>Ga0209358_10000514_pt1 | contig 33707 bp, 59 predicted proteins | sample LauGreFa1BDMLBSN_2_FD_187574 | JGI IMG/M metagenome (GOLD analysis project Ga0209358, IMG submission 187574) | Freshwater lake microbial communities from Lake Michigan, USA - Fa13.BD.MLB.SN (SPAdes) (version 2) | ecosystem: Environmental > Aquatic > Freshwater > Lake | place: Lake Michigan, USA... | reverse complement strand
TTTTGTTTTGACCCATTAGTTCCCATGTATAAGTTACCAATAGTTGGAGTAATATCATTTGCATAGAATAATGGATTTACTGTGTTTGAATCTGATGCAACTAAACTTCCATTAATATATAATTTACTTCCAGTACTTCCTTTTCTTGTTACGGAAACATGATGCCATGAATTAGTTGTAAATACATTAATAAATGAAAGATTATAATATGTATTTGTATGATTAAATATCTGAAAAACTAACTGATTTCCATTAGTCCAAAACCTCCAACCATAGGGGTTATTAAACCAAGAATCACACCCCATACTTTGCAATATATGTATTGTGTCACCACCAACATAACCAGACGGTATATAAATCCAACCAGAAATACTAAAATCGCCAATTAGAGAGTTAAAGGCATTATCTGGAAGTCTTGTAAAAGCATTTGTTCCATTGAAATTAAACGCATTACCACTTTTACCTGTGGTATAAGTTAAACCACCTTGCGCAGTTCCATTGTTAGTGCTAAATGAATCATTTGCATTACTTTCAGCCTTATACACGGCGAATAAACCAGTGTTTAAAGTTGAAGGAATAGTACCACTACCCATACTATTAATTAAAGGATAATAATTTCTCATTATGCTTCAGTATTTACGCCCAAAACGTCAAATTTATCATCTGTTGCGTTGTAAATCACTCCTAAATAAGTTGTTTTACTTATTGTTGTAGTTGTCGGTAAAGTAACTCCTAACGCTCTAAATTTAGCTCCGTAGGTAATAGCTCGAGCAGTTCCATTGTCTTTAATTCTAAACAACAATGCTTGACCCTCTGTAAATGTTCCTGTTGGATTAGCTAACGTTAAAGCCTCAGCTTGAGCTGTAATTTTCACTAAATCATTTGTTGATGTAGCTGTAACAGTCGCAGAACTTGTAACGCTTTGAACTTCTGCTGTTGGTTTAGCAAAAGTACCATCACCAATTAAACTTTTAGAAGTATCATTTGGAGCTTTAGGTGCAAAACCATGCTTTGAAGTACTAACGTTGTTTGTAGTAACGTCTGTTGTTGTTAGGTTAGCATCTGTTACGATAGATTTAATATTAGCTCCTGTAATAGATTTTGAGTTGTAAACTCCACCTCCTGCACTTTCTGCTATTGCTAAAATATCTGTATCTGCAACCGCTGAACCTTTTGCTGTTAATTCTGTAAATTTCATATTTTTATCTTGATAATTTTGTTAAACCTGACCAGCTTACCGCATAAACAGAACCCCATCCGTTTAATTCATAAGTTGGTGATTGTGTTATTATTACTTCTTCATTTTCATAAAAAAAGAATTCTCCTGCCTCTGTAAATAGGTTGTCTCCATCTGGGTTGTTTTTTCCCCATCCTATTGTATTGAATATTCCGTCTGACCATCCCATATTTTAATAACTAATTAAGTGTGTATTGTTGTCTGATTATACAGGTATTTTGATAACAGAAAAGTTTAAATCAGAAACTCGCATATTTGATGAACTTGTATTTTTTACAAATAATTCAACGTAATCATTTGCTGTCATTTCAATTTGAGTATGTGTTGACCCAGGGTATTCTTGGTTAGCTACATCTGTTCTAATTGTCATTTCACTTTCAGTTAAAATAGTTCCATTTTTAGCGACTCCAATAGATATAACTTGAGACGATGAACCACTCCGCACGTTTGCACTAATTGAAATTAAAAAACTATTTATAAACGCCCCAGTGTAAGTCAATTTATTTGATGTATGCGTAAATTTAGAGTTATTAGAACCTGCTGTTGTTGTACCTAATGCTTTAACCCATACATTTACGTTTGAAACTCCTATCGTAGTGTCAGTAGTATTGTTAACCATGTACATAAAACCACGTGTTGAAGTATTCGCTATTCCAACACAATTTGCAAATAAAGATTTATTTGATGTTGAATCTAACCCACTTAAATAAGTTCCTCCACCGCTGAAATTAACAGTGTCTAAAATGTATTTCTCATCTCCAATAGTTGCACTTGCTGAAGCATTTATACCAGTTTCACCTGATAAAACTACAAAAGAGGAATAAATAATCCTAAATCTTCTACTTACAGTTAGTGTACTTGGTAATGTGAAAACAGTTCCAGAACTTGCACAATCAAATAAACAATTTGTCATTCCTATCGTTCCTATCGTTCCATCAAAAGTTAAGCCTTGAGAATTAAGAAAAGCACTATCTCCCATAATAAAATTAGTGTAGTCTTTTATAATTCCAACAGTTGCGCAATCTGTAAAATTCACACCAAACCAATCCAGGGCGGTTGTTGTTCCATCCCCATCTAAATTTAAAGCAGTACCATGAGTAATTGTAATGTTACGCATAGGCAACGAATAAACAGACGTTATTAATGCAGTTGAACTACTTAATCCTGTACTTTTTAAAATACAATTTTCAGAACTTGCACCTAAAATAACGCTATTTTGACCGCCTACTAACCTATCTCCTGTTAAATCAATAGTTTTAGTAATAACATAAGTATAGTTGTCTACTAATGTAATAACACCACCACTCGCAGTCGGTAAATCAGATTTTGAATTAACTAATATGTATTCAACGTTATCACTCGTAAATTGTTTATTTTCCCAAAGACCAGTACCACTATTATAGGTTAAAATATCGTTGTTTACTGGACTTGTAATACTAACACCATGCAATTCATTTAATTCATAACCATTTTGTATAGCTACAACAATTTTTCCGTTTACTCCATGACTATACGCAACTCGACCAATATAAACAGAATGTGCAGGCTCCGCAGGTGGTGTATTTGCAACCATTTGACCTGCAGTAGATGACAACCATAAACTATCCCCATCAGCATAAGCAGACGTGTCTAACGTGTGAAATAAACCACTTGTAATAATATATCCATTTGTATTATTTGATAATGCTGTTAACGTTAATCCTATTGTTTTACTTGATGTCGCTTCACTATCAGCATCCGCAAGCGTTACAGTTGGCATTTGACCCGTAGCACCATTTATGTATACTACTGAACCTTTAGGAATAGTTGAACCTGTTGTATTTCTAACTAATAAAACTTCCTTTTCAGTTGAATCAACTACACCATCGTCATCAGTATCATACACCGCCTTTGTCATGTCTCCCGATGTACCTACAACTATTTCAGCTTCAAAATAATCAAGCATTTGTTGACCTGTTACGTGTTTAGTTACATAACCTCCAACACCATCAGGCTCTGCAAGTGGTAACCTATCGTTTGCTGTTAGGTTGGTTGTCTTTGCCGTTAAGTTCTCTATCTTTATCGTTGCCATAAATCTTTTTTAGATATATTTCTAATTTTTTAATATTTTCTTTTTTTGGAGCGTACTTTTTCATATATGCCAATTTGTATAATAATTCTCTCTAATTGGGTGTATATCATCGTTAGTGTTACTTGTGTATTCCGGAAATAAATTTGATGAAAAACACATATAATCTACAAACCTTTGCGAATAGTTTTCTGCTATCTTTTTGTACTTCTCAGCAAGTAACTGTATATTCTCATAGCTTACCGCTGTTGAACTTTCTACCTCTTTTTGATATACACCATTGTTTGATATTTGAAAGCTCGAGAAAGGTAAATATTCAACCATTGAATAAAAAATTAACATAGGTTTTAAAAATGTCGTAGTAATAGTCAAATAATTCCCTGCTAAAGTATTCGCTAAAATATCCGCTTTAATCTTGTTCAATAAATCAGTTCCTGTGTATTGTTGAATCCAAATATCTTGAGCAATCTTCACGAATGGTAATAGTTTATCGTAATCGATATTTCCATCTAAAGACGTGTATTTTGCGATATCTGTTTTGTTTATGAGTAGTGCTTCTGCCATAATCTATTTATTTAAATTTTTGATGTAATCAGGGTGATGTCCTTGGTTTGGCATATCAATCGGAGCTTTTTTAGAATCCGCATTACCTCTCGGTCTTGGCGCATATGATTTAGGTATGCTTCCAACCTCAGCAGAAGAACTCAAAGCTTTATCTTCTACATATGTACCATCTGTTTTTTTCTTAAGTCTGTAAAGTGTTTCCTGCCAAAAATGACCACATTTAACACCGCCTTTGAAACGAAACAAATCATATGGTTGTCCTTTATGCCCTAATTGTTTATTTATACCCTCTCTACTTGCTTTATCAATGTCCTCTAAGCGATAAACAACACCTTTATTTGTACGTAACATCATTTGTTTACAAAAACTTCTTGAATTTGGTTTAGAATATCTTTCAGAATATTGATATCTTACTTTATAAACGCTTTTATCTAAGTTTGATTCTCTGCTTGGCTTTGATGTTATAACCTCCGCTAATTTAGTGTAAAGGTCTTTTTTTGGCTTAATAAGTCTATTTGCCCAATCTTCAATAGGCTCGTTATCTTCTTTGAATTCACGTGCGTCAACTAATTCCCATTCATCACTTACAACCTCTCCATCTAATAAATCTAAATAAGCTAATAGTTCATCATGATCATCTTGTTTAGACAATGTTTGTAATTCTGAATTACTTGCCTTAAATGGATTCAAAGATTTAAATGCTAAATCTAAATTGATGTCGTTTACTCTAAAAATCTTTTTTAAAGAATCAATAATTAACTGTTGTTTTGGCTTGATTACCATGTTTTCGTACAATGTAAACGAATTTTGTAACTCATCAGCATTTGCACTAAACCCTGTTGTCGTAGCAATACCAAAAATCAAAGGACTAACAACGTTATGACCTACCATTATTTTAGTTCTACATTCTTCACTTAAATAAGCATAATGTTCTGGTGCATCGTTTAAAGGTACACTATCAATTGTTGTTTTTGTAGCTTCGTTATCGTTAAAAGATACTACTAACTTCTTTCCTGTTGAACCTGTTAATTGGTTCATTATTCTATTAGTGATATCGTCTTTTTCTTGGTCAGCAGGTTGCCCATTATTGAAATTTAGTACAGTCGTTGGCGAAAATCCGTTAGTTACCTCATTTATAAGGTATTCAGCAATTTTTTCCTCCAATACCGCATAATCCAAAGCACCTTGGTAATCAACATAGCTAAAATATTTCATACCAACGCTATAAGGTTGAATTGTCAATATTTCAATCTTTTCTTTTGACGTTCCAAAAACAGGAAATGGTTTAGGCTTAAACTTCTTAACATCTTGCCAATTATCTGAATAGTATTGTGTAATTATTTCTCCATCTTCATTGCATTTTGCAGGCCTTAAAAGTTGTTGAGGTATGTGAAAAATCTCAATTACTTTATCATGTCTGTCATTATAATGAACTTGTAAGCTTCCTTGCCCTAATAAATATAAATCAATGATTAGTTTCTTAAGCTCTTCTTGTGAAATAATGCTAATAACATTCGCCCAATCTTCTGGCTTCTGAAATGAATCTTTTGCATACAACCCTTCACCATAGATTAATTTACAAATATTGTTTATTATAGCGTTGTTTGTTGCACTGTTTAAGAACCTTTCAATTAAGAATTGATAATAATTATTGTCTTCACCATAGTTAACCCAATCCTCCCTCTTATCTTCGCTTATTTTGGGTTGTACGTAGGCACTTAATTCAATGACTTTATTCGAAAATTGTAAACTCATTTATAGTAGTATTTTGTGTATAGTAATTTTTATTTAATGAATAATCATCTTCATTTGCAGTTGCTAACATTAAACCCTTATAGTAAATAGGATCTGTTAATGTTGTATCATAAAGCTCTATTCTGTAAACGTGTCCCTCTTTTAATTTCGAATAAGCAAAAGTAACAGTAGTATAATAACTACCAACCACAGAAGTAACGTTTACCACATCAGTAATATTTGTTTCTTTATCCGTAATTCGCAACCTATTTACAGAAGCTCTCGGACTAATTATAAAACTTTGTGTTGTTGTTATTGGCTCAACTATATTCATATAGTAATAACCATTTTAAATGAATTTGTTTCAAACAAAAAAAACCCCACCATAATAGGTAGGGTTCAATTGTACTAATTTTAATTAATCTACTAAAGAATTGTCAGTGATAATTTGCGTTCCAAAATCAAAAACACCTATTCCACTTCCGTCAGCAGTTTCAATCAATAAATTTTCACTTGAGCAATTTAAGAAAGGTGCAGGCTTCAACTCCTCACTTGTAAGTGTCAAAGTATAACCATTGTGGTCCTGTAAGGCTCCTCCCGATGTAATTGTTCCTCCCGTAACTTCAGCACCAAATTTTAAACCCATTAAAAAAAACTGATTGTTATTATTTTCTACAACTACTCTTACTTTCCCGTAAGCTAAAAGTTTTAAATATTTATGCGTTGTAGCGTCTTGTTTTTTAAGCTTAATATTTAATGATTGTTGAAACACAGTTGTTCCATTACTTCGGTCGCTTAATACATTTTCAATGTATGTATTTTCATTTGCTTTAAGCTCAAATTTATACAAAGCACCAACACCACTTACATATTTAATAACATCTTGTAATCCAATTGCAGTAGTATTTCCGGGAGGTGGTGGGCTATCGTCTAAGTAATAAGTAACAACAGGCTCTTGATTGAAAAAATATACATTTCTCAACCCACCAAGGCTATCCTTACACGTTTCTTGTCGGCCTATAAGAAGCTCGCAACTCATGACTAATCAACTAAGGAATTATCACTAATAACAGTAGCAGAAGCAAACAAAGTAGCTAAAGAAGCCTCAGTAGTACAATTTAAGAAAGGTGCCGGCATTCTCTCTTCACCGCTTAGAGTTAAGGTGTATCCGTTATGGTCCTGTAAGGCTCCGCCCGACGTTATTGTTCCTCCCGTAACGTCCATTCCCCTGTCTAAACCTGCTAAAAAGTACTGTCCTGAATTGTTTTCAACTACAACTCTCACTAAACCATAAGCTAATAATTTAAGATATTTGTGAGTAGTTGCGTCTTGTTTCTTTAATTTTAAATTTAAAGCTTGTTGGAATACAGTTGTTCCGTTATTTCTATCAGATACGATAGTTTCAACGTATGTATTTTCGTTTGCTTTAAGTTCAAATTTAAACAATTGAGTTACCCCCGTAGCACTTAATATAACGTCAGTAGCTTCTACTGGCGTAGTATCAAACGTTGCAACAGGTACAGTATTAATAAAGTAAACATTCTTAAGACCACCTACTGAATCTTTACACGTTTCAGCTCGTCCGATTAAAATTTCACAGCTCATATTTTTATATTTTTAAAGTTCAAAAAAAAAGGGCGGTGTTTTTTGCACCACCCTAATTACAATTAGTTAATATTAATTTGCGGAGTTTGTAATTCCGTAAGTAACAATCTCTTCAGCGTTTACATAGTTAACAGCCATACCTGCTCTCATTACGAATCTCACGTTTTGGTCTCCTAAAATCTCAGAAGTATCAATTACTTTAATTTCGTTCAAGTCAGACATTAAACCAGCACCGAAGTAAAGGTTGTCAATAGTTGTAGCGATAGCAGTGTTTGCAGCCAATCCATTTGCAACGAATAATTTTACACCATCAAAGTATAAATCATTCATCATAGAATACCACTGTGTACCTTTTGCATCTGTTCCTGAACCTCCTACGCCAGACGCCCCAAAGCCTCCGAGCGCGCGAACATAGGCACGAAAAATGTTTTGTGGTACGTAAATTCTTAAATCTTCTCTACCATACAAAGCAGCAGGAATTGCATCAAGAATTTTACCTAACTCAGTAATAACATTTGAAGCAGTTACAGTTGTACCCGCTACTTCTTGTGCAGTTGGCAAAGCAGCATCCGCAGCAATTAAAGTCGCAATACCATCAACTTGACCTGCTGTTGCGTTAGCACCTCTCCAAATAGACGTTTCAACATCAGCAGATACTTTGTCAGCCATATAAGCTAAAAAGTAATCTTGGAAAGATTTAGGAAGCACTTTATTAGCACTGAATCCCATTTCAGCAGATTGCCATGATGTAATGAAGTTTGATTTACACAAATTAACATTCACTTGGAATTGCTCCAATGTTAAAGAACGTTCAGTGATTGTTACAGTTGACGTAGGGTCAAAATCACACGTTGCATTCTTAAGAAGCCCATCAGTTCCTAATTTATGCAAAATTGTTTTGTATGGAATGTTTGGTAGAATTGTCATACCTCCATTCGCTAAGGTATTTCCGCTTAATAATGCAGCAGATACCCATTTTGCAGATGATTCACCTGCGTAACTTGTCGTTAATGATAAACTTGTAGCCATATCTTTTTTGTTTATTTGTTATATATTCTTTCTAAAATTTTATCTAATCCACTCATAGGAGCTTTAGGAGTCAAATCAGTCCAATCAACAGGAGTTGTATTTTCAGGATTGTAAGAAATTGGTTTAACCTCTTCATGTTTTGAAAATTCAACAGTGTCCGTAGGTTGTTCTTCAACGTACTTTTCAGATTTCAAATCAATAATTTCTTTTTTCAAATTCTCAACCTCATCAATTAAAGCTTTAATCTCATCAGAAGAAAAATGATATTCTTTAGATTCAACAACTTTTTTCGGTTGTGCTTCTACTTGTTTAGTTTCTGTTGATGCTTCAACTTCTACTTCAACTTCTTGCTCTGCTTCTTTTTCTTTAACCTCAGCAATTACACCCTCTTCTGTAACTACTAATACCATTCCGCTTTCTAATTCATACTCACCAACTGGCAAAGGAACCATTTCACCCTCTGAACTTAAGACCGATACGGAATAACCAGCCTCGAATTTATCAGCTTCTAAAGTTGCACCATCAACTAACTTCATTTGCTCTAACTTAACCTCCATTCCTAAGTAAGTTTTTAGCGTGTTTATTGCTTGTAAAATTTCTGTCTTCATAACTAATTAACTATTGGTTTAAATTTCGTTGCCGTTTACAAAAGTTCTTGGTATAATTGTGTGAATTATCTCAGCATTTGTAAGCTCTGATATTTGATAAATTCCTTGTGCTATTGTGCTACCGTTACAACATTCTTTTTTGTATGTACCATCTTCACAAAGACACGCTTGTTTTCCTCCTTTTCTACTTGCAGGAGCTTTTACTTTCTTTTCCATTTTATATACTTTTTAAAAAATCCTTAATTAATTCTAACTCCTCGTCAACTTTTGACAATTGGTTTAATCCATCAAACTTACCCTCTATTGAAAATCCATTATAAGTACCATCTTTAATACCTTTTAAAACCTCATCGTTTTCAATCTTTGCCTTTATCACCCAACTACCTTTTTTAGCGTTTAGGTTGTATAAATTAGACTTATCTTGTTTCTCGTCTTCAACAATCCAACTTTCAAAGAATGTAACTCCATCCGTTTTTATTTCATGGTCTAAAGTCGCACTTTTCGAGTAGTTGTTTTTCATCCATAATAACTGAGTTTGTGCGATGGTTTCTTCTGAAAAATAAATATTAAATTTCTCCCCATTCATCATGCGAAGTATTCTTTTGTTAGGCACTAAAACCAAACCTACAACCTCACGTTTTAACTCGTCAATAACTTTGAATTGAACATCTATTTTTGATAACAAAATAAACTCCTCCTCTATTGCAGGACGGTCAACCAATGAAATTGCGAAAACTCCATCAACCGATTCATCCGATATTTTTAGCTCTACTTCTTTCATAACCTAATAACTATTTTAAAGCGTTGCGTTGCGTAATCTATTTCTATCTAATGATTGTTGTGTTGTAACCTCTCCACTTACTACATAAGCTTTAACAGGCTTATCACTTACTTGTTGTGTTTGGTTAGCTTCTCCAATTACGTTGAATGTAGGGGCTTGTATTCTTTCTTGTTGTTGCTGTCCTCCTGTTACACCACCTCCAACGCTTGGTGTACTTGGGGTAAATGTAGATTGTTCAATTTTACGAATCTGTGCAATAGCAAAAGCACCAGCTACACCAGCTTCAATACCCCCTAATATAGGACCACCTATTGAGTTACCATGTGCATAAGCTGACAATACTGCCTTATATCCATCTAATACCGCTTGTGCTATATCGAAGGCTTTTTTAACTTCAAAAGCTTTCTTTTGTTCTTCTTCTGTTTTACCTGCAAAGGCTTCAGACAATGCACTTAATCCGTTAAATGTGCTTGATGCAATTTGAAGTATATCAAGTTGCTGTTGTATTTTTTTTTGTTTTTGTTGTTTTAATAAATCATCATTTATTTTATCTAACTCAGAATCTTTTTTTTCTTGCTCTGCTCTATACTTATCGTTTATTATAGCTAATTCTCTATTTTTAGCGGTTTCAATTTCAGCAAGTGCAACAGCATTATTAACAGCTAATGTTTCAAGTTCAAAATATTTATCATTTATATCTCTTATTTCTAATTCTTTACTTGATAAAGTAGCATCAAAATTTGATTGAGTTATTTGTGCTAATCTTTCCGTTAAATCATTTTCTTGTTTTATTCTATATTCGTTAGCTTTATCCCTTGCCTCTTCTTCTAATTTTAATAATTCCTGACGGTCTTTTAATGCTTGATTATTAATTTCTTTTTTTTCTTTTACATAACTTTTATCTTGTTGTAATTGGTTTTTAGCATCTTGTTTTTGTTGCGCTAACAATTGGTCTTGAGCATCTTTTAAATCTTCTCTTTCATATCTTTTTTGACGTAATTTTTCAACTCTTTGTTGTGTTAAATCTTTAATTTCTTTATTAATAGCCTTAGCTCTTTCAAAATCTTCATCTACAAAAGCACTAATATAAAGGTTACGTCTTTTTTTAATTGCATTATCTAAATTTTGAACGTCTTTATCATATATTTTTTCGGTTTCTTTTTGTTGTTTTTTTCTTAAATTCAACAATTCTTGGTCTGTTGCACCTGAAGCCTTAGCTAAATCAAGTTGTCTTTTTTGCGCTCTCGATAATTCCCTTGCATTATTGTCTAATATTCTGTTTTGATCTTCTAATGTTTTGTTTAATTTGTTTTGTTGTTTTTCCAAAGTATTGGATGAACTAACCCATTCCATTATTTTAGGAAGTAAAAAACCAACTGCAACAACTAAAGCACCAATACCAGTAGCTATTATTGCACCTCTTAAAGTTGTAAATGCTGTAACTAATTGTGTTTTTACTGTTGTGGCTAAACCTTGGAATACAGGTATTGCCATTCGTACACCCTCAACACCTTGAGCCAAAGCCATAGCACTATTAACTTTTAATAATGCTTTTTCAATCTCTCCACTTTCAACACCAACTAATCCCATTGCGCCTTGAACTAATGAGAAACCACTCGCAGCACCTTGTAAAGCTCCTCCTAATTTTTGCGACATTGTTTGAGCAGCAGAATCAACAACCATATCAGTTTGAATCTGAACTTGTCTAAAATTTGCAGTTGCTTTTAATAGCTCTTTGTATTCAGCAGTATTTTGTTTTCCTGCTAATGCTAATTCATAAAGCCTATCTTCTGCCTCTCCTAAACGTGCTGTAAGTGGCTTTAAATCTCCGTATACTTCATCAAAAGTTTTAGATACATCTTCAAACTCTTTATCTAATCTATCAGCACTATTGGTTAAATCTTTTACTTCTTTGTTTAAGTCGTTTATTCCCTTGGATGTCTTATCTAAATTATCCTTAACCTCAATCTCTATAACTTTCTTAGTTGCCATTCTTATAAGCTTTACTTAATAACTTTCTTTTTTCTCTTTTGTACGTTTTGCGTATAGAATAGTCTAACTCATTGCGCCCCTTGGCAATGTCTATAAGTTCCGATTGTCCGTAGAAATCAGAAACTTTTAATAATTGTAAAATGTTTAGTATCATTCGTAAAATACGTTATAAGGTTGTGTATATTCGCTTCCATCTTCATAGAATAGCGTAAAATCAATTGTAAAATAGTTTCCTGTGACTTCATTTGAAACTATGTTTAAATCGTTATCTGTGATTAATTCATTTCCTGAACTATCAATTAAATATGTCGTTTCTTGGATAGGTGGATATGTGATAGTAACCAACTGACTTCCTCCGCTTACTGTTTGAGAATATTCAGTTAATAGCAATAAATCATTTTCTGTTTCGTATCCGATTCCGTCCTCTGTATCCAATGATATTTCAAAGTTCATCTGTGCGCTACCTCTATCAGGCGCAGTCATAATAAAAGACATTTGCCCACCACTCTGTAAAGCATTTGGTAACGTTGCATTGATAAGTTGTCTAAAATCGTGTAATAGATTTAACTCAACTTCACTCGTAGTTAGGTTTTGTTTAATATCGTTGATAATATATCTTTTATCTCGAATAACTAACCTATCATAAAGCTTTATTTTAGTTAGTAACGACAAAGGAAAAGTAGTCGTAACGTTGGTTAATCTGTTTTTTGGATTAGTTAACCCAAAGAAATACGAAGCATAATATTGTGAGAAAAGATTATTGTATAATGTAGTGTTATCCTTTACGCTTAACTCATTTGAAAAATGTATTGAGTATTTCGTTCCATTTATTGTTGTTTCTTGAATGAATGGTCTATACCCACTTACAGTAGAAGTAACAACTCCATCAGTCATTTTAAAATTCTTGGTTATTTTATCGTCAACATATAACAACAAAGGAGCTTGTATTTGTGGATTGTAAGCTTTATCTAAAGCATAACCAACATACATATCAGTTGTTAATTTTACTGTTGATATATCCCCAAATTTAGTTTCTATTTTAAACTCACCATCTTCTAAATTTTCATCGTAATAAATATAGTCTCCATACTCACGTGATTGAGTAGAAGTTTTAGAATATTGTTCATTTAGAAAGTTGTTAGTTTTCTCATGTTTAAACTCATTCTTTTTACTTAATGGTATTCGTGAAATGGTAATATTATCAATGTCTACATATGGAGTTATATCAAAAATTTTACCTTTAGAATAGAAATCGTTTAAAGGTATTAACTCAAATTCACTCTCTGACCTTGGTATAATTGTAAGATTAAAAGTTTTTAAAATTGACGTTATAAAGTCTTCAAATGTCAAGTCAGGTATATAATCATTTACGTTATATTGTTGTGCTGTAAATGTTTTAGATTGTAAATTAGAAACATATTTTAAAACTTGTGCATTGCTTCTATATACGTTACCACCATCTACATATACAAAACCATTTCGAGCTATGTTTGCCGTCATCGTTCCGGTTAATGTTGTAGGGTCTTCTGTTTGAATATAAAACGAATAATTACCTTTCACTAATGATTGTAATTGACCACTTACCGCAATTATATCTGTACCACTAACACCCTCAACCTCATAATAAAATTTGTTATTAATAAATATTTTAATGTATATTTTAGTAATACCTGAAGAACTCGTAAAATTAAAAGTTATATTATTAACAGTTGATTCTAAACCAACTACGTTTTGAATACCAATAGTTGCATTTTGTAAATCAAATAAATCTTGCTCGTAAAATGGAGGTTCTAAAGGGGATGCAGTTGTATAGTATTTAGACAATGAAAACTGTTGACCTAATTGGTTAACCGCATTGTAATAAAGACGAATATCATTAAATACATTAAACTGCGAACCTGTGCGAGGTAATTTTTCTTTATCATTTTGAAACCATAAAAAGGATTTAGTGAACCTCTTATCATTTAGAAATGCTCCAGTAAATGTCAATCCACATTTAGTTGCTATTTTGTTTAAAATTGTTTTTGCTCTAATTGCAGGATTTAATTCTAATAAATCAATAGCTCCAGCAGTTGTACTAATATCGTTTGAGTCTGCTAACCCAAAATTCCAAACTCTATTTTGTTTTGTAGATATTAATGGGAATGCTAAATCAAAATCATTTGGTGTATTAATATATCCGATTATTGAACTTAAATTATTCGTGAAATTCAAATTACTAAAATCCAAATCAACTAACTTAAACTTTTCAAACTTATCCTTTAATGATATTACAAGGCCGTAAAATGTAATCGTATAACTTTCTACTTTATCGTTGACAATGTTCGCTTTTTCAATTGCTATTTTCCCACTTTTAAATGGGCTTAGATCAATCTCAATGTAAGCGTTACGTCTATAATTAGGATTTATTGTAGTGTCAACAGCATTCTCATAATAATGCTTAAATATTCGATTGTTTTCTGCACTCGCAGGAATGGTAAATGTCTGTGAGAAATCAGTAAAAACCTTTGAGATATCTTGTACGTTTTGAATCGAACTATTAATGATAATTTCCTCATCCTGGAATAGCTCAATTTTGTCATATACTCCTAAAGTTTCATTTTCAATCCAAATATCAACTTGTCTCATTTTACATTCTGTATTAAATCGTAAGCTAATTCAAATTCCATTTGGTAACTAAATTGTTTGTTGTTCAAGTGTTTAAACAATTCTGTTTTATCTGTTTTTAACACCGCAGGTTTACCATCTATTAAAACTCGTTCACTTAACATCAACTCTTCTATTTGGAAGTTACTATCTTGTTCCATCCATCCTGTGTTTAATGTAAAAGTTTTGCGTCCTGTCTTATTAAAGATTTTAGACACACCATAAATAGCATCGTAATTCCACGAAGTTTGTTTAAGATTATATTGTTTTGAAGTTGTAGAAATGTTTTCATTTGATGATTTAAAGAACCAAAGAAAATTCCACATACCAAACTTATCAATGTAATCTACTTTAACAGGTGTATACTTACATTCGACAATAGGTTTAAATGTGAATGTTCTTAAAACAAAAGATCCATTTTTTAAAGTTAAAGTATTACCACTAAAATAATTTGCATTCAAAACTTTTGGAATTAATCTAAATTGAGCAGGATTTGAAAAGTTGGTACTTAAATTAACAGTTGTTAAAACACCATTAACTAAGTCAACATATTCAGCACTTGTAACAGGTGATACACCATAAATTTTATGTATTCCAATTTGCCCTATATTACCAATTGTATTTTCATTTGGATAGTAATAATAAGTACCTGATTTTGCATAAATACCAGCTATTGTATTATCATAATTCGCACCATCTTCAAACGAAATATATCCATTTGTAGCAACACCATAGTAAAATGCATCTAATTGCTCACCACTAACTCCATCATCATAATAAGCATACACTTCAAAGTAACAATATTCGTAATTATCTAAAGCTTGTATGTTAGTTAAAGATGCTTGAGGTGAAGAATTACTTATAAATTCACGACAATATGGTGAAATATCAAATGTTATTTCTGTTAAGTTGCTACTTGGAATTGGTTTACTCAAAGTATACTGAGGTGAAGCGGGAATACTTCCCATAGTATTTGATAAAAATACTTCTATTCTTCCTGATACTTGTGTACCTGTATTTATACTTACAATATAAGGCGATCGTGCGTAAATTCTTGCAGAGATTGTTGAACTCATTTTAACTGTTGTTTAAGTAATTCTTCTAATACTAAACCATATCTATCAACTATATCATTCGGTAATCTTTCAAATGCTTTGTTAAATGGCTTTGTAAAGAAATAACTTGGTTTTAAACCTTTGTTGTATATAGCACGTGTAATAATAAAAGCTGTTTGCTCATAACTCATAAAACGTCCTTTGATGTCTTTAAATTGTATTCTCTTTGCTTTTACCCAACCTCTTATACCTTCTGTTAATCCTCCTTTTGGTCCTGTACCCGTTCCAAATTTATAAGGTGAATTAGGAGCGCGATTACTTGAAGTTTTACCTTTTACCCCTTGGTCTTGATAGCTTCCATGGTCTTCCATTTCAAAATACAGACCGATAGACGAACCTTTTTTACTTGCGAATGTTTCTCCCTTGATTGAGTTGTAAAGTTTCTTAGAAACGTTTTTTCCACCTCTCGTTAAGTTAGCTCGTGATTGGCTTACAACATACTTTTTGAAGCGTTCTAATTCTTGTATTATCTCATCTCTTAGCATATTGTACCATTGTTGTAAAGAGCAACGTCTAAAGTCAAAGTACACCCTGCAACCTTGTCTACAAACCTATCAGAAAAATATTCGATATTTGCGCTTTCATCTACTAACTGCATTCCGTTATTATGAAATGCACCTCGTCTGAATAATTCGTAAATCCTAATCGCTTGCTCGTTCATTTGGTTTATAATATCGTCCTCGTTATCGTGGGAATAATACACGTGTGAACTTTCTTTTTTGTTGTGATCCAATATGTCCATCAGAATAAAAGACACGTTATAAACGATTGTACTGCTTTCTATTCTTGAATTGTTAATAGATATGTGGCATATTGGATAAAGTGATACCTTTTGTAAATCCACCTGGTCGATACCTCCTTTTGTTATCGTATTTATAAATGGTTCTTGGTCTAAAATAGTTTTTAGTTTATCTATTAGCGTGTAATATCCTGTCATTTTCTTGCTGTATTATTTTGTTTAAATCGTGTTTATATGTCAATAGTGTAAGGCACTTGTGTAGTCCTTGCCTTGTAACTTCATCAAACTTTGTAATGTCTCCGTTAGCGAGGTCATAGATTGAGTGATACCATCCCCATTGTTTGCTAAATTGTCCTTTTGCGGTGTAGTCTGGAGTTCCCTCGTCTGCACTTCCAAATAGTTTGGGATAGCTCTCAACAATTCGAGACCTAAAGTCCAAAAAAAAACCTGTGCTGATAATGCAATGTTTAAAGGAGTGTATTTTAATACCTCTATAAAGTCTTTACCTCTGTCCTTTGATTCAATAGTATACAAATCTTTTTTACGCTCTTTAATCGGTCTGTAAAGTATAGATAAAGCTTTGTGTAACTTGTTTATATCTGTGATGTTTGCCTCGATGTCAACGTACTCCTCAAAACTTATATCTTCTAAATTTGGAATGAATCCAAACTCTATTCCCTCTATTGTGAATCTTTGAACGAATGCTCTTTGCTCTTCAAATATCTTCTTAAAGTGTGCCATCAACTCATTTATAGTTGTGGCTTTCATACTTACAATATTTGCTAAAGAGACATTACAAAATATTTCAATCATCTTTTGAGTGATGAAAGTAGCGTCTTCATTTGTAGTTGCTATCGTGTTGTACTTCTGATACTGTTTAAGTGTTATTTCACTCAAATTATCAGGAACATTCAATTCTATCTTCATAATATATTAACTATCTAATTCCTATTTTGTAGTTACCTCTATTCTTATTAATACCAAGCGTTTCCATTTCGTGGTATCTAATTCCATCTATTGCATGGTTATTGCTATCTATTGGTTTGTTTAATCTTGCCCCGCTTTTATCGCTGTCCCAAACGTAACCACGAAGCTCTTTAATTATATTCACGCTGTTAGAAGTAACTAAATATTCTTGGCTCTGCATTATTTGAATACCAAAGTTTATACTATCCTTTCCCTTAGTCACTCCTTTAATCATTTTCCCAAATCTTCGTATTTCTTCTATTGATTTAGGCTCTGAACTATCTGCATAAATTGGAACTTGATTAGGAAGTAATTTAGCAATGTCCGAGTTGATCATTCCTGTTTTGTAGCATAACTCATTAATTATTCTTTGATTATTATATGAGTATATTTCTATTATTGTTGTTGGATCATTCGTGTATCCAAAATCGACTCCTATTCCTAAAAGTTTTGCTTCGTTTGGTATGTTATCAATTATTTTCCAATTAGAAAAAATAACTCCTTCGAGCATTCCTATTTCACCTAATCCATAAACTCGCCACCAATTTTCCCAATATGAACTTGTTTTAGCTTTTAATTTATTCTTTTCAATTTGTTCAACTATTGACTTGTCAAGTGCTTCGTTATCTTTATAGGTAAGGATTATAAAGTCTGAATCTGTTTCTCCTTTTAATTCCGTATGTACCCAAAATTCATTGGCAGGATTAAAATCTAAAAACACTTCTTTTTTTGTACGTATTGATAATTCATTATAAGATTCAAACGTTACATTATTGCACTCATTAATGTATAATATATCTCTCCTTGCTCCTCTTAATTTGCTTGAATCATCCGCACTAAAGAACTCAAATATGCTACCATTTTTAAACTGATAATTTAAAAGTGATTTATTAAATTGGCTATCGCTATATCTATTCGTCCATTTTAATATTTTAATAAAATCTTTTAAAGCTCCACGTCTTAAATGTGGTATAGATTCAGCAACCACGCTTATTTCTAAGTTAGGATTGTTAATTGCTTTATTTATTAATACAGCTAATATAGAATAAGTCTTAGAAGCACTTGTACCCCCTTGAATTATCTTTATTCTTTTTTTTAATGCAAGTACTTTATTCGTTGCTGTCGTTCTCTTGAACATCAGGAAATAATGGTTGTTCTAATATTGTTTGTTCTATTTGTTGTAATGGTGCTCCGTAACCTGAATCCATCAATGCTTTATAAGCTGCTACATCTCCTTCACGTGCTTTTTTAATTAAAGCCAAAGTCATCAAATCTTCTTGACTCATTGTCTCTTCTGCACCTGTTAAAGGGTTCTTTAACTTCTGATTAACTTCCAACCAATACTTTGCTATCGTGCTTCTGTTCTTTGCACCTTTAGGTCTGCCATTCTTTTCTGGCTGATATTCAGAACTAAATTTCTTTAGATTATCTTCTTTTGCCATAATCTCGTTTTTTTCTCGTTATTTTAATCCTACAAATGCTTTTAATGGGTAAAATACAAGTGAATTTCTATATCCATTTTCATGCGTTGGTATTATTGGAGTTACTCCGTGAACATTCTTCCACGCTGGATAAACTAACATTGAATTATCACAACTATCCATTGTAGCATTATAATCTGGTACAGTAGTATTGCCTCCTGTTGCGTTTGATTTCTTTGCTATAATAACATTTACACACTCTTCTATATTACCTGCGTCCCTGTGAAAAGGTGCGCATATATTATAATTAGAAATTGAGCTTGTGAATATGTTTCCAAATCTCCATTTTTTATCTACTTTTTCATCAAATATTTGTTTTTGCTTTTCATAAACATTTGGAGTTATTTGTTGAATTATCTTTTCACTTTCATAAGCTAACATAAGCATAGCTTTAATAAACGTTTGGGCTGTTTTTACACTATGAACACTTGAAAGGCTTGCGTATGGTCTTTTCATATGTGGTTTTGGTGGCACTCCTCCGAGTATTGTTGAATATTGCAAAACTTCTTTTTCTGTATTATGTAAACCGCTTGATCTTTTCATTGTGCTTTTAGGAACGTTTTTACTTCTCAATTCCTTATCTGCTAAATCTGCTAATTTTCCTGCTTTTTCAGAGTAGTTTGATATATCTTTTATATAAAACCCTATTGGTGTGTCATTCTCGTAAAATATACAATCTTCTGTAATGTTTGGGTCTATACTTCCGCATGTGTCACCTATCTTTATATTATGAGGTTGTAATATTAAATCTATTCTTTTCATATCTTTTCTTTTTCAGCTTTCAAATATTCCATAATCATACCACCTACATAAGCTTTATTATCTCTCCAAAACTTCACAAGGGCATAAGCTTCGTCATAATGTTCAGCTTCAAACTCAATTTGAATTGCTTTTTTTACTCCGTTTGTCATATCTAATAAATCATCTGAAAGGTCTTCATCGTCTAAAATTGAATAATCAACTTCAGCAGGTAATTCAGGAACAAATAATCCCCAATCATTAAGTAGTTCAGAATCCCATTCATTTGCTAAACTATCCCAATCCCATTCACCGAATCCTACGTTATCTTTAATTAAGAATTCGTTTTTTTGTTCCTCCGTCCATTCATCAGCTATTATAATCGGAATTTCTTTTATTCCTAATTCATTACACGCTTTTAAACGCATATTACCACCAAGTACAACGTATTTATTATCTACGTCAGTAAAGACTATCAGAGGTCGTTTATTTAGCATATCAGGGAATTCTTGAATAGACTTAACAAGCTTTTTAAACTTATCGTCTTTTATTACCCTTGGATTCTTTGGATTTGTTTTTACTTCTTTTATGTTTACTATTTTCATAAGTTGTTATTTAGTTCAATGCTATATAGTACAAATACATGAATAGTATCGTCCATGATAGCATTAAAAATATTATAGCTGCTAAGTAGTTCATTAGTTTTGTTTATTATTTCTATGTTCAATATAACACACTTTTTTAAAGTTAATGCTTATAGGTCTATTAGTTCTATATTCATCAAATACAACTACATGATTGTCTATTAATTCAAAGTAAAAACTATAATCTTTTTCAGCTGTTATATCAACATACTTATTTTCAAAATGTATTCTATAAACTGTTTCCATTAATTCAAAAAATATATTATTTCTATTCCACCAAAGTAAAACTCATTCTCTATGTAAATGTAGTTATACAATTCTTTAATATTCATTTTTTAAATGTTAAGTTAGACAACTCTTTTAAATCATTTCTCAACATTTCATTTTCTTTTTTTAGTTCATAAATTTGTTTCCAAAGATTTTTATTTAAATCTTCAAAGTCTTTATATCTTTCAACCTCTTCCTCAAATGATTTTATGATTAATTCTAAAGTTGTTCGTTTTATCTTAACATTCATCATACAATCTTTTTTAATACTCATTGTAAAGCCTCATTAATTGGTGTAACCTATCAGCTAAACAAGAACCGCAGGTAGTATATTCAACCTTTGTTTTCATTACTCGTGCATATATTTTGTTTATTGCGTTTTGTTCAACGGGTGATATAGTAACAGGTTTCCTATCTTTATATGCGCTTAATATCTCTAATTCGTTTTCATTAAAGCATTCAGGTTTCTTATAAGGAAATAGTTTGTTAAGTGCTTCTTTTCGTTTATCGCAATTGCAATCTAAACCAGTAATTTCTGAAACCTTTTCTACAACGGATTTAATTCCTGTTGCTTCTGTGAACTTTTCAATTGAATCTCCGAGTCCTTTTGATTTTCTTCTCGCCATAATTTATGTTGTATTTGTTCTCTGCAATGTTTTAAGGTTGCAAAGATAGTTTTTAGTGATATGTTAGTGTCTCGTGCTATGTCACGCATTGATAAATCAGTTGTGGTGTATAGTTGCCAAAGCATCAAGTCAAACCAATGGAAGTCTTTTTTTGTCTCTTCCTCTGTGTTATATACTTTCTCCCACTTTCGTTTTAGTTCCATGTGGTCCTCTTGAACTAAATCTCTGATTAAATCAATGTTTATGTGTTCTTTGTTTAACCTATGATAATCAAAGTATAGATTTCGTAGTATAACCCAACAATATACTTTATTAGGTTGGTTGTTTTCTATTACCTTAACTACTTTGTTGTTGTATACTTTCATATAGAAATCCTGTACGATGTCGTCGTAATGTTCGGAATGACCAAAGGAACGTACTATACGTTTCCAATCTTCGTCATGTCTTGCTAAAATTTCTAAATGTGCGTTCACGGGTTAAATATAATAAAAAAATCCCCACACCAATACGATGTGAGGATAAAACCATTATAAGCATACAAATATACTAACTTCCGCAATACAAACACCCATCTTCATCGTCAATTTCTTCAATTGTCATATTAGTTTCAAGTGATAATTGTTTTTTAAGCTCGTAGATTTGCGCTTGAGTATCGCAGTCCTCCAACAATTCACCTGTTAAAGTTGCTTTCAACTCTTCAATTTTGTTTCTTATTTCTTGCTCTTCCATTATTCTTTTATAAATGATCCGTTAACTACTTTACCTCTTCTGTTTTTAATCACTTCATACGCTGAACGTGTGCAAGCCATTAATGATACATTACGCATATAAGACAATCCTAACAAAGTAATCATTACATCACCAAAGGCGTCTATTTCTTCGTCACGTTTTCCTTTGATTATCGCACTACTTAACTCTCCAAGCTCTTCCATAACTTTCATCATTTGCTTAGGTGCGTTCTCTTTTTTGATTAATTCTTTCTCATCAAACCACTTTCTGATGTTGTCGAATAGTTCACTACTTTCTTGTGTTTTTAGTTTCTCGATATAATTTACTGCATCCATCAGCTCTTCCTGTAGATGATTAAGAAAATTGTCAGTGTTATTTTCTGCCAAAGTTTTACCATATTTTTCTATTCCTATTTGTGAACGTTCACGAAACTTCTGTATTACTTTATCAACCACAAAATCAGTCTTGCTCATCGTTAATGTATTTTTTTTCTTTAATTACTCCTTTTCTGTTTTCTCTTTGCTTCCATCGTTTACAGAATAATTCATCTTTAGATTTAGGAGCGATGCGACTAACACCACTCCATATTACTGTTAAACGATTAAATATTAATTTACGTGCGTTCATAAGAATGGTAAATCTTGATTTTCAGCTTTAGGCTCTTTGTTAGCTGTCTGAATGTTTAAGGACCAACACTCTAAAGTGTTATACCATTTACCATTAGATTCTCGCCCTTTAAGGTTAATATTTGCTTCAACTTGTTCGCCTTGTCTTACAGAATCAATTAACGAGCATCTGTCGTTGTTAAGCTGTATAGCTATCTCTTGAGGGTATTGCTCTAATGTTCTTACTACAAATATTCTCTTTGTAAACTTATCCGATATCTTTTCGGAATCAAATTTTTTAATTAGTTCTCCTGTTATTTTCATAATTCAAATTTAATAATTTATAATTCAAAAGCTTTTAAACTCATTTCAAAATTTCCATTTTCTTTTACTTGCTTTAACATTTCTTCAACCACTTCACGTGTTTCTTGCTGTGCGTCTTTTTTGCTTCTTTGTTTATAAAGCCTTATAAAAGAGTATAAACTACAAGTATAAATCATTGTTGTGTTAAGATTTAAAGGTAGTATTGTTCGTGCTTGTTCTTTACTTACACCTAATTTAATTAAGTCGTTGTACGCTTGTTTACAAACTTCTAAAACATTATCTTCTATTTCTTGACAAACTAACTGACTCGATAGCCTTAGCTCTTCTGCGCTTCCTTGTTTACTGTCTTTCGATTGTTTACGCCATCTTTTAATTGGTGTATATGTATCTGAAAAATCAAAATATCTGCCACTAATAGAATTATATTCAACTCCTGCTTGAGTTTTCACAAGCTGCCTCTCTATATAAATCGGGATTTGTAATCTAAACTGCAATCTCGCATGTGCGAAACAACTCCAATGATTATGTTTTGACAAATATTTAATTAACTTTTCATTTTGTTCAATGCTGTAATCTTCTGCTTTTTTATTAAATGATACCCTTGCAATGTCGCAAACTGATAAATCATTTCCCCATACATCTAATAACTCTACTTTCATACTATTTCTTCATTTACTTCTTTCAATAACTCTACTGTTTTTTCAAATCCAATTAATTCAGATACTTTACCTATAAATAATTGGTGTTTTAACTTTTCTTTTGTTTCAACTTTTTTAGCTTTTACATATGCTTCTTGACATTCGGCTGGGATAAGACATTCTAATTCATCCCATAACCATTCTACTGCTGATTTCATACTTTATACATTTTACTAATTTCCTCATTAATACCATAATCTATTAATATTCTTTTTCCGCCGTCATCTTTCCCCCAATTACTATGTTTATATAAATCACATCTATCAAAGTCGAATTCTTTTATGTTGTTTTTTACTTTAAATACATCTAAATGGTTTATAGTTTTAACAGGTTTATATCGTTTCATGCATACAACACCTTTCTTATACCAATTAAGCTCTCCTAATAGTCCTAAATGACCATATTTTGACCATATATACTTTTCTTGTTTACATTGCAAATACCCTCTGATTGAAATAGGAATCTTAATTACATAATCTTTAAATATAAAAACTACTCTTGTGCTGATTTTAATTTTCATAATTTTTCTAATTCTTGTTTAACTTCTTGCCAAAATTCTGTATTATCAATAAGTTTCCATTCACCTCCATACTCTTCACGACAAGGCAACGCTTCAATTATCTCATCAACTGCAATTAAGGCACATTGTTTACTCCAATAATTTCGTTTTTCAATATTAGATTGCAACAAGCAGTAATAGTAATTATCAAATAAATCTTTTGCTTTTTCTTGTGGTGTCATACTATTGAAACTTTTATTTCTTGTTTAAATTGATCAATCTGCTCTACGATGTTACTAAATGATTGTACCATATCAATGTTGTTAGTTTCTACAAATACATCAGCGTAAAGCTCTATACCTCGCATAAAAGCGTTTATAGTACTTGTTAGCATATGTTTATTAAAAGCGTTTGTTTTAACGTCATCTAAAGAATGAATAGCCGATTGACATAACATCATTGCTCGTGCGATATGTTGGTAGAACTCTTTGTACATTTCCTGCTGCTTCTCTGGTAAATCTTTAAGGCTTCTTATTTGCTTTTTTACTGGTTTTTTAGTTTTCATAATTCATCAAATTTTTTAATTGTTACTTTAATTCTTCCTTGTTTTAGCGAAGCAATACGTTTAAACGCTCCCTCAGATAAGTCTATCACATTCTTTTTCATTCCTCCTTTGTCGTTTACTTTAACTACAACCGACTTGTTATTTATTGGATTAGTCACTTCTAACATTGTACCAATCTTAAAGTGATTTGAGGCGCACGTCATTTTGTTTTTATCAAACTTCTCACCGGAATAGGTTAGGTTTCCATGAAAAGAACCTCCGTAATATGTAGCTTCAAAAGTTAAAGAGGTCAGCATTAACCAACCTCCTATTATTAATGTTTTCATTTTATTGTAAGATTTATATTTTCAACTAATCTGCACCCATAAACTTCCTCACCGCTTTCGATTGCTTTCTTAATTGCCACTTTATCCGCTGTTTCAGTAACTTTTACAGATTTATATTGCTTTGGTAGGTCGTTCACATCGTAATCAATAACAACCTGCTTTGATTTTCGAGTACTGAAAGTTAGAAAACCTGCGTTATAACTCCCAAATATAGAAACAGCTTGTAAGAGATTTGATTTAAGCTTTGATACCAATGTATCGTTTTGCTTTTTTAATGCTTGTAAACGCTTAATTTCGTCATCTATGCGTAAATTAAAGCTTTCTCTTTGCTTGATAACCTCTGCGTACGCAATGCTTTTAACTTCTAATTCCGATTTTTTAATTATTAATTCTTCTTCTAACTCAGGTGTCAATACACCCTCTGCTAATTCTATTCTGCCAAATAACTCTAAATATTCAGCGTTAATCTTGTATAAACTCTTTTCCATCTTCTTTGCTTTTTTCTTGGTTTTGTTTTTGCTTTTGTTCTTCGTACCATCTCAAATACTCAAGACGTTCTTGTTCTTCTACTTCTTCCTGGCTTGGAGTTCGGTAGTATTCGTATGTTCGGCTCATCCTAAAATCTCTTTTATTTCTAATTCTTGACTTGGTGTAAATTGAAATTGTTTACGTGCCTTGTCAATTATGCTTGAATCAGTTTGTAACCTTTCAATAAACTTTTCATATTGCGCGTCACTCATTAAAGGTTTACTTGGTTGCACTGCTAAGTTTCCATCGTCATCCGTTGTTGACAAACTCAAAAGACTCTGTAAAGTATAACGTCTGTAATAAGTTATTTGCGAACCACGTTGCTGAGCGTTCATTGTACCATCTAATTCAATTATACTTTCAATCTTTTCACCTGTTTCAACGTCAACTATCTGTGTAATTACTTTTCCATTGATAATTGGCTGTAAGAGTAGCAAACCATTTTCTAATAAGATAGGCTCAACTGTATCTAAAAGTGCGTTTATATCAGCGTAATTGCTTTTAAAATGTGGATTCTTGCTGTTTTTAAAAACCTTTCCAATCTCTTTTTTTGCTTTTAATAGTTTTCCGTAAATCATTTTCTTAGTTTTAAATATTTCTCAATCGTTTCACTCGATAACAACTCCATTAGCTCACAAGCTAAATTGATATAATACCCTTTCATCTCATAACTATGGTTAATGTAGTTATCAATTGTTCTCACTCTCTTAACTTGATCGTTTGCTTTCTTTGATAAAGTAGTAAGTGCTTTTCTTTCAGTTTTCTCGGTCATAAATATCGTTTTTTTGTTGTTCTGTAAATAATCCTAAATTTATGTAGTTGTCGCAAATATTACCAGTTTGCGTGGTGTACTCTGGACGAGTGCCTACATAAATGCAGAATGGTCTGTTTTCTACTTCTAAGAAGATTTTATTTCCAAATCTTCCCATAATCTCATAAGTACCTGCGGCAATCTGCTCACGGAAGTACTCTTGTACGTGTGTTATATCCATTATTAAATTGTTTTTGATTTTTTTTTTATTTTCCCGCGATGTCAAAGAACTATGGTACAAATATAATATAAAATAATTAATTAACAACTATTTTTTTATTTTATTTTTATAAATATTAATTAACTCTTTGACTTCTTGAATGTTAAACTTTCTTGTTTCGTTAGCAATACTTTCTAAATACTCCAAACGTTCCAAACCTATTCTATTAATCAAACCTTTTCTGTAATTAATAAGATCACCTGATTTGTCTTTATTGCAAGGTCTTGAACATTGTCCGTGAACATTATCTTCATTAAACCTAACATTATAATGACCACCACTTGACATGTAGTGACCAGCATCTGTATTTCCTTTTCTCAATTTTTTTCCACAACTTATGCATGGTTTATCTTTGTCTCTATATCGTATGTAAGTATTAAAGTGTATTTGCGCTATCTTCAACCAATCTGAAAGACTCATCAAGTCCTCTTTCATTTTAGCTTTTTTAATCTTCCAATCTTTAAGCTCTTTTTTCTTGTTTAGTTCATCTGCGTATAGTTGTGCGCAATGATAATTACAGACAATTTGAGTTGACCTAAATGGATTGAAAAGAGTTTCACATACTCTACATTTTTTTTGTTTTAATTGTTTCATTTATATCTATATTTTTTTCAAGTAGTAATTGATCCATAAAGTTAATGGCTTCATCCAATTGCTCACCATCACATTTGCTAAATGAATCTATTTTTAAATACATTTTGATTAAAAACTCTGCATCGTCTCTACTTGTATCATATGCTTCAGCTATGTAAGGAAGTAAAATTCCTTTAATAAATTTGATTCTTTTTTTCATCTAATTTTTTATTATAGCCTGATTTAAAGCCATCCATATAGCCTTTTTTATATTCCATTTTCAACTCTTTTAATTGATTATCAATTTTACTTTTCAGAAACTTTAGTTCCATTTGTAAATATTGGTTTTCTTGTTCTAATTTAGAAAGGACACTCATCGAATTTAGTATTAGGTTCAAAATAATTAATAGGTTCTATTTCTTGATTTTTTTTAGTCATATTAAAAGTTGGCTTAATTCCATTTGCATAAAATCTTTTAGAATCTAAATCATATTTAAAATTTATACTCTCTCCAATTTTACCTTGAAAATCAAATTTCGTTTTTTGATTTATAAACATTGTACTTCCTTCAACTTCATCTGTATCAAAAACTCGATAAACAGTATATCCGTTATGAGTTTGGTTTCTGAAATCTGAACTTCCTGAACAATCGTATAGAGTAGGTATTTCATAAGCTCCTTGTGTATCTTTTTTCATCTTTGTAGGATGAACTACCAAAAACATCATTACATTATACTGAATGCAAAAATTAGTTAATTGAGTTAATATTTTATCAATCCCATCTTTTCCATTCATTCCGTTTGGCATTTGTACTTTATTCCATGCATCAACAACAAATATATTTACACCATAAGTAAACATTTGTTCTTTGAACTTATCAAGCAACCAATCCCAGGTTGGATCTAATCCTTGTTCACTTGTTGTATAATATATTTTTTCTCTTGACCATTCAATATAATCAAGTAATTCACTTTCTGACATTCTATTATTTCCAAAAAATGCTTTTCCTGTTGCTAACCTTGCATAAGAAGAATTGTATAATTCTAAAGGATTATGTTCAGGCGAAAAAACAGAAAGTTTATAATCGTAATCATTTATCAAATTAAGAATGTACCAATCATTAAAACTACTCTTGCCATGCGAAGGAATCCCAGTCACAACTGTCAATTGACCATTCATTACTGAAAAAATATTTTTTAAATCACCAAAACAAGGATTAACAGGATAAATTGTTTTTGGCATACCTTCATGGTAAAGCTTTAAAGTTTGGTCTATTAAATCAAAACTTGTAAATGTACCACCTATATTAAATCTATGCTCTTTTTTTATCGAATTGGTTAGTTTTCCAAGCTTTAAATCATCATTAGCATCCTTACTATCAAATTCAATATAAACGCACCTGTAACGTCCTAATCTTTGCGCTATCTTTTCTCTTACTTCAATTCCTTTTTGATCGTTGTCTGTTGCAATGATAAATTTTTTAACGTCTTTTAAATACTTTTCTGAATTAATCCAAAAATCATCGTTATCATTTGCACCATTAGGAAGGCTAATTGCGTTCTTAATTCCTATTTCATACAATGCTAATACATCAAACTCACCTTCTACAATGTAAACCTCATCACAATTAATAATTGAATTTATATTGTAAAAAATTGGCTTGCCACCAGTATGTGAAGTAAATAGTTTTTTTGTTTCTCCGTTTATATTTGCAACACCTCTATATTTTTTATTGACCAATGTTTCACCTTCAAAATAATTAAATACAATTGCATTTTGTTTCTTTTGAATTTGTGGAAAATAAACTTCTTCTTGTGTAATTTCAAGTTGATTTAAAGTATTTTGACTAATATTCCTTTCACTCCATACCCATTTAACAAGTTTATCAGGAAGATTAGTATAGTTTTTCCATTCTTGTTTTGGAAATGTATAAACTTTTTCTTTAAAAGTGTCAGTAACTGAATCTCTAAATGTTAAGGCTTTGCAATAAAAACAAGATCCAAATCCTTTATCGTGTTGAATTTTTAAAGATTTATCTTTCTTATCTGTTCTTACCTCATCACAAGCCGGGCATCTTAAAGCCTCTCTACCACTATATTTTTTTAATGGTAATGTATTCCATTCTATAAACTGTTTCATAATGCTGGTCTGTATTTATGTGGGTTCTTTGGATCGAAAATATCTCTACGAGTGTTTTGAATATTTGTTTCATTTTTATTCTTATCATTTTTTAACCATCTTGAAAGTCTTAAATTAATATCAAATGACTTTTCTTTTTCAAACCTCATCTTTTTATCTTTTTCTCCATGTTCACACCAATACAAATAAAAATCATTTAATAATTCTTTACCATAGGTTTCTAAAAAAGGCTTTAGAGAATTAGCAAAATTTATTTTGCGTACCTCTATATTTTTATTTATTACATTATCATTTACATTAACATTTACATTATCATTTACTATTACTGTTGATTTTGTTAAGTCTTGTTCAACACTTTCAACACTTGTTAACACTTGTTGATTTTGTTGTTTTCTTTTTTCTGCACTTATTTTACCTGCTTCGCTGCGTTTAATTCTTGTTTCTTCCCATTTTTTTAAATCCCTCTTTAATTGTAGTTTAATAGGTTCAAATGCTAAATTAATTAATGGATTTTCACATTTTGGATTTTCATCATTTACATATGAAAAAATATGTTTAAAAAGTTTTCCAGCAATATCATCAGGTAACATTTCTATTATACTTCTTTGATCTGCATATAGAACAAATCCTTTTTTATCTTCTGCCATAACTAATCTAATAAAGAAATTTGTTTACGTAATTCTTTTGAGAATTTTATAGCAGTTGATTTATTTAAATAAATACCCCAACTTTTATCTTCGCTTTCACATTCAAGATGTATAAAAATAGTTCCACTTTCTTGAATTGAATCAACTGTTAAGATTGTGCCATCTTGCACATCATGAAAATTTAAAGTAATCATATTTTTTTAAAGGTTTTAAGATTACCAGTAACTTTTAGTTAATAAAAAAACCCCATCAAATCAGTAGGGATCTCACGTCTACATCATTGATAGGGTTTCAATTTTTTTAAGTTCACTATGTTTGAGATCCGAACCGTGTACAAATATAATAATTATTTTTTAATCAAACGTTTTTTGATTCATTTTTTATCAATCTTTCTAATCCATACACGCAATCTAATATACTCGTTGCACGTTGTGTAAGGCTTGTTATATTACTTCTTATCTCATCCTCATTGTAGCTAACATAATAACCATACTTACAACTTAACAAAGGTATGATCGAATGAGTACGGTAGTAGTTCACTATCTTTCTTAGTCGTGCATCGTTGAATTTAGTCTTTAATTTATACGTTCTGTTGACTCCTTCGACAATTTCCTTAGCTGTAACTGGGTTAACCTTAGAACGTGCTTTAAAACTCTTTATTAATAGCTCTGCGAGGTGTAACTCCTCCGCATTAAGTTCGTGCGTAATTTCTTCAAAATTTGTAATCATAAGAATAAATTTTTATCTAAAATAACAACTTCCTTTTGCGATAGTAAATGGTGTAGTTTCACTACTATAATGAAAAGATTTTTTCTCTTTAGAACAATCATTAACTGTAAATATAGCTGCTCCATAAACTTTTTTAGACCTATAATTATCTATCATTACATCCATTTCATAAGGTGATACGCTTACAATCCTATCGCAATCGCAATCTATTATCGGATCAATCTTTATTTCTTCCTTTGAGCATCCTGTAATTAGTAATGCTGCTGCTATAATTATCTTTTTCATTTTAAAATAAATTTTGGTTTCTAACTTGAATCAAATGTTGGTTAATGCTTTTTAACCATTGTAATATTTTCTTCATTTTATTTTGTTTAATGCTTCGTTTAGCTCTTTTAAGCGTTTCTCACGCTCTTTCTTTGCTTCTTGATACTCTTTGCTTTCCCATTCGGTTAAACATCGCTGTATCATGTTTATTTCGTTTTCTAATATTTGTATCGCGTAGTTCATTTTATTTTGATTCCTTTATGTTGTTTTAAAATTACGTTTATAATTTCTCTTACGTCTCTAATTAAAATCTCTTCTCCGATTTTAAAATTTTCAACATTATAACCCATTTTCTCAAGTTCTCGAATTATTTTCTTAGTTGTTATTTTCATACATTTCTTTTTCTAAATCACTTAAATCATTGTAGCTACATTTAAAGCCTTGTATCATTTCTTCTTCTGTTGCGTAAGGTTCGTTTTTGTGGCCCATTGTTACAACCTTATAGGTGTATTCCATTTTGTAGTAGCTGTGAAGTGTTCTTTTGCACATTCCTAAATGGTCCGCGATTTCTTCAAGTTTCCAACCTGCTACTAAAAAAGTATTAACTTTTCTCTTTATATCCCTAATACTTCTTTCCATTAGTCTTGGTATGACATTATTTTGTAAAATCCTAACACCAAAACTAAAACTATTATTAATCCTAAATTGCTCATATCATTGTTATTGATGAAATTATACCTCCTTTTTTTAACTCTATCATCAGCCTTTTTTCAGCATATTTTTCATATGTCTCAAGCTGTTTAACGTCTTCTTTCAATTCCTCTAATCTTTTAATTACAGAATCTATTTGAGTGATGCTAAATTTTACTGTCTCGCTTTCCATTTCTTTTAAATTTTAATTGGTTTTTAATATTAATGTGCGTTACAGTCGCACCCCTGTTTTATTAAACTTCTCCGTTAATTACACTTCCAAATATGTCTACTAACATTGAGTAGCAATTTTCTTCTGTTTCTAACTCCATATTTCTTAAATCATTTATCGTTAAAAACAAATCAGCTTTTTTTGCTTGTGATTTAATATAAGCGTTTCTTTCACATCCGTTGTAAATCTTTTTTGCTAATTTTAATACTGTTGTAGTTGTCATGATTTCTAATTTTTAATTGTTATCTATAGAACAAATATATAAATAGTTTTTGAATAAATAATAAAAAAATAAAAAAAAAATAATTAAATATTTTAAGACACAAAAAAAGAGGCTATTAACCTCTTGATATTGTATTGTTTATGAAAATTAGAACTCGTTGATTAAACAGTAAGAAATTCTCATTTCATTTTTAATCATATTAATAATCATCTTATATTGCTCGATATCATTACACACTTGACAACCCGCAGACCAAGTCCCTATATTTTGAGTAACTGCATGACTTGTCAGGTCGTAGCTTGTAGAATGGAAGTTAATTCCATACAATCCTTTTATAGGTTTACCGATTTCCTCGCTTTTAGCGTCTTTATCTCCATCTCGGTATACAAGACATTCACCAACCTGTACAAGTGCTGGCATTTTTCCCCTATGAAGCCCATATTTCCACATTCCGTAATACCATTCCTCTGACTTTACAACTGCTGCACCAACTTTGTTATATTCCAAAAAGCCACCTTTTAATATTGGTGTGCCTGGATTAGTTGTGCCTGATGTTACCTTGATAAATTCCTCACCTCTGAAAATGTAAAACTTATCGTCAAATTTGTTTGGTTCATCTTCATTACTTCTAACGCCTAAAATCCAATATCCTTGTGGAAAATCTTTGAACGATGGTAAAGACTTAACTTTGTTTAATAGTTGCTCGCTTGTATAACTTCTAACATTACTCATATTTGATATTTTTAAATTTTCCGTTTAATGCTTCAAATGTAGTTAACATATCTTTTGGAAGCAAATCGATACCCATTGAAAACATCTCATATACTGCTAAAATCTTATCAAACGTTGTCTTATGGTGAGTACTTGCGAAAATAGCTTCTATTCTGTGCTGAAAGCTTACTACAACATCGTAGCGGAACTTTTCAAACAATTCTATAATGTAGTCTACATCTTCAATTTTAATACCTTTAGAAAGCCAAAAAGCACGTGTTTGTTTAACATACTCCGCGTGCATCGCCCACATCTCTTTAAGGACCATTTGTTTTAATTGGTCGAAGTCTACACCTGTAAAATCTTTTAAAATAAACTCGTAAAAATAATCACTACAAACATTGCATTTAAACTTTGCGAAGTCATTACACATACGAGATTTAGTAGCGTCATACTCTCCATTGGTGTAAAACTTCATAAATGATACTTCTTGCTTTACTCTTTGAAGTGTGTTGAATATATCATGCGATTTTAGATCGCTAATTTTACACTCTTTTTCTTTCTTTATAAAAGAAGTTAACCACGATACAATTGGCTTGTGAAAGTAATATAATAGCAACCCTAACAATATCAATACAAATATCATTATAGGCGACAACTTTGAGTTAATTATATTACTTATCCATTCCATTTAATCCTCGATTGTTAATTGAGCTAACGCGCTAATTGTTGAACCTATACTTATTATTATTCCACCTATTAAAGGTTGAAATTTTACTATAACTCCTCCTAAAATTGAAAGTGCTAAACCATTCTTTTGTACTTTCTTCCAAAAGCGAGGAGTAGGTTTATTCCAACGTTCTATTAAATGTTTCATTATAGTTCTATTATTACTGGATTATAATCTATTTCGGGTAATGTTAAAAGCCACGCGTCACATGGTATTGATTCAGCTTGTTGCAATGTACAACCGTTTACCTCTTCGTTTGAGATAAACCAATTTCCGTTTGCGTCTAATTGTGGGTTAAATACTTGACCTTGAAAACCCCACACTTTACCTGTAAGGATATTTTTTTGTTCTAATGTTAATTGTCTAACTTTCATGATTAATAAGGATAAAATTTACCGCTTCCGCTATTATATAAATCTGTTACTTCTGTTGATGTTAATTCTTTAGTCCATACATTTACTTCGTCTACTTTACTACCATTAGGGGCAAAGTAACCGTTTTGTTTTGACCCATTAGTTCCCATGTATAAGTTACCAATAGTTGGAGTAATATCATTTGCATAGAATAATGGATTTACTGTGTTTGAATCTGATGCAACTAAACTTCCATTAATATATAATTTAC
>Ga0209358_10000512_pt1 | contig 33782 bp, 17 predicted proteins | sample LauGreFa1BDMLBSN_2_FD_187574 | JGI IMG/M metagenome (GOLD analysis project Ga0209358, IMG submission 187574) | Freshwater lake microbial communities from Lake Michigan, USA - Fa13.BD.MLB.SN (SPAdes) (version 2) | ecosystem: Environmental > Aquatic > Freshwater > Lake | place: Lake Michigan, USA... | reverse complement strand
AGATCCTTGCAGTCGCTCGCAAAGATACATCAGCTCTTCGTTCTGAACGACCTGATAATCAGGACCAACAACACCAAGGATGTGGTCGTTATCGTCACGAGTAGTAGCAAAGAACTTGCTAGTACCATGCCAATCCTGATCGTTTTCAGACAGTACGAAGATGGGACGCTTACTGACCGTCCAATCAAGTCGAGCCTCAGTCATAGCCTGAGTCGTAGACAGCCCCTCAATGGGGCTTCCAATAGAATTAAATGCGCTCAATGATTTTCATCCTTTCGATGAAGGTGGTAAAAGGATACCACTCTCGGTTGTACAATACCCATCCGTCATCGGAGAAATCAGCAATGATTCCCCGATCAAACAGATCATTAATGATACCAGCGGTCGAGGGATCCGTATTGCGGATCAGTTTCGATTTCAGAGGGTTCAGTTCCATATTCGTTGAATCCACACATGGGGTCATCATTGGGATCATACTCATCATCCCAAGGATTAGCGGTAGAAACCATTCACATTCTCCGTATGGGGGATGTTCTTAGCCAGATCAAGCATCTTCTGGATCTCATCATTCAGATCAAGGAGATCATCATAGGTGATGCTGATACGCCGATCACCGATCTCGACGTAAATGGAGGGACCATAATTGTAACTACGATTCGTCTCAAACGAAGTAGTCATGTTAAAGGTCAGCTTATCGGGAATAGTAAACGTGTAGCCAGAGTAGGCAGAAACAATATTAGTTGCCATAGTAAAGAGATTCCACAATCTTAATGTCACGGACCATCACGGAGTCACGGGGATAGGGCTCGATAACGTATCGAACCCCGAGAATATCAGCAAACAAAGCAGCATCCCTAATGGAAGTAAATGCTGCAATACAAACCTTAGGATCATAGTGGTTGCTTGGGTTACAAACAAACACACAATGAACATCGTTTTCGTGCTTAGCAGTTAGCATCTTTTGTACCTTCAAACCTCATCAGGAGTGATGTCAATGAACTCCTGCATGTCAGGACCACCCCAACACTCAGGGACTTCCTCATTGATGATGTCATTAACAACCTTGGCAAGCCGAGGCTTATTGACACTCTCGGTACCAAGAAGCTTGATGTTGATTGCCTCAAGGCCAACAATGACCATAGAAACATTGTCCTCAGTGACCACATCAACCTTAAGGCCAATCTCCTTGAGCATTGCCTTGTTGGTGGTCAGGGGAGCATTCTCGTCAATGTACATAGCCGCCACATAGGACGGCACCTTGGCTGACTGAGCATAAGTATTAATCTTATTCTTACGCTCAGCAACCTTACGATCAACAACCGACAGATCAATCTTATTCATAGTTATTTACCACCATCCAATGATGGTGGCTCCTTCATCCTTAACAACTTCGAACCACTTGAGGAGATCCTGTACCTCCTCAAAGCTAATTTGATAAGTATCGTTACATCCAGAGTTGTTAAACTCTGCGAAGATAACTGGGTTAGTCTGGTTCGAAAGAGCCTTATACATTTGCTCTACGACATCTGCTGGAATCTCCTCTTCACAGAGGGAGACACCAGTGCAGTACTCAACCCAATCATTATAAACCTTGCCCCTGAAGGAGTTACCACCCCCAGAGAACAAACCGCCACAGAGTTTGTTCTCGGGGAACAAACTATTGGGTACCAAGTTGGTAGCCTTCGGATCATCACTAAATTTGTGATGATCCTTTCCATATGCCGCGTAGGTATCAAGTCCCATTGAGATCCTTTCTGATTTCAAACTCAATCGACACATCGGAATAACCCATTCCAATGTGCATGTGCAACTTAGCCGACAGTTCATCCTTGGTACACCAGCCACAATCAGTGGCTTGCTCCATAATGAACAAGATCATGGACTCGTAAGCCTCAAGGGGAACATCCCAAGACTGATGCTCAGGATTGTTATTCAGCCACTCTTGGGTAAGACCCAGGTAGCTATCGCAAAGCTCACAAGTCCCAAAGGCGTGAGCAGTAATGCTGTACTTGCCATCCTTCTCAAGAAGGTAATAGTCACAACCCTGGTAGCCATTGCTATCGCAATACTGCTTAACCAGGGTACACTCAAGTCGCTTAACAACCTCTTTGATAATAGACATATACTCTCCTAGGTTAACCTAGGTATAATAATTACTATATTATTATAAACCTAAGTATCTTGGGTTGAACCCCTAGCTACATACTAGGGTATTCGGAAGTGAACGAGCATAGGTTTCCCTATGCTCATTCGTTTAGAACGGAAGCTCAATGCCACCTGGGGTGACAAAGGTTTCAGTATTCATTGACACATCCCCCTTAGGGGATGGCCGAGACGTCTTACCCTTAAGGCGAGGTGCCTTAGGGTGGGTCGCTCCTGCGTTGTCCCAGAGGGACACCTTGTGCTCGACTCCATTAATGGTAACAATACCATTAAACTTGGGGCTATTGGGATTGTCCGAGTTGACCTCCCAAAGCGCGATTCGGATTCCACTTAGATCACTCATCGTCATTCTCCTGTTCGTACTGCTTCATCAGCTCTTCCCAGTCTGCCAGAACATCCCAATTATCCATTGTTGTTTCCTTACTTGAACTTCTCTGGATACACGACCCTGAGGACAAAGGCCAGACTCTCAAAGGAGTAGACCTCAGTATTCCATCCCTGGGACGGAGTCAGGTTAACGTAACCCGACTTACGCTTACGACGCTTGTTCTTCTTCTGCTTGCTCATTATTCATCTCCAATTGTGGTTTGACAACCATTTGCAAACCAAGAATCAATACAGATATGGCAGTAACCATAACACTCATCAGAGTTATAGGGCTTACCACACTGACAGATCGAGTCGTTCATATCGAACTCTCCTGTAAAGGCATACTCTCAACGCGAGAGTATATCTTATAAGGGACCGAATTATACTGCTCGGTCAACACAGCCTAGGCCAGTCCCATAGCACTGTAGCCCATAGCGCGCCCCGTTACACGGGAATTGGCTCCAACATTGGGGATTCGAACCCCACTAGGATAACCAAGTAGTGACACTTGGTTTGATTAGAAGGTGAGTGTAAGGGGATTCGAACCCCATTTCAACATGCTTCCTACAGTTAGGTAGTGGTTTTAACATCTAACTATTGTCAAAACACCGCATGTGCAATCCTTGCGACACCCGAAAGGTACCCGTGGGATATTTCACCCACGGATACCACGACTTTAATCAGTTGCGGTGCGTCAATACCGCATACCTAGTCCGTTTCTTTATCTGTCTCAACTAACCACGGACAGTTAGTTGCGTACACACCCCTACCAATAGGCTAGGACAATCAGGTACGATTGTCGTGTGGACTTGGTATAAAGCTCCGAATTGCCCGCTCGGAGTAACACGGTGCCATTAATCAACTATAGCTTGGCAGCAACTATAGAGGCCCACCTCCACTTGGTGAGGTATAACACGGGCTTGTGATAAGCCTGCACGGGGTGCATCCCGCGTATCCCCACTTGATGATCATCAAGTCTAGGGAGTCCTATACAACCTTGTGTTGTTCGACAAGGTTGCGATTAGTCCAAAGGTTTTTATTCTGATAGTCTTGTTTGCAAGCTACCAATTCTTGGTTATCCTTCACCAAGCCCACTTGGGAGTATATTTGAGCAGTTTAACAGGACATGCTCAGGTCTGCAAGTCGGGTATCCTGTGCACCGCTGCTCCCAGCTATTTGGATACTTGCCTTGCTGTGTTTTGAGCCTTTTAATGACTTGCTCAGGTCTACACATAATGTGTGTCCCACTATTTGTATACCGCCTGTGGGCTAGGTTGCTTGCGGTGAATGCCTATCGGGAGATTAAACTCCCTTGGGCTTTGGAAATGGCAGATTGTGCTCCAGCAATACGTTCTGGAGAGCATTGATCTGGTCGATCAACTCGTCTCGTTGATCTAGAAGCCTATCGCGGACATCCTCAAGATCTCTTTGAAGAGATTTAAACTCTCCCCATGAGAAGTTGGGTCCGTAGGTGTCCCACGGACGGTCTGCCACGCAGTCCATGTATTCGAATGGACAGCGGCCTAGCTTGTACTTGCTATTGGTCATGTAGACCTCCTTCGAAAAGACCCCATAGCGTTTCCGCTAAGGGGCCCCATGTAACCCTATATACCCTTCCAAGTAAGCAGTGTGGGTCAGTTACCCCTTACTTGTTAGCCCATTGCCGTTGAAACTGGCATAGTTTTCTATGGGTGTTTCAAGTCCATAGGTGCCACGGCTGGTGTCAGTCGGGACCCCCCATTGTTATGGGAGGGGGCGCCTTGGACCTAACCCGCTATTTATACTCGTCCAAGCGAGTTGTTGATGTAGGCTACTACCCTACGGACCTTCAACAAAGGCTCACCCATTTAGGTATGTCTTTGGCGGTGGGATTCCGCCTTAACTGTTGAAACCTAATTGAGATGTTGAAGTGTCATTTAGACACCCCCTTTCTGTGGTACCCATCTACAGTATGACCGTAGATTACAGAAGTGAGCAGTTTACTACACTTGCTCAGGTGCCTGGTTGTTCTTGATTCTATTTTTTCAAGAATCGCCTTAACCAGCAGGCTAGAGCCCTTTTTATGGTAGGGCTTAGTTATGCTCAGGCCCTCCTGCCCAGTTAATTGGTAACTTGCCAGGTTGCATACACCATTGAGCAGTTTAGGCACATTGCTCAGGTGAATACCAAGAGGTTTGACTACCGCTCTTGGGCAGCGCCTGATAACTCACCTATCAGGTAATGTCTACAGGTAAGCCAAGCTGTAGAGTACACCATTAAGGCACTACCCATTTATACAATGGCTAGTTGGTGATTGGAAATGTGATCTATGGGTTTCCCCATAGACCACCGTGGTCCCCGAAGGGGACGATACCTCATGCCGTGACCAGCCCACGCTCATGGGCTTCGGTCAGGATGGCCTTGACGGTTTCAGGCCGACGAGCCTTGCCATCCATGACCATCTTGACAAGATTCATGACCTGACGGTCATTGAGGTTCTTGTAGTTCCCAGGCCAGTTCGACTCACCCTTGCTGGTGATGGTGATCTGGCCAGAACGGAGCATCGCCTGGATGGGGTCGAACTTCACGATCTCACCCTGCGGCACGGTATCAGACTGCGTGTTGTCTGCGGACATATTGTCCTCTCCTGTGTTCTGCCATGCCAAGATTAGCTACGCTGCTATACCTTGGTATGTCAGTCCTAGGTCATAGCCTAGTGAAATATACTTTATAGATTCCTCCATAAAGTACATATTGGATATTCATCCATGCATTGACGAGATCCAATGATCCACAACGGTCCCCGAAGGGGACGATAAATACTGATATTATGGGAAATTAGCAGGGGCATACCCATGTATATGCCCATATAATTTGAATTCTGATGCCATACAGACCATAGAATGGCAGGAAATGGCCCTAGAATGCCATTAGAGACATTCTGATGCATAACTAGGGGTATGGTAGGGTATGGTATGGTATGGTCTGTAATACCATTTTGACTATAAGTCTATAACTACCCTGAGTTCTATGCCTACAGAAAGGGTATAGTCTAGTATACCCATGCCTACCAAAGCCCTAACAAACAGGGAGAGGCCCCCTTGGTTGCCCAAGGGGGTTTGCTCCGAGGCTGTTGCGGCCTGTGTCAGACGGTCAGATCGACAAAGTTGCCGATGTGCGTCTCGCGACCCAGCGTCATCATGCCCATGCGGAACGAGATCAGGAACGAGTCCTGCCAGTTCGGCGTGTGGGGCACGCGGAACGTGGTGTTCCACTCGGGGATGGCGTTGTGGGTCAGCTCGATCACCACCTCATCGCCCTCCTTCTTGCACTTGACCGTGTAGTAGGAGGGAGCGAAGTCCCAATCGGGGTTGCGGTCCTTGATCTGGATCCAGTCCTCCTGGCCACGGATCGTGGTGTGCGCCTCCCCCGTGGGGAGGTAGGTGGTCAGGGCGATCTTGCCCAGGTGCTTCTTCGACGGGATGAAGGTCCCGATGAGCTTGCCCTCGGCGTTGCGGATGACCTGACGAGCACCGACGTTGATGTTGCCACTCATGGTGACAATCTCCTAAAAGCCTGTTCTTTGGGATAACAGGAAATCCCCTACTGGGTTCTCCGTAGGCGAGGTGGGCAGAAATGCCCAAAGCACAGCACGGGGTTTCCCCCGTGCCATGCGGTTAGAGGCGGTCAGAGGTTGAGCCACGAGGTGTTGTTGGCGATGGACCAGTGGACCAGCTTGAGCTGATCCTTGGTGATCACGGGCGGCTCCTGCCCGTGGTCACGCATCCACTTGTGGACGTGCGGAACGTACTTGTTCACAAACTGATGCATCACGGGACGCATCACCTTGTGCATCTTCGGTCCCATCTTGACGGGCACGATGAACGCATCGTGAACCGCCATGTGACCGACGTACCGCCCGAAGGTGGCGATCTGGAACTTGTAGATGGACCAGAAGGCCATCATACGGATCCAGGCGTCAGCCTGGTGGGTCATACGAACCACCATGCTGTACGGGGAAGCGATGTCCACCATCTCACCGATGGAGACTTCGAACCCCTTGGGGAAGTCCTTGCACTTGTCGCCATTGTAGCGACAGCGAATGACCTTGCCACCTTCCTTCATCACCCACTTGTGGTGATTGTAGGTCCAGTCGGAGACGTTGGTGTAGGACGGCTTCTTGCCAGTGGCAAGCTGCTGGGCCTCACTGGCCTCCTGGATCTGCTGGCAGAAACGCTTGAGCTGGTGGTATGCACCCCAGAAAGCGTTATAGTACTGCGAAGCCAGATCGTGGAGAGCCGAGTAGCCCTCGACCCACCCGAGTTCGCGGACGATGTCCATCCACTCGGGGTTGAAGAGGTTCGGCCTCTTCGACCACACAGCGTCAAGGACAACCGTGTTGGGGATGCCGAAGGCGTTCAGCCAGTTGGCTGGAGCCTTATCGTCATCCTTCCAGAACAGCCCTGAGGCAGCACCACTCGGACCCTGACCGTAGGTGGTCTGGGTCACGAACGGCTTTGCCACGTCCTTGGTCAGAAGACGGGACTCCCACTTGCGAAGAGCAAGGGGCACCGTAACAAGGCTGATCACCGTGTTACGGCAGTCGCGTCCGTCAGCGCCGAACATGTTGGTATCAACCATCATGTTGCGGTCGCCAGACATCAGACCAAGGAGCATGGGTCCGCTGGTGCGGAAGTCGAACTCCAGATGGGCACCAGAGCGCCCAGTGGTGATGACCTCCTGGTAGAAGATCGCCATCCGCAGCGTGAGCCACGGATTCTTGAACTTCCACTTGCCCGACAGGATGTCGTTCGCCTTCTTGATCACGTCCTCGTAGTTCTTCAGGGAGACTCCAGCCGCATGAATGATCATGGGCTCAAGCTCCTTGAGTTCGTCCATGCTGTAGTCCAGCTGGTCGTAGAACTCGATCAGGTTGCGGATCATCTGGCTGCCCGTGTAGGTGAGCATTCCCTCACCATACTCGCGGCCGACATCGTCCAGGAACGGCGGGATGAAGAAGTGGAACTGCTTCGTCCCTTCCGCCGAACGGAGGAACCGTTCTGCCACAGCAATGGCAGGGTCCTTTCCGAATTCGGCAGCGAGCTCGGGAACCAGGGCCGAGTTCTGGATGATCGCCAGCAACTGGCGATTCACCGTGAACTTGATCTGGCTCCGAGCGTCCTGCTCAGCGGCGTACAGCAGGGGCAGATCGAATCCGCTCTTGCTGGTCGTGTCGCTGTGACGCAGGGTCCTCGGGCTGAGGCAGACGCGGTAGTCCTTCGTCATCCTTGACGACGGGTTACGCATCCACTTCTCGTCACCGACCTGGAACACCGTCAGGTCGCCGTTCTCAAGGGCTGGAATAACGGTGTTATCCCAACGAACCTTGACCGCCTCCACAAAGGAAGGCTGGTTACGCGCCTCTCCAGACTTGATGACCAAGTCCGTGATGAAGTGCGTAACCTTTGCGCTAGTCGGAAGACTAGCAAAGGAAACAGGCATTGTATTCTCCTAGGGCTGTGCCCTGGTTTGAATGTAGGCCCAGAATGGGCACCCCTCAATGCCGTTAGGGGTTTGCTGTAACGATACAGCCCTTCGCCCCCTAGGAAAACCTAGGGGGCTTGGGTAGGATCGTTTAGTTCTTACTTACCGTAGAACACCTCCTGCATTCGCTTCTTCAGCGCATCGTAATCCATCCCATTCGGGATGTTGTAGATGTCGTGTACAGGAAGAATTGGAAGGTTGATGTCGCAGTTGGAAATCACCGTCAAGGTTTCATCAACCTTAATGGTAGTTTCCCTGCGAATGTAGCACAGATGCCTCTGTGCACAATCATCAATCGCGTCCAAGATGGACGACCGAGACAGGATTGCCTTCGGTCCTTCCATCACCAGGTAGCGGGTCGTGATGACCCACTTGTCGGATTGAGCCATGTGGCTCCTCCTTTGAATAGCCTGTGATCCGCACAGGTACGGTGTGCTGCAACAGCGCAGCCGAAAGCTCTCTCCTAGGGACCTACCTAGGAGAGAGCGACGGTAGTGCCGTCACGCGGTCATTTCTGACCACAGCGCGCCGTACTGCGAAAGCTTGTGGCCCTCGTGGTACTCCGCGATCCAGGTGTGCGTTGTGCCCCTGGACTCAGACCGCTGCGTCTTGCGGACGCAGACGATCCGCGTACCTGACGTGGCGCTCTGCCACATCAGGTAATCGACGTCACTCTCTGCATATGCAGAGAGCCCGTGCAGGAACTGATCCAGTTCCTCCACGGCGTGTCCGTACTCGTACTCCCCGCGCAGGGAGTACGTTTCGTTCAGGAGGCGAGCCTCCAGAACGTCGATCTCCTGCTTGGTCTTGAGCCAAGCAAAAGATGACGCGATGGCGAACTTGCCATTGAGGGCCGCTTCGCGGCCCCCAAAGGACAGCGAGTTCTGGGGACAACGCTGCCCCAGAAGAAAGGCTTCCTTGAAAGCCTTTCCGTTTTCTCCGCGACAGTGGTCGCAGAGCTTTGCGCCGAGCTCCACGATGGAGCTCCAGCTAACCGCCTTCGTAAGCAAAGCCATTGGCTTTACTCCTTTGAATAGCCTATGTTCCGCATAGGTACGGTGTTAGCAACGGCTAACATCCCCGCCCCCCTGCCGTAGCAGAGGAGCGGGGTGTTGGTCGTTGCGGTAGATCAGATCTTGACGGCGCCTTCGCCGTCTTGTCCGATCCAGACCTCCACGCCACGCCGCGCAGCCTTGACTGCGTAGGCGTACTGACGCGCTTCCTTCCAGGAAGCGAACTTGTGCGTCTCGACGTGAACTCCATCCCGCTCAACAGTGACGTAGTAGAGCATGTGCTCTCCTCGTTAAATTGCCTGTGATCTGCACAAGCACAGTGTTAGCAACAGCTAACATCCCCGCGCTCTCCCCGAAGGGAGAGCACGGAGTGTTGGTTGTCACTCGCACACATTCTGCATAACGAAAGTAAACATCATGCAAAACATGGCGAAACAAAGGATTGCCCACTCCCAGGTGACTGCGCTAACCGCAGCCATGAGAAAGAGCAGACCGATGATGGCCCCGAACACGATCTTCAGGGCTTTCCAGAAATGACCCATACAGTTCCTTTCAACTGGGGGTGAGGGGGGTTAGGCAACAAACCTAACATCCAAACCCCCCACAAAAATTTCTGACCCCAAAGTCGATTTCTTACAGTCCCTTTGGAACTGGCAGTGGCTTAAATGGATTATCTCTTGAAGATGTTGACTCAGATGATTCTGTAGGAGCAACAGGTTCTGCTGCTGTTTCTGGTCTAGAAACATTAACATCTCTAAACCTATCTACACCTGGTCTTTCACCTAATGCAAGCTTAGTAGCTCCAACGCGAACTGGAAGTTCACCTAAACCCCCAGGTACAAATCTCATTGCTGAGTTTAAAAGTCCATTCTTAAAGTCCCATGATTCTTGTTCTGTCATGTTTGAACCCGCACTCAGTGCAATTAGGAATGCTGTAAGTGGATCTTTTGTAAGTGTTTCAACTGCTTGCTGTGGAACAAAGTCTAAACTTAATTCATCAAAGCCTTTGCCAACTGCTTTCTTTGTTGCTAGATATTCATTTCTATTTGCTCTAGCGTTTGAAACATCACTATATGTTTCATAAGCATAGGCAATTGAACCAGCAATAAGGTTTCCACTTAAACCAAAGATTGGATTTCTACTAAGAATTAATCTTGCTGTGGTCATTGGTTTGTTTTTAAACACAAATTGTTCATGCCAAGGTAACAAAGCAGCAATTGGAAGCATACCAAGTGCAACTAGTAAGAAACTATTGTATACCAAATCTGCAATTGTTGTTCCAATTAAGATAGAAACAAAAGTTGCTTTGTCCATCTTTCCTGATTGTCTGATGATTCTCTGTGACCAATAAAGATTGGAATATTGTTTATAGAAGGTAAATAGATATCGTAAAGCTCCAGAGTGAGTATCTGAGTCCCAAGGATTGTTTTCTACAAGCACAATGTTTCTAAACATCTTGGTTGCTTCGTACATTACAGCAACAGCTCTCTTGGCTTGTTCTTTATCAAACTTATTCTTTCCAACAAATGTTACAGTAAACGCATGGTTTTCAATCCATTTATTTGCAGCTATAAAGTCTAATGTTCCTGCCTTAGCATGCTTACTAGAAACATTTCCTAACATGTATGAATATGCTTCAAGGATTCCATCCTCTAGAACACCAGCTTGTTTGAGTTCAAATGCCATGTGAGGCAGTAAACCCTTAATCTTATACTTGTTCATTGCAATTTTTAAATCATCTAGTGTTCTGATATCCTCTACCTTAAACAATGTCCGTAGTTTATTTAAGTTTCCATTATTTAGGTTTTCTACGATAATTCGTTGAGCTTGGTTAGTTAATGCTTCAGCAGCTCCTCTAAATACTGAATTCTGTAGTTTACTCATATGGTTTCGATATCGTTGCCATTTATTAGGACCTGGGGCAATATCATTGCTACTTGTAGTATCCCATACTTCACGGGCATTTCGTATTGAAGACTCCATTCCGTACAACATATTAATGGCAAGTCCTCGTGGATTATATGTTGTCATGTCTTCAAAACTACCTTTGTAATTTTTAAAGATACCAGTAAAGAGATCCACAAAGAACTCAGTTGCATTGCCTCCATATCTAGTGGTAATGAATGCACCAAGGGCACCTTCCATAATTAAAGATGCGGTATTGAGATTTGGGCCATATGCAATTCTTGTAATTTCAGTACCCCACTTTAGTAAAGAATTGGTATACCAATCGTCTTCTTCTCCTAATTTTCTAGCTTGAATACCTTGTTCAATTTCTAGGTTTTGTCGAATTACAATTAATGATTCTTGTAATTCCTTGGCATCTTGTGATAGATTTGGATTCATATTACTAGCCAGTGATTCAAAAATCTCAAGAATATCATAGATATCAAATCCAACAATTCCTGTATTATCTTGAATAGCCAATGCCGAAGTAGCTCTAAAACCCTTAGATCTTTCAACATCACTTAGGATTATATCAAGTCTATTTGAGAAATACTTTCTTAGATTAGCAGACTTGGCAATCTGAGTATCAGTAATAATACCATCAGCAAGAATATAGTTAGGTGATTCTCCAAGTTCAGATAGGAAAACGCCAGCCATGATTTCTGGTAATGTGGTTTTGGTTTGTGCAGTCAATACAATTGCTGATTTCTTTCCAGCTGGAATATTGGTAACTCCAGGTGGGAAAGATCCTTTTGTGCTTTCTACAAATAACTTACCCATGTCTCTAACTGGTTGTTTTGAAACAATTGCAGCATCAATAGCATTAAAGAAATCCTGAACAACTACTAAATCAATGTCTGGAACTTTTTCTCTCTTTGAAGAAATTCTATTAATACTTTTAATTAATTCATTTCTGTTTCTTGTATTGTTTGCAAGTTGATAGAAAGTTCTAGTGGCTGATTCCCAAATTCTATGTAAATTTGGTTTTGCATTAAGCGTAAAACTAGGATTTGTCATTGATTGTCGTAACATCTGTCTAGATATAGCTACATCTTTGGTTATCTTATTTAGTTGACGAACTGCAATTTCAAAAATAATCTCAAATGTTTCTGGACTATTGTTTCTTGTTTCCCATAGTTTAGATAAGAATTCTTGATCAATAAACTGATTCCTATCAAAACTATATGGATGTCCACTAATTTGAGGAGCTAATCCACTAGCGTAGAATAGTGTTCCATTTATTGCACCTTTATTTAGTACAGAATCAACTACTGCATCAGATGCAGCTTGGATAAGTCCTGCTCTATTAGCTTCAAATTCACCTTCTTTGGCAGGATTGGAATTCTTCTTTCTTAATCCTAGTAATTCTCGGTTAAGCATTACAGGTAAATCACTAAATAACTTTCTTCCTTCACCATAAATAAATCCTGCCATATTATCTGAATTAATGATAATAGCCTTACCAACTTCCCGAGCTTGATCAATCTTGTCTACTGAAATACCAGTTGGTGGTGTAGCTGTTGGTAAACCATAAGCAACATCAACAGCATATTCCATAAGAGCAGCAAACTCGGTGTCAGAGGACATAATCTTAAGTTGTCCAATTTCATAAGCAACTCGGTCAACCCACTGTTGGGTATAAGCTCTGTTTTCTCTAATTGCTCTAGATCCAGTTTCTTTTACAAACTGACCTTGAGTATGACTAAAGCTTTCACCAATAATATACATTAAAGCAGCTACGGCTGGGTTTTCACTAGAATAGGTTTTGTTTGCTCGTGTTAAACCCATAGTTCCCCAGTAGTGCCTAAATGCTAAAAGATTTCTTGTAGCCTTCTTTCCAAAAACCTTTTCGGAAGCAAGTCGTGCCGAACCACCAAGTGAACTTTGATTAATAGAGGTATTTTTTCGTCTTGCGATTGTTTCTGAAACCACAGTCTGTGCAATCTCAAGCTTTTCTTCTGAAGAAAGATCTTGTACAGATACTCCAGTATATCCTGGATGCTCTCTGTGTGTTGGCTTTAATAAGGAACTTCCTTGTAAAGATTCTCTCTTTTGTCGTAGTCTCTTATACTCGACAATATCTAAGTTTTGAATTGGACCACTGCTATATTTATTTCGTAAACTTGCTAACTTAAGTTGATCAAGAGCGTTAAGTGGAACTCCATTTCTTTCATCTTGAGTTAGTCTAGCAAGTTCGTCTACATCTCTACCAGTGTTTGATATTGGTTCATCAAAGTCTCCCAGGTATCCAAGTGTTTTGTTTTCATTAGCAACAAAGATTTCTCTTTCGATAGAACTTGTAAAACCAAACAATGCTTCAGTAAGATCGAGAACTTCATTAAACACTTGTTCATCAATATCATAAAGACCAGATGAGATTGCTTTGACTTCATCTCTAATTCTGTGGAAAGCTGTTTTATATCCCATAGTTACAGCGTAAGCGGCTGTACTTCTAGATTGAATAAACTTCATAACATCAACATTATTAAACACTTGTTCAACCAACATCCAACCACCCCAGAAAGCAATAAACTCTTCAGGATTTTCTTTAAAGTATCGTAAATCTTGTTCAAATCCTTCGTATCGTTGGTTATTGTTCATTACTAATAACATTGTTTCGATACCTTGTGAACCTCTCTTGGATCTAAACAATGATTCAATCTTTCTCCACTCTGGTCCGTTATCCTTAATAAAAGCTAGTCTAGCAATGTGTGCAATTTCATGTGAGAATACTCTAATTTGATCTATGCGACCCATGTTCTTTAGAATGGTTGGATTAAGATTGATAATAAATCTATCTCCATCCTTTACAGCTTCACCAGCTCTAATTGTACCAAGGTCGTCTATCTTAATAGATAAGAACTTAGCTAAATGGGGATTATGCTTTAGAACTTTACCAATAAGTAAACGATAGAATGTTTCTGTTTCGTCGTCAATTACACCATCCATCTTTAGTTTAACAAGTTGAGCATTGATTTGTTTTCCTTCAGGGAATGCAATATCAAAATCTGTTGAACTACTAGCAATCTTAATTAAATCATTGCTTGGGATTGTTGAATAAGCTTCAGGAAGATTTGCTTTGTTTTCAACAATAGCATATGCTTCAATTACAGCTTGAGCTGCGAGGTCATGATCTTCAACAGGTACTCCAAAGTTTTTGATAAACGAGAAAACATCAAATTTATCATTAAAGGTTTGTGGTACCGCAAGCATTTGTTCTCTATGCTTGATTGCAAGATGAAGATACTTATTCTTACCTTTGAATGGGGAGTGGTTGATTCGGTCAATAATATTGGTAACTTGAGAAAGTTTTGTAGTAAATTCATTATATTTTACATCTGTAAACTTTTCACCAAAATGCTCTTCTAGAATAATCTTTAACTCCTGTTCAGTTAGTGTTCGACCTAGATTATTCTGTAAGAAGATTGCAAAACCAATACGCAAGAACCACCATTGGTTTTTATCTTCAGTCATTAAACGATTTAAAACACCATATTCAGTTTGTAAAGCAGGATATCTTGAAGCCCGTTCAGCAGCAATTCTAATATCTAAAGTAACTGCATTTTTAAATGGAGTAAGGTTTGTAATTGAATCTTCATTGTGGAAGTAATACTCGGCATCATAAAGATTAAGTTCAATACCCATTGAATCTCTAAGTCGATCTGTACGCAATCTTTGTAGATTATCACCTTGTAGTTCAGCAAGAATATCTGTCTCATCTGCAAGTTGATCTAGATGTGAATCAAGATACTCTGCATATTTTTCTCTTCGTAACTGATCTACCGTTGTACTAGTGCCAAGGAACTTATTTATTTGAACAGCAGTTTCAATTCGTGTAAACAATCCAGAGTTTCTAGCACCTCTTAAAATTCTCTTAACAGCTTCGGGTGTCAAGTAGAACTTAATATTTTGCGAACCCTCAACCACACGGCTTACAGTAATTTCACCTAAGCCTCGTTGTGGATTAATATATACGCCATCTGTATTAGCGTGGAATTGGGAATTCTGCAATCTAAGGATATTTTCTGAAGTTCCCATTTCAAAGTCAACAAATAAACCAAGATTTTCAGCAGCACCCATAATAAGTTCATCATTACCAAGAATGTGTTCAAGAACTTGTTGTTCAGTTGCTTTATCTAGAGATGATAAAAGAACATATTTATTTGTTTGATCTGTCTTATATCCAGTGATAACACCAGTCTTTACTAGATTATCAAGATAAACTTTAGCTTCCTTTTGTACTAAATCATTAGCCCAGATTCTTTCAAAAATAACCGCAACGTCTCCACCTTGAATAGTATTAGGGAAAATAGCGGTCTTTCTTCCAGAAATAATATCTGGTGCTGCGCCTGTTTCTGTAGTTAACATTTCAACTGGAGACATACCAAAACGAAGTGTCGAAACTTCTTCAATACCTAGATCAGCTAAAGTTTTTAGAACATCAAGCCAACGCATGTTGGTATTATCAGGATATCTAAAGTGTTCTGGATCAATACCAATTGACTTTGAAAGATCGAGAATATTTGTTTTAACATTAGTTGCATCTCGTTGAGCTTTAGTTAAACGGAAAATTTGTTGAACCATGTGTCGATGTAGATATCGAAGTTCATATGGTTGCATTACTTTCTGTGAAACAAGGAAACTAAATTTCTTTAGAGATTGTCTAATCTTATAGATTTGATAAACTGTTGCATATTCTTTGTTGTCAATTAAATCTTGTAATCCATTTTTTCTAGCAAAGGTATCTAAGACATATTTTAATCTTAATACTCTTTGATTAAATGTTGGTCTTTCGCCAAAGATAGACTCAACTAAGGATGATTCAACTTCTGGGAAATATACACCTAACTTATTTGGATCGTATTGAGTTGCCCTTGAGTTTTCCATGTCAAAGACCTTATCAGGAGTCATTCCTTCTTTTTCAATTCTTTCCAAATTTTCTCTAACCTTTTCGGTTCCAAGATTAAGTTTCTTAATGCCTTGATAGATACTATATAAACCATGAACAATTCTATCTTCAAAAGCATTATCAGCTAGTCTTGGTCTAAACCCAGCTAAACCCTTAGCATCTTCAACAGACATTACAGCATCATCATCGTTTGTAGTAATAGTTGGTGCTAGAATACGAGTACCTAGTCTTTTATTTCTTGGTGTTGAATTACTAGCAATTGCTTGTTCAATTTGTTCATCGGTAAGGGTTCTACCCTCGGCTGTATAAGCTGCTTTTAGTTTTTCAATATCAGTCAGTCTTTCATTAGCTTCCCATTCTCGCTCTTTTCTAGATCTTTCTTGCCATTCCTTAAAGAACTGTCCTCTAGATTCATCATCCATGTTGTATCCAATCATGGTAGGTGGATAGTCTGTAGCTACGGTTAGAAGATAATTCTTAACTGCAAGTTCTCGTAACTTCTTTTTGGCAACATCCTTTGGCAATCCTGTTAAGTTATTTCCAACTAAACTCCACGCACTATTTTTAACTGTTTCTTTCCAGTTAATACTTCCATCTGGATTTTCAACATAACGATTACCCTTTGACAGTTTACTACCATGTAGGTTTGTTAGGTAGTTGCCAACATACTGAGCACGTCCAGAACCAGTACCAATACCTACTGTAGTAAATACTACATGGTCTGTAAACATTAAATCCGAATCGGCAATATGTCTACCAGTCATTACTGATGCTTCTAGAATATCACGATCTGAGGAATTAAGCTTGATGCCTGAGTTTTGCATCTTATTAATACCAAGTAAAGTCATTTGTGTTTTAAATGCGGCTTGATCTCCAGCTAAAGCTACATGGAAATCTCTTTCAACTTGACTGCCTACTTTTATAGAACCGCCATTTTTCTTTACAATATCTAAAGCAGCATTAATTCTTTTTTGCCACTTGTTTTCTAAGAATGCAACTCTTTTGTTTATCCATTCTTCTTGTTTGACTCTTGGTTCGTTTTCTAAATATGCTGGCATAGTGTATTCAGCAATTGTTTGTAGACGAATCTTAATCCCTTCTCTTACACCGTCTAAATGAATAAAGTTATCTCTTAGGATAGGATTACGCTTAAACATAGCATCAGTAGCCGTCTTAAGGTTTGGCGCAAGGCGTTCAACACCCTGTTCAAATAGTTTCATCAGCTCTCGTACTTTGTTTGTATCTAATCCAAGGATTTCATCGACAAGTCTACCCTGAACAACAATTCCAGTTTCAGTTAGGATTCTTGTAATTTCCTTAAGATCTTCATCATTTAGTTGATGAATAGGATCACCAGGAGAAATCTTTGATTTTTGTTTATCTCGTAATCCAGTTAGAGCAGCATCATAACCACCTTCATACACTACTGGAATAATAACACCCTTAAAGAATTCTCGGACTTCAGTACTACCGTTTAACAGAGTTCTAATCTTTTGGATTTGATTTACATTTTTAGTTAGTCCTGCATTTGTAAACTCTTGTTCAACCTTGTCTAAGGCAATTTCTAGTTGACTATAGGTTTCAACATAGTAATCCTTAAGTTTTTCTTTAGATACCGAACCGTCTTTAATTCCTTGAAGGATTGCCAGTAAACCACCCTGAGCTTTGAATGTACTATCGGGGAAGTATGACCAAAGCATTGCTGCTTTGTGGTGAATACCGCTCATGTGATCGTCCCAGTAGGTTGAACGCGACCAACCTCTACTAGTAAACTGCTTCCATCCATTTTCTAATGACTTACGAGTAAGTTCTTTTAGTAGTTCAGGATCTCGACCTAATTCGGGATGGCTCATAAGCCAAGCAAGTTGGGCATCAATACCAGCAAGTCTAGCTGCACCAGTAGGACCACCAGAAGAAAGTTCTGGCATTTCCCAATGATTTTCTCCAGCTACAACTACATTTGCAGAATCCATTAGATTTACAGAGTCGTGAACAAAAGTAGCAATAAACTGTGGTAGATCCAAAGCAATTTCTAAAGACATTTCTTCCATCTCTTCCATTGTAGGAATACGAGAATAGATGCTTCTATTATTTGGAACTAGATGTAGATTGTATCTTTGAACACGTCCTTGCTCTAATCGACCTTTGTCAAGTCCTTCAAGATATGTTTTTAAGTTTTGTTTAGATTCAGCAAGTAATAATTTTGTTTGTTTAACTTTATCTTCAAAGGAGATTGATGTATCAAACAAGAAGTAATCATCAAATGGAGTTACAAAAGTCATTCCACTTGGGAAATAAACTTTTTCTAGTCTATCTAAATCTGCTTCTGTTTTAAGAGTTTTATCCCGAAGTTCCTTTAGAATTGCTTGCTTTAGTTTAATATCATTTTTAAGTTCAACAACTGGATTTACTTTTCTCCAATCTTCGAATTCACGAAGATCATCATCAGTAAGGTTGTGATTTAAAATATAATGATATCTTTGTCTTAATGCAAAGTCATTATACATTCTTTCTTGCTCAAACATACTTAATGGAGCAAAGTAAGAAACATTTTGTTTTGTTAGTGGAAGATACTCTCTCTTTTCTACGAGGTTATCAATATCCTCAAATTCAATCTTTTCACCATCTAACTCTGCTTCTTCTCTACGTTGATCAATGACATCAACAGGTGTCTTAATGTTTTGACTTAGTTTTAATCCATCGTCAATATGACCAAGAACTAGTTGTGCAAAACCACGACCAAGTTGTTTAGCTGGAACATAATCAAATGTACCATCACCAAAGTCACTTATGGTTAAGTTTTGATTGTTAAATTTTGTTGCTGAATAGTTAAACAATTCTCGTAGATAACTTAGAGCACTTTCACCTTCGTTTCGTTCTCTAAATCCGACTAACCGAGCAAACTTATCTAGTGATCGTTGTGGATTTCTGTTATATGCAGCAAGGGTACTAATAACTTCTTCTAAAGCATTTGTTTCATATACACTCTTAGTTGGAGTTTTAGAATAAACAACCTCACTTCCACTTACACGAGATGCGTCTAACAGGAATTCATTTCGATTTGCTCTTCGAATTTCTCTTAGGATTGGAAGATAAGCAGTGTGGTTTGATCTAGAAATCTCTAATAATGAATCAAAATTTTCTATTAATGTTTCTTCTCTTGCATTTAGAGCAGCAAAGATAGTATCAATATCCGACTTATTATCTGCTTTCATTAGAGCTAGAATCATTTGAATTGTAACGTTTTTTAGTTTAGCAACATCATACATAACACTTTGTGATAAACCTAAGCCCATTTGTTCTTGCATATTCTTAAAAGAAACAATATCAAATAGGACACCTACACCACGATACCTTTGATTTCTACCAATTTCTGGTTTACCTGTGTCATACCAAATTGGAGTAATATCAAATAGTTGAACTGGTTGTGGTTCGCCCCTTGAGTTATTAACATCAACTGTAGTATTCTTTCGATGTACCATTTCCAGAAGATTTCTACCAGTAAGTGCAACGTCTTGGATTAAATAGTCAGTAAAGTCGGTATAGTCTCCGCTTGCATGAGAGGCTTTCCAAGCTTCATGGGCAGTTACTCCAGTTACTCCTGCTTTGCTGGCCTTAGAACCCGTTCCTAAGGCTTTAGACAGGTTGTCTAGGCTTGGACCATAGGTTCTTGTAAAGGTTCCCATAGGGCTATTACGGAAGCCTAAAAGCATGGTATCTAAAGATCGAATGGCAACAGCCATACCAAGATTTGTATTACCAGAAACAGATACTAGTTTTTGCATATCTGAATCAGACCCAAGGGAGTTATGACCTACAACCTTGAATCCACTATTCTGATAAGTATGTAGTCTCTGTAATACTTCTTCTGCATCGTCTTTAGTTAGGTATTGATCCTTACCAGATCGACTCCAAATTACTTCTGTATGGGCTGGAACTGGATTACCGTTAATGTATTCTACAATTCCAACTGCAATAATATTATTTGTATTTGGTTCCCATTCAATATCAAAAGATACAACTTTGGTAAAGTTATCTACATAACCAGCATCAGTAAACTCTGGCATAGCAAGAATTTCACTGGAGGTAAATCCTAATTTTTCTAGGTTTGCTTGTAGAACTAAACGTCTACCTTCCATTGTTGTTTCAGATTCGGTTTGATCTGGATTATCTAATTCAAGATCATCCATTATAGCGTCATCAAATCTATGGAATAAACTTTGAGCGTCTTGGCCAAGTACACCAATTAACATTCCAGCAGAGATATAACCTTTATGGTTTGGTAAACTACTTAAATAAGTTAGTCTTTGTAGGGCAGTTTGTAAATCTTTTACTCCCTTTACTCTATCTGCTACTTTTCGTGGATCATAGCGATATCCAACTTTAGCTGTTTTAGCTTCAGTGTGTGTTCTAGCAATTGGAAGAGCATCTTCAGGTTCAACCTCAGAAACAAGTTTGTCATCTCCAGCTAGGAGAATATTGTTTATTCTAGTTGACTCTAAAGTTGAAACTGTAGATTCATATGACTTAGATCGTTTAAACTCAGACCATAAACTTAGCAATTCTTTTACTTCATCTAAAGTAATTCTTTCTTTACGTTTCTTAATTGGTTTATTAGTAGAGTCTTTTTTTGGTGATCCATCTGGATTCTTTTCGATTTCATAAAAAGTTTCTTTAACAGCTTTAGTTGAAGTATAGTCTTCTCCAAATAACCACTGAACTTCAGCAATAGTAAAGGTTTTATCCTCAGCATACTCTTCAACGATCTTTTCTGCTAGTTTAATATCGTCTTCTGTTTTTAGTTGTCTTTCTTTAAGTTCTCTTAAACTAGTAACAAAAAACTCTGAATCAATACCTGTAATAGATATAAGAATTTTATTTAGGAATGAATTAGGGGCATTGTCCTTGAGTCTCTGAATTTGGTAATTGATTGTTTTTAGTTTCTTTTCAAGCTTTCGTCTAGCATCTTTAAACTTTTTTGAAGTTGTTTCATTAAACTTCTTCATTAATTCTTGCTGTTTGATAATTAGTTTATCAATAATTTTTTTCTTTTCGTCGTCTGTTAGATCAGTTCTTTTTTGTGTCTTTTGGATTTCATCTTTAATATCTAACATTTCAACTGCAAACTTTTTCTTAAACTCGGCTGTTTCTCTGTCGCCAATATCTAAGATTTCTTTAACCATTGCGTATTCAAGAGTAAGTTTATCGAGTTCACTGTTTGTTTTAGAAATAGCTTTCCAGTCAATCTTTAATTTAGATGAAAGATCAGCCATATCTATAAATGATGCCTTAATCTTCTGTAGTTTATCTACTCTTGCTAAATCTCCTACTAATTCTGCTTTTTCAATTGAACGATCTAATATATCAAGAATACTTGTAATTTTAGTTGGTGGAGTTTCGTTAAGTGTATCTAATACTGAAGTTAATCGACTTTGATTTAGTCTACCAGTAGTTCCTGATCCAATGGAATTTTTAGCTTTGTTGGTTAGTTCAACAAATCTTTTTAGTTGGTCTTGGGAAAGAACCTCAAACATTGATTTATTTGAGTTTGCAACCGTAGTGGCTAGGTTTTCAAGTTCAACAAACTCTGGTTCAGTGATTAATAAGTCTGTTTTACCTGTTGTAGCTATCAGTTGAGCCTTATTAATTAATCCTCCCTTAAATGCTGCTCGTAGTTTACCACGGATTTGGGCGTCTGTATACTTACGAGTTCCATCTGCATTTGTTTGTTTTAGGAGATCTTCAATAAAATCACTGATATTGCATCCTTTAGTAGCCATTAAGTGTCCTTTCTATAGCAAACTCTATTTAGTAAGTCTGCTTTTTCTTCTTCTGTTAATTCAATATTCTCATCTACGTCTTTATTTTCAAATAAACCATCAACAATAGATGATACTGAGTCTTTAGTAGTACTGGGAGCTGGCACTGGTTCAGTTTTAGCTTCTGGTATACTTGTCTTAGCTTCTGATGTAGTTTCACTCTTTTTTGATTCGAAATATGTAAAGGAACCAGTAATATTTTTTGTAAGATAGTTTCGTTCTTCACCTTTATCTAGATCAAAACCTTTAATTACTTGCTCACCCTTCTTATTTGTCTCAATACTAATTACACGAATACGTCGTTTAGTTCCTGCTCTTGAGCCAGAAGAGTATTCAAATTCAATTTCATCATCTGTTTTTAACATACCAACCATCATAGTACTAGTAGCAAGTGTAACTTGTTTTTCTTTTTGTTTTACAGGATCTACATCACTTTTAATTACACCTTCAGTTGTAACACCAAAATTAATTGTTTCTTTTTCGGTGCTTCCTGAAGTTGCTTTATCGTTTTCGTATTCTTCAATAATTTCGTTTGTTAGTTCAATATCCTCTTCAGATAGACTGGAACCAAATATCTTACCAATTTGATCGGCATTATCTACTCCCAATTTAGTAGCAAGTAGATTTGTCTTATCTTGCATTTCTTGGGCTATTTGTTTTAGTTCATCATCTGTAGCGTCTTTAATAGTAAGGGGTTTTCCATCTTTTTCAGTAACACCTTCTTTACGCTTCTTAGATAACCACAAAGCTTCATTAATACGAGCAATCTCTACTTCATTATTTCCTGCGCCTTCAATAGCCGTTAAAAATAGTAAAGCTTCTACGTCTTCTGCACTTGTGTTTTCTCCATTAGTACCTGGTTCTAGGAATCTATCCATAAGTGTTGTAATTCTTTTTAAGATTTCAACCCTTGCTGGGAATTCTTTACTAGGATCTCCACCAGATAGTGCGGTAATAGCAGCAGTCAATAACTCATTTTGATCGTCATCTGCGTCTAAAATACCTTTTAAACCAGTTGTAGTTTCAATTCGAATTAAAGCATTCTTTAGTCGTAGTCTTTGTTCAATTGCTCCTTCATAGTCCTGTATAGATACTCCATCTTTAATACCCATCATAAGGCGAACAGCAGTATCTATTGTATTTTCAACTTGTGGAGATACTTTAATTGAGGTAGACACGATTGTTTTACCCGCATCTATAACTGTGTTTATTCGATCACCTAATTTAGTTGTCATTAACCGTTCTGAACCAACACTGAGGGCTTTTACAGGTCCACCTAAGAATATACCTCCTATACCTTCTTCAAGACCATTATATAACATATCCTTAACGCTAAATTCTTGTTGGAATCCAGTAGACATACCTTCGTATTGTTGGACACCAGACTCAAGTAAACCTTGTGCAAACTCTCCTATGAATTGTTTACCTGCATAGGTTGATATTTTTCTCAATCTTCCAGCATCTTTTGGAACTTTAAATAACTTTTTAGTTACACTCCAGCTATCAAACACGGTATCTGGAAGTCTACTTGGTAAAAACTTTTGTGTTTTCCAAATAACTTGGTTTACTTTGGCTATTTGGCCACTTCTACGAGCAACACTTTCAATAATATCAAAGGTTTTAGCAGCTCCCTTAACCGTTTTATAGATTTTTTCTGTACCTTTACCAACTAAAAGAGGAATACCTACAAAAGCTCCTACTCCCGTAGCAGTTAAAGCAATTGCTCCTCCTGTAATCATAACTTCAGATAATGCATCATTTGAATTGATTGAATCTCTAATTAAAGGCCACGCATAAATAGAATATGCTTCTTCAAAGAATCCTGCCTTTTTAGTATATTCAGCTAAGAAAGATTGATATGCAAAAGTATCAATAGCATCACCAATAAAGTATTTAAATTGAAGTGGAGTTTTAGCTAATTCCTTAAGTCTTTCTTCTTTAACTTGCATATCACCAAAGATAAATGCTGCAAGACCAGGATCAGCTTCCTTTAGTTCTTTAATTGCTTGTTCAGTAGTCCATCCTTCTGGTTTTGGACTATCTTCTAAGACATCTAGAATGGTATCTCCTAGATAAGCACTTAATGGAATAGATGCCTTTACGTTAAAAGCAGTTGGTGTACTCTCAATCCAACCATCTAAAGCTTGTTTAACTGAGTCTGTTTCTGTTAACATTCCCTGTAACCAAGTACTATTTTGAATAGCCCGTGACCATAGTTCTCCTTGCTTACCACCTCTGGCTCTAATAGCAGCATAGTGATTTGCTTGAGCATTTCGTCCAGATAGTTCTGTAAATTGAGGAGTACTGGCTTCAGCATCTAATAAAGCACCAAAAGTAGAACCACCAGCAAAAGTAAACTCATCAACAAATTGCCAATCACTGTTAGCAAGTTTTTTTGGTTGGAATAAAGTAACTTCGGGTCCAGCCACTGTAATACTCATTACTGGTTCGTCTTCTCTATCTAAACGCCAACCAGCCAATACTTCATTAATTTTATTAGTTGAGGCTTTTGTTGCTGACTTCCAAAAATCTTCTTTATTTTCATAGTAAGTCTGAACTTGTAATCTTTCTTTATCATCTAAAGTTGAGTTTTTAGTATACTCTCTAGCTTCAACTGTATTGTCTATGAATTCAGAAAACCTTTTATTTTCTTCTTGGACTTCTTCTTCATTTAAGTATAAACTAGGAAGATAAAATTCAGTTTCTTTGGTTTTTGTACTTAATTCTGGGTTAGATCCTGCAAATGGGGAGTTAGATAGAAAACCATTCATGTATTAATCCTTTTAAAATACTTTCTCAAATAAGAATTTAGTTGGTGTATACCCCATGCCATCAGGTTTGGCTGAAATATCTTCTCTTAGTTTTGTAATATAGTTTTCAATACCAAGAAATCTAGCTTCTAATCTTTCCCCTCCTGCGGCTTCATTATAATAATAAGCATCTGTTAGTTTAATAAAAGGTAAACCAGATGGACTTCTATTAGACCATTGGAATGTTGGTAGTTTAGATTCTCTGCTAGTAAAGGTTGTTCTGTTTTGCACTAATTCGGCAAAACCTTCTTTTTTAGGATCGTATGATGTAGGATTGAATAGAGGAGTTTGTCCACCACCAGCTAAATATGCTTCATTTAGTTCTTCTAACATTTGTTTTAGAGATAGATCTTCTTTAGTTAAGACTTTTTGTAAGGCTGCTCTTGCAGCACTTGGTGCAGATGGAGAAGCTATACCTGGTGTATTTACACTAAATGTTTTAAGCATAAATTGTTCTGGTCTAGTAATTCCATGTTGTTTAGCCCATTCTTCAACAACGCTAAATCGTGCTCTAAGATCATTAGGAACCTTAGCCTCTAATGATAAAGCACCTAAAGTGTACATAAGTCCATTTGCTTTTCCAGTAGCACCAGTATTAGGATCTACTAGTTTAGCTGGCGGATATGTTGTTTCCAATCTTTCCATGATTTTTGCGGGCATGGTGCTTGCATGTACACTACTATTGGCTTGCATAAGAGGTCCACCACTAAATGTAGTGCCATAACTAGAACCATATACAACAATATTAGGTTCAACAACATTAGTTTTAGTAACTACATCATTTACAACTCTAGAAACACTTCCTCTATTAATAACTAATGGTACAGTAGGAGTTGTTCCAATTTTTTTATCAACATTATTAATGTTAAGGTTATATCTATTTTGAATTCCTAAACCAGTCTCTAACATTGAAACAAATAGTTGTAACTTACTTTCACCTTCTAGTGGTTGAATTTGATCATTTCTTAAACCAAAGTCACCAAAGGTAAATGCAACTATATCTCTAAGAGCTCCTTCATTTGTTTGTGTAATAGAATTAATTACTTGAACAGCAGCTCTTACTCTTTGATGTGAGTTCATTTGCTCAAATTCTGATTGACTAAAACCAGTCAGTAATCCACTAAGTTCACTAGCTAATTGATCCATTGAAACTGGAGTACCAAGTGCCAGTTCTAAACTACTGCGTAGTTTTTCTGCACTCCATTTTTCACTGTTAGCATTTATAGTTTCACCTGGTATTTCTAGTTTTAGTTTGTCATCTACTACATAAGGAATCATCTGAGCACCCAATGCTGATGCTACACGAATAGCGTGTTTATCTCTAAACACTAATTCCTTTGTAAATGCTCCCGTTTGTTCATATGATGCAGCTAAATTTACATCTCCTCTAACCAAAGCTGACAATGCTAATGGAACTCTTAAATTAGCGTCAATAAAAGCTCTAGAGTCTGGTGAGTTAAGTTTAATTAACATCTGATCTACGTTTGTAGAATTTGCCCAATTGCCGAGAATAGCCGCTCTACGAACAAAGTAATCTGCTCTATGAATTTGTGGTGTTGTTCCAGTTCTAGCTGCTTCCTGCTTAAAAGTAGTTCCTAGAGTAGCTAGTAATGTTAGGTCATATTTACCACCTGGAGAACGTAGATAGTCTGGTCCACCCTGAGCAATTCTAGTTAATGCCATATCAATTGTATTGTTAAATAGCTTTTTGTCTGCTTCTCTAGCATCGGGAGCAAAAGCTCTCTTAGACATAAATGCAGCATGCAGTAGATTGTATCTTGCTTCTTTAGTCCATGTACCGTCTTCATCAATAATTTTAGCTGGTTGACCAACAACATCAACACGATCTTGTCCAGTTAAGATTCTATCCGATTGTTGTTTAAACTCTTGTACTATTTCTATATAAGATCGTTCTTCTGTTGGAGAACTAGCGGAAGGTGTTGGAATTTGTCTAACCATCGCAGGAACAGAAGCAATCATTTCAGTAATACCCTTATCCACCGCATCTGCATATCCACTCATAAATGGAAAACTAGATTCAACGCTAGAAACAAAACCCGTTAACTCTTCTTTTTCAAGTGGTGATAAACGTGGATTTGTTTTTAAAGAATCTCTACTAGTTCTATATCTATGCAAGAGGAAGATAAATTCTCTACTTTCAGCGCTATTAGAAGCACGTCCTGATAGAACTTCTACAGCAATTGAAGGTCTTACCATTCCTTCAGTATGTGTAATTGTTGGTGAAAACTTATCTGCTTGTTTGGTAATTTTATCTACATCAAACATACTACCAGGTGTAAATCTTTTTTCTCTTAGTTCATTAAACTTAGCAATTTCTAAGTCTCTTGCAGCATTTAAATACTTTAAAACACCATCAAAGTTATTAAGGCTAAATCCCTTTTCAATTAATTGTCTTTGTTCCTCAACTGAAAGAGTCTTAAACCAAGAATTAACATTAGGATCTTCAACCCATCCATCCTTGGTTCTATAAAACTTTTGTAGACTTTCTACAGAAATTCCTAATTTAGCGGCAGTTTTAGTAATGCTAGTTTCAACTGTTTTATTTATATCTTCTGGATCAGCATAAGCACCTAAAGTTCTAGCAACAGTACTCATTTCTTCTAAGTCTCTACCAATTTCTTGATTTAGTCTTTCTTGTACTGGTTTACTTAGATATGCCATAGTTTTGGCATTATTAATTACAAGTCTTTCTGCTGCTTCTTCAGGGGTTTTACCTAATCCCTCTAGTTCTTTTGGGGTAAATGCTAGAGTATCTAAGACTACTTGTTTATTGTTGCCTGTATTTAACCATTCATCAAATAACTTTATAGCAACATCTACACGTTCAACAGCCGTCATATTATTCCACTCTGGGAACATATTTGCAATGTTTTGATCTGTTCCTTGTGTAATTGCCTGATCTAGTTGTTCTGTCATTACAGGAACTAAACCAAAAACAAAAGTTCGTTTTTCTGCTCTAGGTATATCTAGTGTATTTAAGTGTCTAGCTGTATTATCTAATAAAAATCTAATAGCAGATACTTTATCATTGGATGTTTCTAGATTTTTCTTTGCTAATTCAAGGGATGTAACTGCTTCTTGTTGGGTTTCAGATAATCTAAAATCAGAAGATACCGCCATAATTTCTTGTGCTTTTTGAAGAGCTAAACCAGGAAGTTGTCTTGCTAATTCTTGGTAAACTTCAATTGGGGTATTTGGATCTAGTTTGTTAATTAGATTTTCTTGAAGGTATCCATGAATGTTTTTGGCAAATGTTTCTGTATCAGGTGAAAGCCGAGCAATTCCTTCTAGATCAAAGAAAACTTTATATTTTTCCCTGAGTTGATCATTGCCGTACAAAATCTTTTTTCTTTCTTCTTCGTTTGGAACTTGTATTGCCGAATTAACACTTAAAGGAAACAAAGAAACAGCGTCTTGTACTTTTTTCTGAATTAATCTAGAACCAGTTTCAAATGTTTTAATTCTAAACCAGTTATTATACTTTGCAGATGGATACTGAGAAGTATATTGTTTTTGAAATATTTCTTCTAGTTCTGGAGTGTCACCACGAGTTAGGTTTTCGGGTCTATTTAAAAACTCAACAAAACGTTGTCGATATCGTTTTTCTTCATAAGCGTTTCTACCTTCTTCAGATAACCAGCGCCTATCTGCACCTACAGCAATCTTTTCTTTCCAACCATCTCCCATTACTGGAGTCCAGGAATCTTTTAGTAGTTTCTCTAGTTGTTCCTTTTTTTCTTCTGGAGTAAGGTCGGATTGATCTAGTTTATCATATTCGACTTCTAAATTAGAAATTTTTCTTTTTTCTTCTATTTCACTAATCTTTGAAAAGATATTGATTGAGCTTTCAACTCCACCAGCAATCTGTGCTAAGCTACTATACATAGCTTCTTCGCTAGATGGTCCTACTTGTTGTGCTGCCTGTCCTAATTTAACCTGACCTCCGCTAATTTGCGATTGGCGAAATTCTGGGGTTGGTTGGATAGGAGCTACTGATGGACCGATTGGTTGTTGATTTAATAAACTTTGTATATTAATTTGAGACATTAATTATCTCCGATACCAATTTAAAGTAGAAGAAGGGCTAGAAGTTCTTTGAAATGTAGTTTGAGATGCTGTTGAATTATAAGTATAACCACTAGGTGCTTTACTTAAATTTGTACCATATTGATTAGACTTACTTGTGGTAGCTGTAGGTGTACTCTTCATTCCTTCTAAACCAGCAGCACCTAGTGCTCCTCCTATTTGTAATAGTCCAGAAATCATTCCACCAGATTCAGCAGCAGAAGGATCACCGAAGATAGGAGCATCATTGTAAAGTTCAATATTTGGCATAAATATATTATCTGTTTGTTGGTTAAGCATATTCTGAGTTTGTTGATTAATATTCTTTATCTGAGCCATTCTGTTCTTTTCTAACTGCATAGCATTAGATAAACTATTTAGGGACTGCATTGTTGCTAGTGCTCCATACATTCCACTACTTGAAGAAACTCCTCGACCAGACATAGCATTAAGTAATGAAGCTTTTTGTTGCATTATTTGATTTGACAGTTGTGACTGTTGGAAAGAGGTTTCATTGTTAAGTGCTTCTTTAGAGTCATACTGATAACCATAAGCTGCTTGAGCTATTGCATTATTTCTTTTGAGTTGTTGAGCAAATGCGTATGCATTTTGAAATTGATCTCGTGCATTATTCAAAGAAATCTGACTATTACCTCGTATCCAATCACGCATTGCTTGCTCGTTTTGTCGCCTAATGGCAGCACCTTGAGCTTTACCACCAAAGATTGAACTTACTCCACCAGCTACAGCCGACCCAATTGCCAGCATTGTCATTGGTTCCATGAATTACTCCTTACCAGCCCCATTGGCTTTTACGATTTTTAGGTTTTTGATTAGTAGCAACAACCCGTGTAGCACCACTAGTTGGAGCGTAGTCACTGGCTCTAAAGTTATTAGCCCAGTCCTTAACTCTTTTTTCCCATTCTTTCTTTTTATAATCTTCCGTAGCCTTTTCGGTATCGGTAGACATATGGGATTTATAATACTCTACGGCTGCTGACAGCACATCCACCCTATCGTCGTGCTTCAAAGCCCCCCGACCTCTATGAAGTCTTGTTAGTTGTATTTGATTATTCTGATCCTTAGCCGCCTTGCGTGACATGACTAGGCGATGCATAGCCATTACAGGCTCCAAGGTAGATATAATTCTTAATTCCTTTTGACCAGTTACCCTGTACTCCTCTACCCCAACTTGGTGGGGACAGTTCTTCATTAAGAATGGAATCAATACTTTGGTAAATAAACCATCACCAAAGTTAGACTCTACACGGACTAGGGGTAATTGATATTCATTTACAATCTTAGCAATCTTATTTAAAGTAGCATCATCATAGCCACCTTGGATACCTAGGAGTTCATGGATGAATATAGTACCACTGAGGACTGAGGATACACATAAGCCAGTTTCATCAGCTCCTCGGCCACTAGGGTCTATACTTAGGTGACTATGGTTGTATTTAAGATAATTATTACTAATGTACATAGGCTCTGAGATTAAATCACCAGAGATACCAAAGTTAGGCATATCCTTTAGGGGATTCTGTCCTTGCCAGACAATCTTATCTGGACCGATCTCTGGATCTAGATCCATGACTATTAGATCTCTAAGCTTTAGTGGATACCTATCGGCATCAGCAAGGGAGGTCACCAGCTTGTATTGCAGGGCGTAGTGACTAGGGCCGATTTTAGCCCGTCTGGAGGCAAGCTCGTCCTTGTTGAACCGTTCGGGCTGGGTGGCGTCCCCTGGCTCTATATCCAATCCTAGGACCCAGGAAGCCACGTTCTCAATCTCGGCTGGAACTGAGGTGTCTGGCATCTCGGCTGGATACTTAATCATGGGGTAGGATTCTTTAAGGACATTGTAAACTGAGTCTTGGTAGTGAGGAGTACCTAGGAAGATAACTCTAGAGCCTTTATTTCTAATAGATTCCAGTTCTGCCAGCTTCTTAAGTAATGTTTCTTTACCTACTGGTGTTTCGTTCTTACCCGCAATCTCAATGTCGTCTAGAACTACACGGTCAGCGTGTAGACCTGTGATCTGTCCTGTAATACCTCTGGCAGCACAGTTTAGATCCTGTGTAAACTTGGTTCTAACCGCTAAGTTAAAACCAAGCGCATTGTCTTTATCCTCATCTCGTGGGATCATATACTTGCAATATGGAACCACAGACAGGATCTTTCTAGCCTGAGATACGAAGTCTATAGCCTTACCTTGGGTATTAGATAGTACCAGGAAGGTTAGATTAGGGTCCTTAAGCCATTCCCAGCTGGCTAGGCAAGCAGTAATGGTAGACTTACCAGTACCACGTCCTGCGGCTATAATGGCATCTGAGGGACCTTCTTGAATTTCTCGGGCTAGTTCATACTGAATTTGGGTAGGTTCCCCAAGGCCAAGATGCTTAAAACAAAAATACAAGTGGTTTCTAAAATCATCAATAACTTCTTGGGGAACTTTCATCAGTATGCTGCTTTCTTAATCTTGAATGGGACGGCATCCTTCATGGCTGCTTCGACTGCTTCAATTGACTCATTAGGAATGGTATTAACCTTATCCTTGTGATCGCTAAGGATACCGCGTACAACGGTGTAAAGTCCTGGTGTACGGCGGTCTGGATCGTTTAGGTCGCTGATTAGACAGTCTAACAGCTTTTCCTGCATGTCATTTAACTTTTCTTTCATATTAATTCTCCTTAATTAGTGGTGCAATTTCACTGACGTAAGATGGTGGAACACAGTACCAACCCTCAGGAATGGTGACGGGGGCTGCTGATAAATGCCATTCCTGATTCTGTAATGTATAGATCCTAACCTTACAGTTGGGTCCCAGTCTGATTGGGCTTCCCTCCTGCACCAACACTGTTCTGCTGCCGCATCCATTCATCAATCCTAGAACCAGCGCGGCGAAGACGAGGTATATCCACAGTGGAATCCACAGCCATTCTGCCTTGCTCAACCCTCTTAGAAAGATATTCAAACAATGCGAGGGCAATTGCCATAATGATTCTATCAAGCATTGGTTCCTGGAGCTGGGGTTTCGGCTGGATTCTTAGCATCCTTAGCCAGAATTAGACCAATACCAGCAATCACAGCGGCTACGGCTGAAGCAAAGTCAGCAGCGGTGGCTGGATCGCCGTCAAACATAGCAGTGAGTACGCCACCTACAGCAACGCAGATAGCACCAATACCAGCAATAGTTGTATTACGATTATTCATTGTTTCTTCCTTTCGAGTTCAATTACTCTTTGTTTTAAATCATCTAGCATCGCGCCATGCTTTGCATCATTAGATGATATTTGAATCTGAGCTTTTACTAAATCTTGTACAATAACCTTTAGTTCAGATAAGTCTTTATCCGTCTTATCAATTAACTGAGATCGTTTTCCTATGTCAATAAAAAAACCTCCTACCCCAGCAGCTAAAACAACCAATTGAGCCCACTGGGCTAATTCACTAGATTTTTTCTCTTGTTCCATATTAATCCCCATTAATTAATTAGTTAAACGGCATTGTTGTTCCAGAAACTAAAGAAGTAGTACCATCTGTATTTAGTACAGATAAACGAATCCACATATTACTAGGAATACCTAGTCTAGTAAACTTAACGGCACATTCATTACGACCAGCAGCAGCAACTAATTTAGGTGAATAAACAGTTCCACCAAGGTTAACCACATCTACACCAAATTCTATACCATCTGCATCTATATTACTGATTGCATCGTTATGTAGATAGAAAGTCCAAGAACCACGATCAGCGTCGTCATCTTGAGTAGCATTAAGTAAATTAGTTGTTCCGTCTGGATCATAACTAGGAATTGGTTCTCTGTATACTTTTGCGTATCCAATTGATTTTAATCGAGGTACACTGATACAGAGATTAATTACATATTGCTTAGTAGCAGTATTTCCCAGTTCTCTGTATTCAAAGTGTTCATTTTGTATAAACACCTTAACATCATTTTTACTTAATCTAGTTTTAGTTCTTTGTACTTGTCTTGGTGTATTATTTTTTCTATAGATTTCTGCTTTAGTATTTTGGAAAACAGCTCTTATATTTGCGTTTGGATGTTCATCAAAACCGTGTTCTAATATAAGAGCACTAGCAATAGATTCACTAGTAATGACATCAAAAGCACTAAATACATTGTCTTTAATAACTACTCTAAAGACATACTCATCTCGTGGATCTGGTACAAATAAACTTGCATCAGAGAATAAACGATTGCTGTCAAAATTAAAATGATGGGTTCCAATGTATCCATCAAAGAGTGGATCTGTTTTTTCCCAATAGTTAGGACGATAGGGCCAAGGATACATACTACTAGCATTTAAACTTGTATCCGTACCACCAGTAGTTATATCTCCTGTTTTTCCTAGTTGTTGGAAATAAACATCATAAAGATTTAATCCAAGTTCAGTAGTTCCAGCAGTTACTCCAGATACAGCCCAATCAATATCAGCTTCGTTGAAATGAGCATTACCACCATCTCCAATCCAAGTTGATGTCCAATTTCCCCAGAATTGATCTGCCTTAAATACATTACCCATTCCAGGAGACGTTACTGAACTACTTCCATTTGCTGTATAATTTAAATCACCAGCACCAGTAAATCGAACAGAACTAGAAAAAGCAGAGTTAGTTGCAGCAGAAGATCCAAAGGCAGTTTCAGGCCATGTTGATGCTGCTGTTGTTACAATTGCAGATGTATTATATTTAAAAGCTAAAGCTTGTTTGTTATAGTATATTATTTGACTTGGGATTTTAAATAAGCAGCTACTAGCAGCTTCAGATGATTCTAAACGTTTATAACTGATATTCTCCCAACCATTGTAATCTACACTAAGTAAGAATGACTTAGCAAATCGTGCTTGATTGTCGTAAAGTTTAACTGTTGTTATACCGCTTGCTAGTCCAGAACGGACACCAGCAAAAGCAAAATCTCTTAGTGCGGTTAAGTATTCATCTCTTGTAGTACTACTTGAGTTCTTTAAGTTAGCTAAAGTAATATCACTAAGGATTGTAAAGTTACCGCCAGTTGTAACTGGGATATTACAAAGTGCAGTAGTATAGCACTCAGGAATATTTAAATAAAAAGATTTAATATTCTTACCAAAGAGTTTACTATATGTTGTTCCAGCTTCT
>Ga0209358_10000511_pt1 | contig 33828 bp, 30 predicted proteins | sample LauGreFa1BDMLBSN_2_FD_187574 | JGI IMG/M metagenome (GOLD analysis project Ga0209358, IMG submission 187574) | Freshwater lake microbial communities from Lake Michigan, USA - Fa13.BD.MLB.SN (SPAdes) (version 2) | ecosystem: Environmental > Aquatic > Freshwater > Lake | place: Lake Michigan, USA... | reverse complement strand
CTCCAAGCTCCCTACGATTTCGGTTTTGGCCAAGCCATCGCCCGAGCAGTGGCAGAACTTCCACCACTTCATGAGGTCGCGGATCAATCAGAATTTGAATCCGAACGCGAGAGTGAGTGGCTCTGGTTGCTGCATGACGATTGTGCGCCTGCTCCCGATGCCCTTGCTCAACTTCTTGCAGCCGTCGCGGAGCGCCCAAATGTCGGCGTAGCCGGCCCCAAGATTCTTGGTTGGCATGATCGGAACCATTTATTAGAGATTGGCGTAACGCTTGCCCATAATGGAGCGCGTTGGACAGGTTTAGAACGGAATGAACGCGATCAAGGTCAACACGACGGAGATGGGACCATTCCTGTTTTGGCTGTGAGTACTGCGGGTGCATTAATACGTCGCGATCTCTTTGAAGAGATTGGCGGCTTCGACCAAAATCTTCCACTCTTTCGCGATGATGTTGATTTTGGAATGCGCGCACGAATGGCAGGCTACGCCGTCATTTGCGTCACGCACGCCAAACTCTTTCATGCAGAGGCGGCAGCAACCGAACGTCGAGCAATTGATGTTGCCGATGGCGCCTTTCATCGACCGCACTTACTCGATAGACGTCACGCAGCCTTTGTTCTGTTAGCCAATCTGCCGCTCTGGACCTTGCCTTGGATTACTTTACGAATTTTTGCCTCATCAGTGATGAGAGCTATTGGATATCTCCTCGCCAAACTACCTGGCTATGCATTAGATGAATTAGCAGCTGTCGCACTTTTATTTACCCGTTTAGATCGGTTAAGAACCGCACGTCGAAATCGCAGAAAGAATCGGTTATTACCTGCTCGCGTGATTCGTCCTTTCTTGGCGCCATGGAGTGAGCAAATCAAACTCGGCGTAATGCGAGTGCGAGATCTGCTCCTGCGCAGAATCGAGCGCCTGCCAGATCCAGTTGTTGGTAACGTTTCACTCACCTATTCGAGCACATCGACCGACACAGACGAGGGCGAACTCCTCGCCCCCGTGGCTTCAGGTTTTTGGCGGCAAACATTTTCACGACCATTGGTTCTCCCAACGCTTGGATTGATCCTCATCTCTCTTATCGCCAGCAGATCTCGTTTTGGTCCACTGACAGGAGGCGCTTTAGCAATTGTTGGCGAAAGTTCTACAGCGTTGCTGCGCAGCTATGGAGAGTCATGGCATGCACTTGGAGTTGGTTCGCCTCGACCAGCGCATCCATTTAGCGCCCTACTGGCAATTTTCGCTTTTAGCACGGGAGGAAATCCCACTCTCTTTGTCTCGATACTTTTCATTCTCGCTCCAGTATTTGCAATGTTGGCGATGTACTTTCTCCTGCGCAAGAGTGGTTTCGGTCAACTGATTTCGATTGCAAGCGCGCTGCTCTATGGCACTTCAGCGATTTTGCTCACTTCCATCACAGTTGGCTACCTGAGTACGGCGCTTCTCATGGTAATCACCCCATTTGTCGCAGTCGTCGTTAAACCCATTTTTGCTCCGCCAAATCCTTCGGTGAAGATGATGACCTGGCGCAGAACATGTGCGGTAGCCCTGGCGCTATCACTGCTTGCTGCAATCTCATTTCAAGTATTGATTATTGCTCTCCTCGGTTTCACGGTTCATTTATGGATTCTGCGCAATGAGCGAGAGTTACTACAACAACGCGCGCTCCAATATTCGCTCGTAATTCTAAGTTCCTTTCTTGCATTAGCACCGTGGAGTATTTCGCACCTTACCTCCCCAAAATATTTACTTCTAGATCAAGGCGTGCCCATTACTATCTCTGCACCACTTCGCGCGCTCACTGGGAACTTTCAACCATTAGGTGTTGTCCCCAATTACATCGTGAGCATCGCAATTGTTATGGGAGTTGTTGCGCTCTTTTCGCGACGAGCCTTCTTCGAATCCTTGGCCATTCTTGGAAGTCTTGCAGGTGCGGCATTGGTGAGCGCGTTAGCAATTACCCCATACGGCAATTCACTTTCGTCGCAAATTTGGCCCGGTGGTTTTCTCGCCTTTTCTCTTCTTTTTACCGCCATTGCACTTGCGAAGCTGAGCGATGGTCGGCGAAAACAATTGCAAGAATCACCACTTGGGCGGGCTCACTTTGCGACCGCACTGGTTGCAGTAATTACCTTTTATTCGGTAGCCACAAATATCTATTGGTGGGTCACAGATGGAAATCGCGCGCCGGTAGCCACTAGCAATTCGTCAGTCTTACCCGCATTTATCTCTACTGCAACGGAGAATCCTGATAGACCTAAAACGTTAATTCTGAGAAGCGATACCAGTGCGACGAGTAAGTCGAGCCAGAGGGTACAAACTGTTCAGAGCTTTGCTTATGTGATTCTCCGGGAACGGGATGTTTGGATGGGTGAACTTTCTTCGATGCCCGATGAGGTGCCACTGCTAACGAAAACTATCAGTGAAATCACTTCGGGTGCGGGTGATGCTCCCGCTGCCACTTTGGCTCAATTTGGTATTCGTTATCTGTACTTGGAAAACGGTAGGAAGAACAATTCCCTTGCACGAAAGATCGATGGAATTGGTGGTTTGACTCGCCTCTCCGCAACCCCTGATGGAATTCTGTGGGAAGTTTCAGGAGCAACTGCGCGAATAAAGTTCCTGCCTACAGTAGAACAAAAAAATGATAAAACTGAAGTTGAAAATAAAATATTGGAACTTCCTTCTGAAATCGTAGGATCAGAATTCGATGTTCCCTCTGCTGGAATAGTGCAACTTGCCGAAGTGTTCGACCCACGTTGGCGCGCGCTCCATGCAGGCAAAGTTTTATTGCCAAAGGAGTCAGATCTTGGGTTAACGGAATTTTCGATTCCTGACTTGGGTCGAGTGGTTCTGTTCCATGATGGCACCATTCATAGAGCTGGACTCTCTCTCCAACTCGCTTCGCTGGGTCTACTTCTATTCTTCGCGCTCCCTCGCGGTCGTCGACAACGTGAATTCTCTGATGAGGAGCTCGCATGAGAATGCGTATTTTGATTCTGGCCTCCTTTCTTGCCGTTGTGGTTGGCGCTGGCGCGCTACAAGGAGGGGAAGTTCCGCGAACCTATGTCGAGAATGTCTCCACATTTATCTGCCCAGCTAAGAATCGGGATATGTCTGGTTCAATTCATATGGCAGATAAATCAGCAAAAAGTGCTGTCATTGATGGAAAGAATCGCACACTTAAAAAAAGTAAGAGTCGCCAAGTCTCGTTGGGACAAATGGCTCGCGTTGTCGCGGGGGATACGCCAACGCCGTTGGTCGTTGCTTTCAAGCAATCGACCTGGCTCGCCCTCTCTCAATGCAGCGCATCTGCGGGGGAGTTTTGGTTTGTTGGTGGCACAAGCGACGTGACAAGCTTGGGTTATTTTCAATTTATTAATGAGAATCTTGGTAAAGCAATTATTGATGTGGAGCTGTGGAGTGAGGATGGTTCAGAATCCACTCGAACGTTGACGATTCCACCGAGAAGTACCAAAAACTATTCCCTTACAACGTTCATGCCAGGCAAGAAGCGAACGGTATTTCACATCGTCTCACGTTCAGGGCTTATTAAGGCCACACTGTTCGATGAACGACGCAAAGGTTTGCAGACTTACGGTGGTGATTTTGTGGCACCAGCAACAAATCCAACTCAGAACATGGTCATTCCAGGAATTCCAGGGAGCAAGTTGGTGAAGAAGTCAAAAATAACTTCCCAGAAGTTGCGCATATTCGTTCCGGGCGAGAGTGACTCGATTCTTCAGGTGACATACATTTCGCCATCGGGAGTATTCGCACCTATTGGTTTAGACTCGCTTCGGATCCCTTCACAAAAAGTTGTTGAAATTGATTTGGGAAACTTGCCTAAGAGCCAACTCTTCTCCATTAAATTACGTTCGACCGAACCAACTGTTGCAGCTGTGCTCACACGTGGAACATTTGGAGAGAACAGCAAAATCTCTGAAATTTCATGGTCAACAAGTACCAACATCAGTTCTGGTGAGCAGATAACTCTTCCTGAGCGAACTGGTTGGTTGAGTATTGTCTCGGAGTCACCAAAGGTCGCCTTTACCGTCGTGGGAGCTCGCGGTAAGAAATCGAACGTAACGGTGAAGGTCGATTCGATGGCGGTATGGAAGGTTCCGCAATCGGTTCGCCAGATTCAATTTACCGAAGGATCCGCAGAGATGTACCTTGGTTTTTCTACTCAGGACAGTTCGGGGGTTTCAACAACTGCTCTCGCCCCTGCACTTGGTAAAGAAGTAACGGCGCTTCCAGTGGTTGATTCTCGCCTGTTCATCCCCACCACTTAGATACTTGCGCGTGCCTGCCTTCTTTGCGCCAAGGGAGTATGCGCTATCGGAGTGGCATCCCAACTTAGAAAGTTCCTCCGATATACCGTGTTCCTATGGCTAGGTTACGTCCGGCAACTAGAAGGTGCACGCGCACCGGCTGTACTGAACCTGCCTTACAGACGCTCACGTATATTTATAGTGATTCCACAGTTGTGCTTGGACCGTTGGCAACGTACGCAGAGCCGCATAGTTATGACCTATGCAGCAATCACGGTGCGAAGCTCACTGCACCTCGTGGATGGGAGCTCATTCGACTATCCAGCGACGAGAGCGAAGCTGGGCCAAGTGATGATGATTTGCTTGCTATTGCAGATGCTGTGCGAAGCGTTATTACTTCAAGTCCACAACAGAACCAACCAACCATTGGTCGACGTGGACATTTACGCGCCCTTCCCTCAGAATAATTAGTGTGCCTTATACCGAGCGTTCACTTGCCACCATTATCAAGTCTTATGATGTTCGAGGACTTGTTGGTAGTGAGATAACAGAGCAACTCTGTCGCGACATCGGAGTTGCATTTGCCAACTTAGTAGCGGCTGATGGCGCAAGAGAAATAGTTGTCGGGTATGACATGCGGCCTTCCTCAGAAAGTTTGGTCGAAGCCTTTTCGCAAGGTGTGCGCGCCACAGGAAAAAATGTTTTAAATATTGGGCTGGCTGCAACAGATCAACTTTACTTCGCAACTGGAAAATTAAACATTCCAGGTGCAATGTTTACCGCTAGCCACAACCCTGCTGAATATCATGGAATTAAATTAGCGCGAGCAGGAGCAAAACCTGTCGGAGCAGCGACTGGCTTAGAACAAATACGGCAAGCTCTGATTGAAAATAATCTCCCAGTCGCCAAGCAGGTGGGTGAAGAGCGACGCGTAGATCTTCTCGACGAGTACGGTGCATACTTAAGAAAACTTGTTGATTGTTCTGGCATTAGACACCTCAAGATTGTCATTGATGCAGGAAATGGAATGGCCGGACATACCGTTCCTAAAGTTCTCGGACCACTAAATGTGGAAATTGTGCCGATGTACTTTGAATTAGATGGGACTTTTCCAAATCACGAAGCAAATCCGCTGGATAGCGCTAACTTAAAAGATTTACAGAAGCGAGTAGTCGAAGAGAAGGCTGACTTGGGGCTTGCATTTGATGGCGATGCAGATCGATGTTTTCTCGTTGATGAGACTGGTCAACTTGTTGCTCCATCTTTACTAACTGCATTAATTGCGGAGAGTGAGTTAAAGAAAGTTCCCGGAAGTACCATCATCTATAGCTTGATTTCATCACGAGTAGTGCCTGAAGTAATTGAAAAATGTGGTGGCAAACCATCTCGAAGTAGAGTCGGTCACTCATACATCAAGTCGCAGATGGCAGAGACTGGGGCGATTTTTGGTGGTGAACATTCGGGACATTTTTATTTTCGAGATTTTTGGAGCGCCGACTCAGGAATGCTCGCTGCGCTTTATGCGATTGCGGCTCTCGGAGATTCACCCAACTCGGTTAACTTTTCATCCATCATTAGTAAGTATCGAAAATATTTCGGAAGTGGTGAGATAAATTCACGGGTGGCTGATGCAGCGGAAGTAATGGGTCGAGTTGAAGCTCACTTCTCAGACCGGGGGGAGATTGATCGCCTCGATGGTTTAACTATTACTTCAGGCAATTGGTGGCTTAATGTCCGCCCCTCAAATACGGAGCCATTACTGAGACTTAACGTAGAAGCAGATAGCGATGAGATAATGTGCGCTATCCGCGATGAGGCATTGGAGGTGATTGGGCGGTGACAGTAGATCCCAAAATTCTCGAAATTATCGTATGTCCACAATGTCGCGGAGAGCTGGCTCTTGAATCTCAATCTCTATTCTGTAAGAGATGCGCTCTGGCTTACCCCATTCGAAATGGAATCCCCGTCTTACTTATTGATGCTGCCACCAAGCGAGGATGACCCAACTCAATAAGAAAATTCTCACCATCCATGGAACTATCAAGAATTACCCATGGGGTTCGCGTCAGACTCTGGCTCGACAAAGAGGAGCGCTCGAAAGCGTTGAACCAGAGGCTGAACTATGGTTTGGCGATAATCCCGAAGGTCCATCTCCCGTTGCGGGCTCCGGTTTAACTCTTGACCGCATCACCAGCACGCTCGCTCCGGCCCTACCCAAAGGACAGCTGCCCTTTCTCGCCAAAATTCTCGCAGTAGAAAGAGCGCTTTCCCTTCAGGTCCACCCTTCTCTTGAAGATATTCCCGAGTTGCAGAACATTTGCAAAGATCAAAATCACAAACCCGAGATGGTCGTTGCGCTCACTGAATTTCAAGCATTCGTTGGATTTGCTGACATCAATGAATCACTGAAGCTGTTGGAGAAACTTAATTCTGAAAAAATAAATGACCTACTGGCAAATCCATTGCGTGCCGGTGTGCCAATCAAAGAAATCCTTAGAAATATTTTAGGAGTAGAGGATACGACTGGAATATTGGATGAAGTTCAAAAGCACCTTGGGCATCTCGACCATATTCGAGGCAAATGGATGCGCGAATTGATTGAACTCTATTCGCCCAAGTTAGATCCCCTTGCTACATTGCTCTGTGAATTAGTAATTCTTCAGCCCGGGGAGAGCCTGTATCTTCCACCAAAATGCGTACATGCATACCTCAATGGCACCGTGGTTGAGGTGATGGCCAATAGCGACAATGTGATTCGAGGTGGCCTGACACATAAGCCGATAGATAAGAAGAATTTTCTTAAGATAATTGATGCCGAGAGAGCCACGGCACTTCGGATTCATCCCACTATGTTGAGCTCACACCGCGAGTGGAAGCCTCCGATTGTTGATTTTCTTCTCTATGAGTTTCAAGGTGAGATCGATGCAGAACTAGTGGTCGAGAATTACGCCATTGCGTTTGCATGGCAGGGGAGAGTGCGGATAGCGCAGATAGCTCAAGTGGCTCAAAGTGAGTTGCCGGCTAACGAGAGCACGCATGCCGATGTTTACCATGAGGTTGGAGCGCTTTTGGCCCCCGGAAGGTATGCGCTAAGTGGAAGCGGTTCTCTCTGGGTGGCAACTGGAAAAGGGCGGTAAAGTAGCTTCATAACGAGTTCATGATGCTACAGAGAGGCCCGACCACGTGAGTAGTTCAACAATCGACAAAAGTGAAATTGCAAATCCTGATCTAGCGGCACAGGGAAAGAAGCGAATTGAGTGGGCAGAGCGCAGCATGCCGGTGCTTGCGCAAATTCGCGATCGTTTCACTCTTGAACAACCATTTAAAGGTGTGCGTATTTCGGCTTGCATGCACGTCACTACCGAGACGGCAAATCTCATGCGAACACTTGCTGCCGGCGGAGCTGAACTAGCTCTCTGTGCCTCAAACCCGCTTTCCACCCAAGATGACACCGCTGCCGCGTTGGTTCATGAATATGGCATCAGCGTGTTTGCGAAGAATGCAATTGATCGTGATGGGTATTACCGCCACATCAATGCAGCTTTAGATATTGCGCCACATTTTGTTTTTGATGATGGGTGCGACCTCGTAAACACACTTCACACAACTCGACGAGAATTATTGCCGACCATTCTTGGCGGTTGCGAAGAGACCACAACAGGTGTTATTCGATTAACCCAAATGTCTCGAGATGGTGCGCTGACATTCCCAATGATTGCTGTGAACGACACTGATACGAAACATATGTTTGATAATCGATATGGCACAGGGCAATCGACTTTTGACGCTATCTTCCGTGCCACCAACACGCTTGTCGCCGGCAAGATCGTTGTTGTAGCTGGTTTTGGATACTGCGGGCGTGGCGTTGCTGAGCGAGCAAAAGGTTTGGGCGCTGAAGTTGTCATCACGGAGATTGATGCCACTAAGGCTTTAGATGCGATGATGCAGGGATATCGCGTGATGACAATGCACGAAGCAGCCCGCATCGGCGATATTTTCATCACCGTCACAGGCAATCGCGACGTGCTCCGAGCCGAGCATTTTGAAGTGATGAAAGATAACGCCATCATGGCCAACTCAGGCCACTTTGATATTGAGATTGACGTTGCGTGGCTCGAGAAGAATGGTCGTAAAAACTCCAAGATTCGCCATCAAACAGATGAGTACGTGATGAAAGATGGTCGCAGACTTTTACTCCTTGCCGAAGGGCGTTTAGTGAATCTAGGTGCAGCTGAGGGCCACCCCGCTGCGGTAATGGATCTCTCCTTCGCTGACCAAGCGCTCACTGCAGAGTGGTTGGTCCATGAAGCCAAGAATCTCAAGCCCGGCGTACATGAAGTCCCGGTTGCAATCGACAAGGAAGTTGCAGCGCTCAAACTCAAGAGTATGGGCGGTTCCGTAGATCAACTTACGCCTGAACAAGAGCAATATCTCAACTCATGGGAGCACGGCAGCTAATGACGCTAATAATGGTTGTCGATGACGACCAAGATTTAGCAGAGATGCTCGCCATCGTTCTCACTGGTGAGGGAATGGAAGTTGACCTGGTCTCTCGAGGCGACCAGGTCATGGAAGTCTTTAGAAATACGCCACCAGATTTAGTTCTTCTGGATCTCATGCTTCCTGGACTAACCGGCATCGAAGTTTGCAAATTAATTCGGAGTGAATCGATGATTCCGATAGTGATGCTAACGGCCAAGGGTGAGACAACCGATGTTGTGAAAGGTCTAGAAGCTGGCGCCGACGACTACATTGTTAAACCGTTTCAAACAAATGAGCTGCTTGCACGGATCAAGGCGCGATTGCGCAGAACGTCAGTGCCAACTGTCGCCAGCTCTAAGTTGGAGTTTGGTGGAGTTTCTATTGACCTTGTCGCCCATGAAGTCCGTCGTGGTGAAAAAGTTATTGCCTTAACTCGATTGGAATTCGACCTACTCCTAGCCCTTGCTCGGGAGCCTGGTCGTGTATTTACTCGCGAAGCTTTACTCGCTGAGGTATGGGGATATCGACATTCATCCGATACTCGTCTTGTGAACGTGCATATTCAAAGAATCCGCTCCAAGATCGAGCGCGACCCTAACCAACCCGAACTGGTCCTAACGGTTAGAGGCGTTGGCTACCGCGCAGGTAATTTCACAGAACAAAGATAATGCGGTTCACAAACTCGCTCGCTTTTCGAGTTCTCGGCACCACCCTCTTACTTTCAACAGTTTTGGTGGCCACGCTTGCCTCTGTACTCAATCAGAGGCTCAGTGATGGAATTCGAGAGTCTAAAATCGAATCAGCTTTGAACGAAAGTCAATCTAAGTTATTCCAAACAGAGAATCGGTTCATCCTCGCAGAAATTGCTTCGGTATCTGACTTTCGTGATGCGATTGATCGAGTCGTTACTGAGTTTGCAGATACGCGTGGCAATGAGCGAAACCCAGAAGTTGCCTTACTCCAGGCAAACTCAACTTCAAAAAACTTTTATCTATATGAGCGAGCCACTAATCAAATTGATAAATCATCAATTTCTCCATCGTTACGTGCGAAAGTGCTGGCAACAAAAGAATTACAATATGAATATGGCCAGATTGTCTATGCAAGTACTTACTTAACCCCAGTTGCCGTGGAGCGCAAGGTTCCAGCCCTCATAATTGGCGGCAATTTCACCGTAGAAAACTTCGGAAAATTCGAGATGTATTTTCTCTATAGCACTTCACCTGAGGATGCCACCATCTCTCTGATATCTCGAACACTGCTGATTGGAGCTGTGGCCCTAGTTTTAGTTTTGCTCTTTATAGTTTGGGCAACTTCTCGACAGGTAATTACGCCCATCAGAGGCGCGGCTGAAATTGCGGAAAAGCTCTCTGCAGGAGATTTTGCCGAGCGAATGCAAGTTGAGGGCGCCGATGAGATTGCTCGACTCGCCCTCTCTTTTAATGAAATGGCTAGCGCGTTGCAGAGTCAAATTACCAGGTTAGAAAATCTCTCCCGAGTGCAACAGCGCTTCGTATCGGATGTTTCACATGAATTGCGCACACCTTTGACGACATTAAAAATGGCTTCGGATCTTATCTATCGACAACGTCATGATTTTGATCCCACGATTTCTAGAAGTGCTGAGTTGCTCTCAGCACAATTGGAGCGATTTGAGAATCTGCTCACGGAACTCTTAGAGGTGAGCAGATTCGATGCTGGAGTGGTAAATCTCGAACCCGAGATGGTGGATATTGTCGCGCTGGTTGATAAGAGCCTCGAAGCTCTCAAACCCATCGCCCAAGAGCATGGTTCGACATTCCATTATGTCCACCCAAATGAACAGGTGATGACTGTTGTTGACCCAAGACGGATGGATCGAATTCTCCGCAATTTATTAAGTAATGCCATTGCTTACGGAGAGGGAAATCGAATCGAGGTCGAAGTTCGCGCCGGGGAGAAATCAACAGCAATTGCAGTTCGAGATTTTGGTATTGGGCTCCGCCAAGGTGAAGAGACTCGTGTATTCGATAGGTTCTGGAGAGCCGATCCATCACGCGAACGAACTCGAGGCGGAACCGGACTTGGGTTATCGATAGCCCAAGAGGATGCACAACTCCACGGAGGAATAATTGAAGCAAAAGGTGCTTACGGCAAAGGCTCACTTTTTGTTGTCACCATTCCACGAGATCGTAGTGAAGAACTCACAGAACGACTCTTTCCGCTGACCCTCTGAAGTGCAACATTGTATTTTTAATCGGTGAACTTCTTTAAAACAGTACTCTCTCTTGTAATCCCTGTAACGTGCCTGCACTGCGGGCTCACTGGAGAGATTATCTGCGGTCGCTGTCGCGGGAAATTCACGACATCGCCATTACTCAAACCACAATTAATCTCCCTAGGAAGAGAACAACCATCAATTGCCTCACTTCTTCCCTATAGCGAAAGCGTAAGTCGAATTATAATTGGTGCAAAAGATGATGGAAATCGAGAGCTGGAATCAATCATCATCGAAGCGCTATCAGCTGCGCGATCTCTTTTCCCAAAAAATCTTCTCCTGATTCCAATTCCCAGTACTTCACGTGCACGGAGGAAAAGGGGACGTGATTTCACATTCGATATCGCGCGAGCGTTGGCGAAGGAAACGGGTGACCAAATTATTTCGGCGTTGCACTACACCCGATCAGTTGCTCCACAGAAAACTCTCAACGCACAAGAGCGATTGGCTAACATGCGCGGAGCGCTTAGTAGTCGTGAGTTTCGAAGTATCGATAGTGGGAGAAAAGTGGGTCGAGCAGCGCTACTTCTCGATGATGTTCTTACTACGGGTGCGACGCTTCATGAAGGGATGCGGGCAATGCGCGCTGTAGGACGCCCTTGTTTAGGGGCGATTACCGCTGCCTTTTCCCTCAATTGGAGCCAGGACCAGCCCCGGCGTTAGAGTAGGGGTCTATCCCGAGAAAGGCCTCATTAACGTGGTTGCTCTGCTGGACAAATTCTTACGTGCTGGTGAAGGGCGTCAAGTCAGGACCCTTGAGAAGATCGCTCGTTTGGTCAATACGCACGAAGAAGCGATTTCCGCCCTTACCGACCAGCAACTTCGGATGAAAACTGACGAGTTCAAATCTCGACTTAATGATGGCGAAGATTTAGACGACATTCTTCCTGAGGCATTTGCAGTTGTTCGTGAGGCAGCAAAGCGAACACTTGGCCAGCGCCACTACGACGTGCAGTTGATGGGTGGCATCGCCCTCCATAGAGGAAATATTGCCGAAATGCGAACAGGTGAAGGTAAGACTTTGGTTTCAACCCTTCCCGCATATCTCAATGCGCTCGAAGGTAAAGGCGTGCACATCGTGACTGTCAACGATTACCTCGCTGAGCGCGATAGTGAATGGATGGGTCGCGTTCATCGCTTTCTAGGTTTGAGCGTAGGAGTAATTCTCGCGCATATGACTCCGCAGGAGCGTCGCGCGGCATATGGCGCCGATATTACTTATGGCACTAATAATGAGTTTGGATTCGATTACCTTCGCGACAACATGGCATGGTCGATCGATGATTGCGTGCAGCGCGAACATAATTTTGCAATCGTCGACGAAGTGGATTCTATTCTTATTGATGAGGCTCGCACCCCGCTGATTATTAGTGGTCCTGCTGATCGTCCGACAAAGTGGTACTCAGAGTTTGCAACGATTGCCAAAAAGCTCACTCCCGGCGAGCACTATGAAGTGGACGAGAAGAAGCGAACTGTTGGCATGGTTGAAGCCGGCATTACTGAAGTCGAGCGACTATTGGGTATCGAGAACTTATATGAGACTGCGAATACGCCACTTATCAGCTACCTAAATAACGCCCTTAAATCGAAAGAGTTATTCAAGCGAGATAAAGATTATGTGGTGATGAACGGTGAGCTACTCATTGTTGATGAGCACACGGGCCGAATCCTTCAGGGGCGCCGTTACAACGAGGGTTTGCACCAAGCGCTTGAGGCAAAAGAGGGCGTAAAAATTCAAGACGAGAACCAGACTCTTGCGACGATAACTTTGCAGAACTACTTCCGGCTCTACGACAAGCTCTCTGGAATGACGGGAACGGCGATGACAGAGGCGTCGGAGTTTTATCAAATCTATAAATTAGGCGTGATCCCAATTCCTACCAATAAAGTAATGCAGCGTGTCGATCAATCCGATCTGGTTTACAAAACAGAGCATGCAAAATTCCTCGCAGTGGTTGATGACATCGTCGAACGCCACCGGAAAGGGCAACCCGTTCTGGTTGGCACAGTCAGCGTTGAGAAATCTGAAGAGTTGGCATCTTTACTTGTTCGCAAAGGTGTGGCACACGAAGTATTAAATGCGAAACAACATGAGCGCGAAGCAGCAATTGTCGCGCGCGCAGGTTGCAAGGGTGCGGTAACGGTAGCGACTAATATGGCAGGTCGCGGTACCGACATCATGCTTGGTGGAAACCCAGAGTTCTTTGCCGATTTTGCCTTGCAACAACGCGGTTTCTCGCCAGTTGAAACGCCAGAAGATTATGAGCGCGAATGGCCTGCAGAGTTAGCGCGACAGCGCCAATTGGTTGCCGCAGAACATGACGAAGTTGTGGCTCTTGGTGGCTTGTACGTATTAGGTACCGAACGGCACGAGTCTCGCCGAATTGATAATCAGTTACGTGGACGCTCTGGTCGTCAGGGAGATCCGGGAGAGTCCCGCTTCTATCTTTCGCTCCAAGATGAGTTGATGCGTCGATTTAATTCGGCTCTGGTCGAGCGATTCTTGGGCGCTGCAGGCATACCTGAAGATGTTCCCATTGAATCTAAGATGGTGAGCAACGCCATCAAATCTGCACAAACTCAAGTGGAAAGTCAGAACTTTGAAATACGTAAGAACGTGCTCAAATACGATGACGTTCTAAATCGCCAACGACAAGTCATTTATGTGGAACGCCGCAGCGTGCTAGAAGGCGCAGATCTTCGCGATCAAATGATTGGTTTTATTGATGATGCAGTGCGTGGGCAAGTAGATTTCGCAACTGCAAACACATTCCCTGAAGAGTGGAATCTTGATGTTTTGTGGCAACAGTTAAGAGCTTTGTATCCAGTTACTCTCAACTACGAGAAATTAATTGAAGAAGCTGGAGACATTTCAGGGCTTTCAAGTGAGTACTTGAGTGAATTAGTAAGTAATGATGCGTTATCTCAGTACGAGTTACGCGAGCAAGCACTCACGCCAGAAATCACCCGAGAGCTCGAACGACGCGTCGTACTCTCAGTACTTGATCGACGTTGGCGTGACCACCTCTATGAAATGGATTACTTACAAGAGGGAATTGGACTTCGTGCGATGGCACAGCGCGATCCTCTAGTGGAATATCAAAAAGAGGGTTATGAGCTCTTTACTGCGATGATGGAGGGAATCAAGGAAGAGTCGGTTGGCTTCCTATTCCATGCAGAGGTCAATGTGGAGCGAACATCGCAAGGTGAACTTGCCTCAGCATCGTTACCCGAGCTCGGTGGCGGCGAACAAGAATTGCTCTATTCCGCCCCAGGTGAATCGGGAGCACCTGAGCAACAGAGCGTTCGCGCGGCTGACGAGACTTCACGAAATGCTCCATGCCCATGTGGTTCTGGTAAGAAGTACAAGCGATGCCACGGAGATCCGCGCAATCGTTAAATGGTGAAGAGCTCCACACAGAGCCAGCGGCCATCTAGCCCCTCGAAGCGCGCCACCAAAATTCGACTACGTTCTTTTCCGTGCAGCATGGCAGTAACTTCCAGTATCTGTTCAAACGGCTGGCCAATACTTTTACGACCAATGCGCACCTGCGCAGGACGGACTCTTGCGTTCTCCGAAAGATAGGAAAAGACCTTTCGGTTGCACCATCGAGAGAGTTGCACTGCTGATCGCTTGCCATTAAGAATTTCAACCGCGCTATGTATAAATCGTTCTACCCACTCTTTTGGATCTGGCAGCTGTTCAAAGGGGGTGATCTGTCTGCCGAATTCATATTCATCTTCGACATGGCTGTCGACATCAGGAGTTGGTTTGAACGTTAGCCGCGAGCCCATCTGGGATCTGCCACTTACTCTCAGCTCTAAGGATTCTGCGGCGCTTTCAACTTCAAATAGGTTGAGCGGCTCTTGGAAAAGTATTGTTGTCATGAGGGCAGGCTCTCCCAGGAAAGTTCTTCGAACCTCCATCTTTTAGAGAGAGTTTTCTCATCCAAAAGTATGAGTGCGCGCTCGGTGGCGGGTAGTGACCAAACACCTTGTACTAAGGGCCCATGCGAAAGAAAGAGTCACTTGGCGCTTTGCTCTTAAGTGTTGGCGTGGTTGGAATATGGTTTTCAGTTCGCGATCCCTTGCCCCCTGATATCTATTTCACAACCGTTCGCGATTTAGCTGCCGGGGACGTGGTTTCATCCACTGATTTTCAAACTATTCCATTGGATTTGAGAGGCGCTGGCGCCCATTACATAAGTGCGAAATCTAAATTTTCTCATCACAGGGTAATTCGAAGAATTGCCAAAGGGGAGATTCTTCCCCGAGATGCAATCTCAAAAAGAAAGGACGTGGAGCAACGAAAGCAGGTGACCTTCACTCTCCTGGCCTCAAAAATCCCGGCGGGACTTAAAGATGGAGACTTGGTTGATATTTATTTCTTTAATGTTCCCACAGGCGGCGTAACCGATTCATCAGTTCAATTACTTAAGAGTTACCAGAAAGTGCAAATTGATGCTGTTGTAAAAGCTGAAGGGCAAATTAACGAAGAATCAACATTGACGTTACTGATAGATCCAGGAATTGTCGGCGAATTCCTTACATATCTGGCCAGTAGTGAAACTTTTTTAGTGAGAGGGTCTCAAGATGGTCAGTGAGGCAGAGGTATTCCTGGTTATCATCGATACCGCACTTGAGGAGCGAGCGTACGAGGTACTTCAGGCATCCGGGATTGAGGTAAGCGGAAGATTTCTTGCTATCGAAGATATTTCACGAGATTCTCGTCGCGGAGGAATTTTGGTGACGACCTCCAATTTGCTCAGTGATCATGCAATTTATCTTTTGCAGAGAGAGTTTGTAGCAATCATTCTGCTCGGAGAAGTGAGGTTCGATGGATTGACCACGCTTGCGCGCTGGGAGATTGATCAATTGCCAGTCGAGATTTCAAAAGTTGCCTCGAAAGTTCCCGACCCGATAGATACCGATGGAAGCACCGTTTTTATTGGAGTAGCCCCCCGAGTTGGCGTGCGCACATTGCGTGAAGCTATTGAACTCAACGTGCCAAAAGAACTGTCAAGCTTAAAAGGAAATTTCAATAGTGAACGTTCGGCTCTTTACTGCTCAGAGTTGGATGATTCTTCGATCTTTCGCCTCTTTGAGCTAATAGATGCAGATCGGGGAAAGTTTCAGCGCCACGGGGTGGTGCTCACAAAAATTCCTGAAACTCGCTTTGCCCGCGATCGGGTTAAAGCGATTGAGAGAGAACTCAAGGGTTTTGGTATTTCTATAGTCTGCACGCTTCCATTTGACCAGGAGTTACAGGTGCGAGGGGAATTAAGTAAGCGGAGCCGACGTGCGCTAGAACCGCTATTCGACTGGATTACAAAAGCGAATTAGGCTTACCGCATGCGTGTGTATCTGCCAATGAAGAAAAGCGAGCTAGTTAGCTTCTTCCAGAACCGGAGCTTTACCGCCCCTGTGCTGATTGGACCAACGCTGAAGGTCGCCCAAGAGTACGGGGTTTCAGAGCTTGAAGAGATTGAGTATGCAGCTCTTGAGATAGCACGTACTAGATCAGAGAGCGAAAAGCTTCACATCATCACCGCACATGAATTGCCTGAGTCGCTTCTAACGCAAGCTTCTGAAATCGAAGCTGGCAACTTGGCAGGCAGCTTTATATTAGATTGGCAAGAACTTGTGGCGATCTATCGCATTACATCTTCTGATGAAGAACTTGAATGGTATGACGCAAGTGAAGTTGCCACTGTTTTAGAAATGGCTGGTGATTAATCGTGTCTGCATTGGCCGATCTCACATCTAAGGGAACGCTCGATGCTGAAGATGTCGACAGGCTTAGAGCAGTCATCTCTGAGTGGCAACTCTTGGCTGATTTATCCTTTGCTGATCTTTTACTTTGGGTACCGATTCGCGAAAATTCAAAGAGTTGGCCTGAGGGGCATGTAGTCGTTGCCCAAATGCGGCCAACGACCGCAGCGACGGTATACCCCAAAGATTTAATCGGGCAGAAAATTCGCTGGGGGGAGCGACCATGGATTGATGCCGCGCTCTCCGATGGTGACATTCAACGTGATACTGAGCCTGAGCAGGTGGGTGAACTTCTCGTAAAAGAGGAGTGCATTCCTATTCTCCATAAGAGCAAAGTAATAGGAGTTATCGCCCGATATCGGAATGTGGAGCAGATGCGCTCTCCTGGTCGACTCGAGATGACTTATCGCGAAGCAGCGTTTGATTTGGCTCGGATGATTAGTGAGGGAACTTTCCCAGCGGCAAAAGTTGTTACCGAAACCACACCACGTGTTGGCGATGGATTGATACGCCTAGATAGCAACGGCATGATCTCATTTAGTAGCCCCAATGCGATCTCGGCGTTTCGACAGATTGGTAATCAGGGAGATCTTGAACTTAATGAATTGGCGGAGACTCTCGAAGAACTTTCGAAAGGCTTCAAATCAAGGTTTCCTAGAGATGAATCGTGGCAATCGATTCTCTCTGGTAGGGCACCACGCCAGATTGAATTCGAAAATAACAGTGGCGTACTCGATTTATACGTATTGCCTCTGACTGCGGGTAGTGACCGCGTTGGAGCGCTCGTGCTGGTTCATAACGTCACCGAGATTAGACGACGTGAACGCGAACTTATTTCAAAAGATGCGACTATCAGGGAGATTCACCACCGAGTAAAGAACAATTTGCAAACAGTTAGTGCGCTCTTGCGTCTTCAGACAAGGCGTGCCGAAGAGCCCTCTGCTGTTGCCGCAATTGAAGAGGCAATTCGTCGAATTGGTTCTATTGCACTAGTGCACGAAATGCTTTCGGTCAATGCGCAAGAAATGGTGGAGTTTGACGAGGTGGCAGATCGACTCATTGCCGCAGTTAAAGATGTATCCACTCTTCGTAGTGGCATTTCTTTAGAGCGAACTGGAAAATTCGGTGCATTACGTCCAGAAGTAGCAACGCCATTGGCGCTAATTCTTACCGAGTTGATTCAAAATGCATATGAGCATGGCCTATCCACCAAAGGTTCAAAGCTCGTAATTGCGGTAGAGCGAATGGGAGATCAGTTGAAGTTAGAGGTAAGTGATGATGGCATTGGCTTACCTACTGATTTTGATATCAATCAGACCGATAGCCTTGGGTTGCAGATTGTAAAAACTCTGACAGCTAATGAATTAGGCGGAAAGATTGAGGTGCATCGCGTCGCATCTGGTGGCACGCGAATTGAAGTAGAAATTTACTGCTGATTAATTTCGTACGGATTGGGGCTCTCAATACCCCGTGCCCGATTTCGCGCCGCTCGACGTTTGAGCGCTCGACGTTCATCTTCAGAGAGGCCGCCCCACACTCCAGCTTCTTGGCCGCTTTCAAGTGCCCACTTCAAGCACTCATTAATGACAAGGCAGCGATTACATACTTTTTTGGCCTCTTCAATTTGTTGCAAGGCGGGTCCGGTATTTCCAACCGGGAAGAAGAGCTCAGGATCTTCATCTCGACACGCAGAGCGATGTCGCCAGTCCACGGCAGCCCCCTTGAGTTAAATAACTGATAATCACGCGAAGTTGGTGAGACTATTCCCGTTTTCCCGAGCGCCCCTCTTGCTTCACAGGCTTTCTATTCTCCCGGTTCATGGGGCGAGTAACAAGGAAGCTAGGGGTAATTCCTCTCACAAGATTCTTGCCGTGATGAGAGTTTGGTGTGGAACTGACAGGAATCGAAGGTGCGAACCGGCCTCCAGAGGGCGCAGCGCCATACCCTCGGCCACGTAGGGGCCCTCGAGAGAAGTTATCGAAAAGCGCTTTTCTGATGGAAGATATGCATATGAACTCTGAGCAGATCGCATACTTTGCCACCGGATGCTTTTGGGGAGCAGAACGTCGTTTTTGGCAGATGACTGGCGTGATGCAGACTCGCGTTGGATATATGGGTGGCGCTACGAGTAATCCAACATATAAAGAAGTCTGTTCTGGAAGAACAAATCATGCCGAAGTAGTCAAAGTCGTATTTAACCCAGCGCAGGTAACTTATGAAGAGTTGCTGAGCGCCTTTTGGCAAATGCATGACCCGACAACTCTTAATCGTCAAGGAAATGACATTGGTACTCAATATCGCAGTTCAATCTTCTATACATCGCAAGAACAGATGCGAATAGCATCGAGGAGTAGGGATATTTATCAAAGCGAGTTGAACAAACTTGGGTTCGGGGCAATCACCACTGAAATTGTTAGCGCACCTGATTACTGGGACGCTGAGGAGTATCACCAACGATATTTGGAAAAAAATCCAAATGGATACGACTGCCACGCTACTACGGGCGTTGAATTTCCGATAGCTCTCTTAGCTAACCAGAATTGAGAGGAATTTATGAGGGAGTATCCGCATCAGATCAATGAAGAGGAATTAAAGAAGCGAGTAGATAATCTATCTTTCAACGTTTTGCGACGAGCTGCTACCGAGGCTCCATTCACTGGCGAGTACACCGACGAAGAGAGCGTTGGCGTTTACCGGTGTAAGACCTGCGATGCAGAACTATTTCGCAGTGAGCATAAGTTTCACTCTGGTTGTGGATGGCCCTCTTTTTATCAACCGGGCGACCAAGATGCAGTCGATTTAATTCCGGATCATTCCCTAGGTCGCGTCCGCACAGAAGTTCGCTGCGCATCCTGTGGCTCACATCTAGGGCATGTATTTGATGGCGAGGGCTACCAAACGCCTACAGATCAACGATGGTGTATCAATTCAGTCTCGCTAGTTCTTGAGAAGAGATAGGTAAAGAAGCCTCGTCAGCGCTAACCCGGCCATACCCTAGGCTTACGGCTAGTCACGCTGCTTTGATGAGGAGAATTCGCCATGACCCCAGTATCTGTTTGGCTCATCACTATCGGAGCGCTCACGGGAGTCGTGCTTTTTGATCTCCTGCTTGCGATTAAACGTCGAAATCAAGAAACCACCACAAAAGAAGCGGCGCTCTGGACACTTTTCTACGTTGCGGCAGCGATTGTCTTTGGATGGAGTCTGGGTATCTGGGAAGGACCTCGCCAACGATCAGAATTCTTTGCGGGCTGGATAACAGAATATTCACTCTCTATAGACAACGTCTTCGTTTTTATTATCATCCTTTCTCGGCTAAAAGTGAGTAAAGAGCGAGCACAACTTGTTTTATTAATTGGAATTATTCTCGCGCTTGTGCTGCGTGGTGTATTTATTGCAGCTGGCGCAGCACTTATTCAACGTTTCGTAGCAATCTTCTTCCTTTTCGGCGCCTTCTTGATTTATACCGCGTGGCATTTAGCAAAAGATAATGATGAGAGCGATGACTGGGAGGAATCACGTCTTATTAAAAGCCTTGCTGCACGAGGGGCTACACCGTTCACAATTGCCCTCGTTGCTGTTGGCACCACAGATATTCTTTTTGCTCTTGATTCAATCCCGGCGATTTTTGGATTAACGAAAGACCCTTACATAGTCTTTACCGCCAATGCATTTGCATTGATGGGACTACGCCAGCTCTACTTCCTGCTGGGAGATTTCCTTAATCGACTTGTCTATCTCTCTAAAGGTCTAGCTATTGTGTTGGGCTTCATTGGCGTCAAGCTCATTATCGAGGCGCTCCACGGAATCGGAATCCATGAAATCGGTCCATTCAAAATTCCTACTGTCTCACTAGCTGTGAGCTTGGGTGTAATTATCGCCTCGCTAGCTGTGACAACTTTGATCAGTCTTACCAGAACACAAAACGAGGGAAAAGAGTAGCTATGCAACCAATAGCTGTAGTGACAGGTGCAAGTAGCGGAATTGGCGCAGCGACGGCGCTCCTACTCGCAGAGAATGGTTTTCACGTCGTTGCAGTAGCTCGGCGAGCAGATCGATTGGCGGAGTTAGTTGCAAAGAACTCTGCAATTGAAACTATGCAGGTTGATGTCACTTCAGAGAAAGATGTCGGAGCGCTCACCAAACATCTTGAGGGTCGCCCAATAGAGGTACTTGTATGTAATGCAGGAGGGGCTTTCGATTTTGATACGGTAGTTGATTCAGATCCAGAGCTCTGGAAGAAAACTTATGATGTCAACGTCGTAGGTTCTGTCCGATGTATCCAGGGATTAGTTCCTATCATGGCAAAGCATGGAAAGGGACATGTAGTCATCATCACCTCAACGGCTGGTCAAATTGCCTATGAGAATGGTGGCTCCTACGTTGCAGCAAAACATGGAGAGGTGGCACTCGCACGCACACTCCGCCTTGAATTAAGTGGTCAGCCGATTCGAGTTACCGAAATCGCGCCGGGAATGGTCAAAACTGATGAATTCGCACTCACTCGCTTCTCTGGCGACAGTGAAAAGGCTGCAAAGATTTATGCGGGCGTTGCAAAACCTTTAACAGATAACGATGTCGCCGAAGCGATTCGCTGGAGCGTAATGCTTCCCGAACATTTCAACATTGATTCCATGACGATTAGGCCAGTTGCACAAGCGGCGCAACATAAGGTGCATCGGGTTCTGTAGCCATGAGCAATAAATTGCCAGTCGAACCGTTAAGCAAGTTGCGTCAACGGAAGAGTACGAAATGGCGTGAATATGACGCTGATGTTTTGCCGCTCCCGGTAGCGGAGATGGATTACCCAATCGCAGAACCCATCATCGAGGCTGTTACCGAAATGATGCGCCGCTCTGATGCTGGTTATCTTGGGAAGTTCCCCGAACTTGGTGAAGCTTTTGCGGGCTTTGCCATGCGACGATGGAATTGGCAGGTGCAGCCAGAGTCAATTCGAATTGCAACAGATGTAGGCGTAGCCACGATTGAAATTCTGCGCACTTTAGGTTCTCCCGGTGATCGCGTGGTCGTGATGCCACCGGTCTATCCTGCTTTTTACAACTGGGTAAAAGAAATTTATTTTCCAATGGTTGAGGCGCCATTAATTCGAAATGGCGTAACTTATTCCATAGATTTTACTGCTGTTGAGCGAGAGTTTGCTGCTGGCGCAAAGTTTTTTATCATTTCAAATCCACACAATCCATTGGGGATGATTTTTACAAGAAAAGAGCTGCAAACTATTGCTGTACTTGCGGAAAAATATAACGTTACGATTTTAAGCGATGAGATTCATGCTCCGCTCACATATTCTGGCGCCACGTTCACACCATTCGCCTCAGTGAGCGACGAGGCCAAAGAACGGGTGATTACCCTTACTTCTGCGAGCAAGTCATGGAACCTCGCTGGATTAAAGTGTTCGATTTTCTTTACCGAGAGCAAAGAGCTCCATGTGAAACTCGAACCACTCGTTAAGGGAATTCGCCACCGAGCCTCGTTAATTGGTGCTGTTGGGCATGTAGCGGCCTTTGCACAATCAGATGATTGGCTCGATAGCGCAATCGCCACAATGGAAGCTAGCCAGAACTTCTTACACACCTTGGTCCAAAAGAAGTGGCCAAATGTCAAAATTTCCACTCCAAAGAATAGTTATTTATCCTGGATTGATTTCTCAGAAACTAAACTAGGAGAAGACCCTGCGCTAGAGATTCTCGAGAAGGCGCGCGTGGCATTGAGCTCTGGTATTCCCTTCGGAAGTGGCGGCCAGAACCATGCCCGTTTAAATTTCGCGACCTCTGACGAAATTTTGGAAGAGGCAATTAATCGAATTGCTCCCTGGCTTTAACTATGAAGTCAGCTTTTGATGTCGTGGTTGTCGGTGGTGGTCATAACGGTTTAGTCGCCGCTTCTTATTTAGCTAAATCTGGAAAAAAAGTCGCGCTCATTGAGGCTCGTGCCACCTTGGGCGGGGCATCAATTAGCTATCAGGCATTTCCCGAATTCCCGGTCAAGGTCTCTCGCTATTCGTATCTCGTTTCGCTCTTTCCGGATGAGATAAAAAAAGATTTAGGGCTGACATTTCGAACGCTCTCGAGAAGAGTTTCTTCCTACACACCTGTCGCACAAGATGGCCTGGATCTTGGATTATTGGTAGAGCGTGTTCCTGGGCGCGCAACAGATGAATCCTTTCGCGCTGTAACTGGAACAGATTCCGAATACATCGCATGGCGTAATTTTTACGGCGCATTAGAGGGTTTAGCTAAATACCTTGCTCCTACTCTTTTGCTACCTCTTCAAAGTGAAGAGAGACTTCGCGAAGGATTTGGGAATAATCCGCTTTGGAGAGAGATATTTGAACAGCCTATCGGTCGAAGTATTTCGGAACGTTTTCAGGACGACATTGTTCGAGGGGTAGTGCTTACGGATGCACTTGTCGGAACGTTCACTTCGGTAGATGATTTGCAGGCAAATGCTTGCTTTCTCTATCACATCATCGGGAATGGAACTGGGGAGTGGCGTGTTCCAGAAGGAGGAATGGGAGCGCTTGTTCATGAACTTGAGCGTGTTGCACGAGCTTCGGGCGTAGTAATTGAAACTAACCAGCGCGTAGAAGGAATCGATGGTGACAACTCTGGAATCACAGTAACCACTAGTGATGGTAAAAAGTTTTCCTGCCAAGATCTTGTGTGGTGTGCTGATGATCGAAAGTTATCTCAATTGTTAAATGAGGAACCAAAAACTCGTCGAGATGGATCACAGATAAAAATCAACATGCTTCTGAAGAACCTTCCACAATTAAAAAGTGGAGTGAGTCCAACTGAGGCCTTTGCGGGTACTTTTCATATCGATGAGAGTGCGATTCAACTTGAATCTGCTTTTCAACTTTCAAGCGCAGGGTCACTTCCACAAGTAATACCCAGCGAGGTCTATTGCCATTCGCTTACTGATCCATCAATTGTTGGCGCGACCGACCTCCATACCCTCACGCTCTTTGCATTTCATACGCCAGCTTCTCTCTTTGAGACGAATCGAGATTTAGTGACGGCCAAAGCGGTTGAGCGAATAATCTCTGGGATGAATTCCTATCTGGAAACTCCTCTGGAAGAGGCGCTCGCATATGACTCGCAGGGAAGGGCCTGCTTGGAGGTTAAAAACCCACTTGATCTAGAGGAGGAGATTGATCTTCCGCGCGGAAATATTTTTCATGGAGATTTGACTATGCCTTTTGCTTCCCCAAATCTCTCATTCGCTGAAGGCAGTTGGGGGAGCGAAACTTCACATCTGCATATCTTTATCGGTGGCGCGAGTGCAGTGCGAGGTGGTGGCGTGAGCGGTATCGCTGGGCATAACGCTGCGATGGCCATCATCAACCGAAGGTAATTTCCAGTACGATTTCAGCATGACGCCGCAGAGCCAGTCCGAACCACTTCATCCTGAGACCGAGGTGATTCTTAAAGGACGCCCGGAGCGTGAGCCAGGCGGCGCAATTATTGGTGGCATCTCGGTTACTACCACCTTTCGCGCGGGTGGTGAATACATTTACGGTCGCTCTGACAACGATACGTGGAAAGATCTTGAGTCTGTTCTTGGCGCATTGGAATCCGGCAGAGCGCTGGTTTTCTCCTCTGGTATGTCTGCAATTTCGGCAACTTTTGATTTACTCCCACCAGGCGGTGTGATAGTTGCACCTACATCTGGATATATGAACACCTTGGTTCAGCTTCGCAAATTAGAAGCCAACGGTCGTTTGAAAATTAGATGGGTCGATATCACCGATACTGAATCGGTAGTGAACGCCCTCGATGGCGCTTCGATGCTCTTCTTTGAATCTCCAGTCAATCCGTTACTTGATGTTGCCGATGTTAAGCGATTGATTAGCGAGGCAAAATCACGTGGCGTCCTTGTTGCAATGGATAACACTTTTGCTACACCGCTTGAACAACAGCCATTAGTGCTAGGTGCAGATGTTGTCGTTCACTCACTTACCAAGGCGCTCTCTGGACATAGCGACGTTGTCCTGGGAACGGCCATCACTTCATCTGATGACTTATATGAAAAGTTAACCTCCTATCGAAAAGATTCGGGAGCAAATGCAGGCCCATTCGAAGCGTGGTTGGCGCTTCGTGGACTGCGAACTTTTCCGCTTCGATATGCCCAAGCGGCGCAGAGCGCAAAAATTCTCGTCGAAAGGCTTCGCAGCCATCCTCATGTGGAGCGGGTCCGTTACCCAGGCTTTGGTTTCATGATTTCAATCGAAGTGAAAGGCGGAGCGCGAGCAGCGGATAAGCTCTGTAACGCCGGGAGAATTTGGTCCTATGCAACAAGTTTGGGTGGGGTTGAATCATTATGGGAGCGCCGTCGTCGCCATGGCGATGAGCCACTAGATGTGCCAGAGAATCTCATCAGAATGTCTGTCGGGATTGAACACGTCGAAGATCTATGGCGTGATATCGAACAGGCGCTCAATAAATCTCAATCGTAATTAACATTTAGGCGCAGTGTTATGCAGGATTTTCCCTGGATTAAGAATGTGATTGGGATCAAAGAAATTCTTAATTCCTAACATCACATCAATTGCACCTTGCCCGGTCTCTTCCACAAGCGCATCAATTTTTCCTGCGCCAATCCCATGTTCACCGGTGCAGGTGCCACCCATAGAAATAATCCGCACTGCTAGTTCGTGGGCAATGTCGCGAATATCCTCAAGTTGCTCAGGTTTTTCAGGATCAGTGATGATGAAAGTATGGAAGTTTCCGTCGGCAACATGGCCTAAGACGGTGTAGGGGTAACCTTTTTCAGTAAGAAATGCATCAGCCATTCCAACAGCTTCACCGAGTAGGGAGAGTGGAACAACTGAATCTGTACTCACACCTCTCTTGCCAGGGTGGGCTGCGATGCTGGCCCAATGCACATGGTGCCGCGCTTCCCAAAGTTTGCGGCGCGCTCCCTCATCGGTAGTCCACTCAAACTCAGTGCCACCAAATTCAGCGACTATTTCCTGGGTAGAGCGCGCATCTTCTTCTACGCCCTTTGGGCTGCCATGGAATTCAAAGAAGAGGGTAGGACTCTCTGGTAGCGATAAATTTGAGTAAGAATTGATGTTCTTAATGCAGTTAGGATCAAGAAATTCACATCGCGCAATAGCGATGCCAGAGCGAACAATTGCTGTTGCCGCCTCGACTCCTGCTTGTAGATTGGGAAAGCGAGCAATTGCAGAGGCCATCTTCTCAGGTGTGCCATAGAGTTTGAGCGTTAGCTCAGTGATTACCGCCAACGTACCTTCAGAACCAACTAGTAATCGAGTTAAGTCATATCCCGCTGACAATTTACGTGTGCCACGACCTACATGAATTATTTCACCATTAGCAAGAACGGCGGTGAGCGCCAGCACGTTATCGCGCATTGATCCATATCGAACAGTAGTAGTTCCCGCAGCACCGGTTGCCGCCATGCCACCAAGCGTTGCATCAGCACCAGGATCGACAGAGAAAAAGAGTCCATGTGAGGAAAGCTTCTCGTTCAGCGCAACGCGATGGACGCCGGCTTCTACGCGCACCATTAAATCATCAGGACGAATCTCAAGAATTTTATTCATTCCGGTGAGATCAAGAGAGATGCCACCATAGAAAGCAAGAATGTGACCTTCAAGTGAAGTTCCGGCACCGAATGGGATGACGGGAATTCCCTCCCCATTGCAATATTTGAGAATTGCCGCAACTTCCTCGGTAGTTTTTGGGTAGACAACTGCATCAGGAAGGACTGCGGGCCATGCTGACTCGTCGTGGCCGTGTTGCTCTAGAGCAGATTGCGATGTATTAACCCCGCCACCAGCTAAACCCTTGAGGTGTTCAACATGAACATCGGTCAAGGCAAATCTCTTGTAATCCATCGCGGTATCGGCCATGGGGTAAGCCTAAAGGATGCATGCGCAGGTGTATTGCCATACTCTTCAACTTGAAGCAACGGAGGTGGGTTGATGAGTCAATACGTGCCAGGGGCATGCAATATAGGTTCGCGGGAAATTCTCCGCAGACGGGTGGTTGGTATTGCCGCACTCGTCTTTGCGATGGTTTCGGGGTACACCCTCCTTGCGGCAGATGAGCTAGCTCGCACTGCGCGGTTGGGAATTTTCTTTCCATTATTAGTCTCGGCAATTGGTTTTATACAGGCAAAAAATAAATTCTGCTTGGCTTATGGATTAGCTGGAACCTTCAATTTTGGAAAAATCGGCGACATGGAACGTGTATTTGATGCAGAGAGCAAGAAGAGTGATCGCCGAAAAGCTATCGCCATCTTGATACAGGCTGCACTTGTAGCCGGGTTTGCCACTGCTCTCTTTGTTTCGCTTCCGTAATTGTTATAACAACTCAATCTGAATTGAAAACGTGTGCGATTGACCAGGTTGTAAGTAAGAGGCGCGATTTTGTTCAACTGCACCGACCAAACGAGTCCCAGGAGGCACTGACGCTGGTTCGAGGGCAGTGATCTTAGATCGCCTATGGAACGGGAAAATATCAGCGCCATTTTCTTGCCAATACCAAAGGTGTGGGAACTCTTTCGGATCCCATGATGCGCGTGTGCGCTGTCCAAAATCTGGGTTGTGCCACTCTACCCATCCTTCGCTATCTCGAAGGATATAAACCAAACGAGCTTCCTTTGTCATATTTCGATTTCGGATATTCACTCCATGTGAGTCCATATCTTTCCACTTAAATTCGTCTGCGTATCCCTCTTGCACATAATCATGAAATTTCCAAACAGTGTTGTCGGGGCCATTAACTTCTCCGTTGTCTGAACCTCGATAAGCAATATGTTCCACTTTGATAAATGGCTCAACTTGATTGCCAATATTCTTGATTGTGGTTGTGACGGTGAGCGCTGGCCGATTGCTCTCTAAATGTGCGACTCGATTTACATGAAGTGCTTTGAAAATGGTTACATCGTGGGTAATTTCGTTAGAACTTTTATTTACAAGTTTCCACGGAAGAATTGAGCTATCGCCGTGAAAACTGTGGTGTCGACCGTTAACGTCGCACTCCTTATCGGCACTTGGCGTCAGCAATTGCCAACCTCCGCGGTAACGGGACATCCAATAATGCTCGCTCTCGCCGTGTGGGTATTCAATGGGGAGCTCCTCGATATCATCAAATTCATACCAGGCAAGAACATTTGCATCTTTATTGAGCGTCTTACCTATGTGGGTAATAGTGGCACCCCGGGTGAGATCAATACTGATCGCTATGGCTGGCGTTGAGAGTTCTACGATTTCATTCATTCAATAATGCTACTAAGTTGGCCGTTTCAGGGCTAGTGCCTTAGTAACAAGATAGATTTTAGCCATGACCAACCCAGATCTTGCCGGCGAAGAATGGCAGGCGACCGTCGCGGAGATTTACCGCAGAATCGCCGATGAAGGCGGGTTTGTCCGTGCAGTTCTTTCCGGTCGGCGGAGGAATTTTCAGCCTGTCGCCGAGCGTGTGGATATTAAACCTGTGCTACTCAAAGAAAAATTATTTCTTCAAATAAATTCTCACCTCGAAAAAAACGTTCTTACAAAGAACGTGACCTTTGCAGAGTTTGCACAGTTGAATTTACTGGAAGAGGGTTTCGCAAATTTCCTTGTAGAAACTAGAACTGAAAGTTTTGAAGCCCGAATTGGAAAAAAGGGTCAGGTATTTAGCAAAGTAGCGCGGGGAGAATTCTCGCCAAGTTATGAGCATGACCATAAGAAGAATCGGATTCTTGAGGAGAGCGACCCATTTTTGATTGCTGTTGGTATTTCAGATCTAGCAGGTCGAATCAAACCCTCCATGCGGGATAAATATCGGCAAGTAGAAGAATTCCTTAAAATTTTGGAGCGGAGTGCTGAGAAAATTCTTTCCTCTAAGAGTGAGATCCGTATGGTTGATCTCGGTTGTGGACATGCCTATTTAACCTTTGCGGCCTACCGCTATTTTCAGCTTCGAGGGCGAGAGGTACGTTTTGTTGGTGTTGACATCAGGGAGAGCTCTAGGGCGCGTAATCAGAAAATTGCAATTGAACTAGGGATTTCCGAAAAAGTTACTTTTTTAGCTAGCGAAATTCGTGATTTTAGCGATGCAGAATTTAATATCGCGATTGCGCTGCATGCTTGCGATACAGCAACTGATGATGCACTGGCTTGGTCAATCAATAACCAGGTTGAAGTAATCTTGGCAGCGCCGTGCTGCCACCACGACTTACACCGACAGGTTAAGAAATTTCCTAATGATGTGGGACTTATCGCGCAGGATGGAATTCTCGCCACACGTCAATTGGATTTACTCACTGATGAACTTCGCGCTCAACTATTGCGGATTAGTGGATATAAGACGGAAGTTTTCGAGTTCATCTCGGGCGACCACACCGCTCGAAATCTCATGATTCGAGCTATCTGGAGTAAAGAGCCAGGCCGCGACAAAAAACTGAGTGAGTATCGCCACATCTGCCAGACATGGGGCATAGCACCAGCACTTGAAGCGCGACTTAAATTGGGCGCCATTCCAGCCAGCGACTAGAGTTAACCTGTGTCGGTAGCAACAAAATCACGCGCTCTTATTGCGTTAATGAAGCTGCGCGTTGTCGAACTTTTGTTGGTCTCCACATTGCCTGCGATGGTGCTGGCGCAAGGTGGAATTCCTGACCTAACTCTGACTTTGGCTACTTTGATAGGTGGGACGTTGGCTGCTGGGTCTGCCAATGCGTTCAATCAAGTTTTAGAGCAAGATCTTGATGTAGAGATGGGTCGAACTCGGAAACGACCGTTGATAGTTGGCGAAATTTCAACGTCAACTGCGGTCATTTTCGCATCTGCAATCGGAATTCTTTCACTTGCCATTTTCTGGTTCTTTACCAATCTGCTTGCAACCTCTCTGACTCTTATTGCCATCGCCTTCTACGTAGGGATCTATACCGCAGTGTTAAAGCGACGCACTCCGCAAAATATCGTGTGGGGTGGCATAGCGGGATGCATGCCTGTCTTCATTGGTTGGGCTGCCGTCAGTAATTCGCTGAGTTGGAGCGCGGTTGCACTCTTCTTCCTCATCTTTTTCTGGACGCCGCCACATTTTTGGGCCCTGGCAATCAAGTACCGAGATGATTACTCAAAAGCAAAAGTGCCGATGTTGCCCGTCGTTGCTGCGGCAAATGTTGTTACGCGTCAAATGTTTGCGCATTCGATTGGAATGATTACAGCCTCTCTGATTTTAGGAGCGTTGGCTGCTCTACCAATTTGGTATTACTTTGTAGCAGGCGGGCTTGGTATCTACTTCTTGTTAATTGTTCGTAAATTAAAAAGCGGTAGTGAAGAGCAAAAAAGTCGGATAGCTGAGCGGATTTTTCATGGCTCAATTTCTTACCTGAGCGTTCTTTCTCTGGTTATTGTGTTGGCCGTACTTCTTTAGTTCGAACCCAAGTGATGATTCCAATTACGCCAACGAGTAAGAGGAAAATTCCCTGCATTCTGAACATACTTAAGAATGTTTGAGCAACAATTGGTGCGGCCGAATTTACCAACGGATCGGTAGCCGAAGCTGTAGCAGATTTTACGCTTGCCGTTGCTCCAAAATAGATAATCACCAAAATTGCACCTATGACTCCAAATGTCCAGCTAACTAAACCAACAAAAGAATTTTTACTTCTCGCATACTTGGCTAGTCCACCTAGGGATAGGAGAAGTAATATAAAAAGTAGAGAGACAGCTATCGCCAATCCAGATTTTATAGGCGCAAGATTTGGTGAACTGCCGGAGTCATCAAGTGTGATCGGTTCCATGCCGCTGATATCGACATCATCAACGTTGAAAGTTGGATCCACTGAAGCCATTGATTTCAAGATTGGACCAACGAGAGCATTAACGTCGATCGAGGCGCTTTCGCTCTCTCCCGTGTAGAAACTGTAGACCTGATTAATAATTCTCTTGGTTTCAGAACTTATTTCAGGGCTTGCCAGCGCGTCAGAGACTACGGCCACCAATTGCTCTCGTTGTGTAGCGAGCAAAGCTTTCACTTCATCATCTGCATCACTTGTAAATTGATCGATTAGTTTCTCTGCAACTCCCGTGCGAACTTCAGTATTAGTAATCAACGTAGTCGCCACACCTTCAGCGCCAGAGCTTCGTCCAACTGCCCACCAACTCCCAAAAGTTAGGGTGAAAAGAAAGAGAAAAATTATGGTTGTTACTGTGAAGAGGCGACTTAGACCAATACGGCCGCTGTAAAAAGTTGTCATGGTGGCAAGAGTAGGAGGGTGGGAGCGTCAGGGATAGCCATGAACCAGCTCGAATGTGTACTCGAGTCCGAGCCCTCGTCCATTAGGCTGTACCCATGTCCAAAGTGCTCGCCTCGCTCCCTGTGGGAGAGCGAGTTGGAATCGCCTTCTCAGGTGGCTTAGATACCTCCGTCGCCGTGGCATGGATGCGAGCAAAGGGCGCTGTTCCATGTACCTACACCGCGGACCTCGGCCAATATGACGAACCAAATATTGAAACGGTACCGGGGCGTGCGCGTGAATATGGCGCCGAAATTGCGCGACTGGTCGATTGCAAGAGCTCGCTTGTCGAAGAGGGGCTCGCTGCGATTGCGTGTGGAGCGTTCCATATTCGATCTGGCGGTAAACAGTATTTCAACACCACGCCACTTGGCCGTGCAGTGACCGGAACCCTGCTCGTACGCGCAATGCTCGATGACAAAGTTTCCATTTGGGGCGACGGTTCGACCTATAAAGGTAACGACATCGAAAGATTTTATCGTTATGGCTTACTAGCAAATCCACAACTGCAGATTTATAAACCATGGCTCGACCAGGATTTTGTTGCAGAACTTGGTGGTCGTAAAGAAATGTCTGAGTGGTTGCTTGCTCACAAGTTGCCATATCGAGATAGCGTGGAGAAAGCCTATTCCACGGATGCCAACATTCTCGGTGCAACCCATGAAGCTAAGCAGTTAGAGAACTTAGATACCTCTGTCGAAATCGTGCAACCAATCATGGGAGTTCGATTTTGGGATTCTTCTGTAAAAATTGAGAGCGAAGATGTGCGCGTCGATTTCTATCAGGGACGACCTGTTGCAATCAACGGAAAGAAATTTGATTCTTCAGTTGATCTAATGCGTGAGGCGAATGCTATTGGTGGGCGACATGGGTTAGGCATGAGCGATCAAATTGAAAATAGAATTATTGAGGCAAAGAGTCGCGGGATTTACGAAGCCCCAGGAATGGCGCTCTTCTTTATCGTGTACGAACGCCTACTTTCAGCAATTCATAACGAAGACACCATTGCTAATTACCATGCCGAAGGTCGTCGCCTAGGTCGTTTGCTTTACGAAGGTCGTTGGTTGGATCCACAATCGCTAATGCTCCGTGAATCATTGCAACGTTGGGTTGCCAGCGCTGTTACCGGTTCTGTGACTCTTCGTCTGCGTAGAGGAGATGACTTCTCAATCATCGACACTAGCGGTCCACATTTCAGTTATCACCCAGAGAAACTTTCCATGGAGCGAACCGAGAGCGCAGCTTTTGGTCCTCAAGATCGAATCGGTCAATTGACGATGCGTAACTTAGATATTGCCGATACTCGCGCGAAACTTGAAATTTATGCAGATCAAGGGCAATTGGGATCCGGCGACTTTAAATTAGTTGCGCAGATAGAATCCAAAGGAGAAGAAAAATAGGCAGGCCACTTCATCCAAGAGGTCTAAGTCATTCGAAGAGGTAACCAAGGAGAGAGATGTCGCTTTTCGGAGATCAATTAGAGCAAGTTAAATCACGCGAAGGATTTATAGCTGCCCTTGATCAAAGTGGTGGAAGTACACCTAAGGCGCTCAAGTTATATGGAATTGAAGAGAGCCAATACAGCGGCGAACAAGAGATGTTCGACCTTGTTCATGCGATGCGGACTCGAATAATCAAAAGCCCTGTTTTCACAAGCGAGCGAATACTTGGAGTCATCCTTTTTGAAATGACAATGGATCGCCAAATTGATGGCATGGGGAGCGCTGAGTTCCTCTGGCAGAAGAAGGGCATCGTTCCTTTTCTTAAAGTGGATAATGGACTTGCTGAAGAAGTAGATGGCGTCCAAATAATGAAGCCGATCCCACAACTGGCTGGCCGAATTGCAAGCGCTGTATCTCATGGAGTTTTCGGCACAAAGATGCGCTCTGTCATTAAGTTAGCAATTCCCAAAGGTATCGATGCGGTTGTCGCTCAGCAGTTTGAGATTGGGAGAGAAATTCTTGCTGGCGGTTTGATGCCGATTATTGAACCTGAGGTAGATATCAAGAGCGCTGAAAAGGCAAAATGTGAAGAGTTACTTCGAGCATCCATAATTCGCGAGCTCGATAAATTAAGTGGGAATCAACAAGTAATGTTAAAGCTCACACTTCCAACCGAGGCAAATTTCTATAAAACTTTAGTTGACCATCCGCGGGTGCTTCGAGTTGTCGCACTATCGGGTGGCTATTCACGAGATGACGCAAATGCGATGCTTTCAAAGAATGATGGCGTGATTGCGAGTTTTTCACGTGCACTTACCGAAGGGCTCAGCGCTCAACAAAGCGATGTTGAGTTCGACAAAGTGCTCGACAGCGCAATCGAAAGTATTTACCAAGCATCTAAATAATAACTATTTGGTTGGTAGGACTTTCTTAATCTGCTCAATCACTACGTCTTCTTCTCCGGCCTGAAGTGAATCAGGGCTAATCCAGACCATGTTGCGCGAATTGTGGACTACTTCCACAATTGGATCTAGTTTCTGCAACTTGGCGACAACTTCAAGTGCTGAATCGCTTGGAAGTTTGATAGCTACCCGTGGAACAGGTTGTCCAGCCTCATTGATATCGTCGCGATAAATTTGGCAGGTTCTATTGTCGCTAAGAGCTGAAACCCATTGATTTACCGTTTTGCTCCACTTCTGCCAGAAAGCTTCATGATCTCTATTTACGTAGAGCTCAATAGCGGTTAGCAAGCCTGCAATCTCCTCTTTACTTGCCTTGAATCCGCGCCCTAGTCCTTGATTTGGCGCACCATTTACTC
>Ga0209358_10000509_pt1 | contig 33920 bp, 27 predicted proteins | sample LauGreFa1BDMLBSN_2_FD_187574 | JGI IMG/M metagenome (GOLD analysis project Ga0209358, IMG submission 187574) | Freshwater lake microbial communities from Lake Michigan, USA - Fa13.BD.MLB.SN (SPAdes) (version 2) | ecosystem: Environmental > Aquatic > Freshwater > Lake | place: Lake Michigan, USA... | reverse complement strand
AAACAAAAATTATGAATTACACCCTTAATCAGCTTCAGGTTTACTTAAAAGTGGTGCAAACCCAGAGTGTAACAAAGGCTTCTGTGGCACTTAACTTATCACAGCCTGCGGTGTCCATCCAATTAAAAAATTTTCAGGATCAATTTGGGGTTCCATTGATTGAGGTTATTGGCCGAAAGGTATACATCACAGATTTTGGTAAAGAGATTGCTGAAGCTGCCGAAAACATCATAAACCAGGTGTATGCCATCAATTACAAATCGTTGGCTTATAAAAATCAGTTAACGGGCCGGTTAAAAATAGCGTCTGTATCTACCGGTAAATATGTGATGCCCTTTTTTTTATCTGGATTTATGCGTCAGCACGCTGGTGTTGAACTATTAATGGATGTAACCAATAAAAACAAGGTATTTGAAAGTTTAAAAAACAATGAAATAGATTTTGGACTGGTTTCATTTTTACCGTCTCTTTTGGATATTGATAAACTAGACTTATTGCAAGACAAATTATACTTAGTAGGTAAGCGCGAAACAGATCAAGAGGAAAATGTTACGGCAAAAAAAATGTTTGAAAACCTGCCTATTATTTTTAGAGAGCAAGGCTCAGGCACAAGGCAGGTGATGGAAAAATTTTTACAAAGCAATAATATTACTGTATTGCGTAAAATGGAGCTTACTTCTAATGAAGCTGTTAAACAGGCACTGATGGCGGGTCTTGGCTATTCTATTATGCCTTTTATTGGTATTCGTAAAGAAATTGTAAGCAATGAATTGCAAATTATTCCTGTTAAAGGTCTTCCCTTAAAAACAACTTGGAATTTAATTTGGTTAAAAGGTAAGAAGCTATCGCCAACAGCAGCTTCGTTTTTAGAATACCTTCAAAATAATAAAGAACAAATTGTTGCGGATACATTTAGTTGGCACGAATAAGATTTAATGATTATTTTACAAGATTAACATAAGTATATGCGTTTTATTTTTTGGATGATAAGTATGTTGTATGCAGTATCTGTTTTCGCTACCAATGAGGCTGATACGATTCCTGCATTAAAAACAAAAACTCTTTTTTTTAAAAACGCAGATACGCTCAATAAAAAAAGGTTTGCACTTGTAAACGGCACCTCTCTTTTAGCGTTATATGGTAGTTATCATTACATTAATAACGCTTGGTGGGCCGATTCGCGCAAAAGTTTTCATTTTGATGGAGGTGGGTCTAGTATTGCGCAGGCTTTTGATTTTGGAAGAGATGCTATTTATGCAAAGAGCTTAGATAAAATAGGGCACTTTTATGGCGCCAGAATTACCAGTGATATTTTTGCGCGTGGTATTAGATGGTCTGGCAAAACCGAAGCGCAATCCCTTATTTGGGGTGGCTTATTAGGCACAGCCGTGCAAGGTTTTATTGAAATTAAAGATGGTTATTCGCCAACCTGGGGCTTTAGTGTGTATGATTGGATGAGTGGATCGCTCGGAAGTTTTTATCCTTACTTTCAGTCTAAAAGTAAATTCTTAAAAGCAGTAGACATCAAGTATAGTTATTATAGAAAGGATAATTACTATTACGATTTTATTAAGCGTGAAAGTAATTTTCAAGACGACTATATGAATTCTACATTTTGGCTCACCTATAATCCTCGCCGGTATAAGCCAGCCAGTAAGTGGCCCAAATGGTTGGGTGTCTCTGTTGGAATTGGCGTAGATCACACCCTTAATAATTATTATATTAATATGCCTGGTGGAACTTCAGATTGGGGTAAAGGTGGGTATGAATTTTATTTGGCCCCAGATATCGATTTTAAGGGCTTGCTTCCTAAAAAGCCTTTCTGGCAAAGCCTTGCGCACGTTCTCAATTATATTAAAGTGCCAACGCCTGCATTAAGATTAGGTAGGAATTCGAAGTTTATGCCTGTGCATTTTTAACGCCACAGTACAAACTTTTACTTCACCAAATAAGGCGCAATAACACCCTGCCATATTTTATAGCCTTCTGCATTCATGTGCAGTTTGTCGGATAAAAATATATGGGTAAGTATCTTGCCATTTGCATCAAGCATGCTGCTATATACATCGATGTAGCTAGATCTTTTTTCATGCTCCATAAATGATTTAATCATCGCATTGCCTTTTTGCATGGTTTCTAAATACTTTTCTCTGCTGGGGCTCGGCTTCATGGATATGAAACCAATAGGCACTTTTTTAAATTTGGACCTGATAATTGTATAGAGTATTTTAAATCTTTCAAAAACAGTATCAGCAGTTACAGAAGTAGACCCTGCAATATCGTTTTCGCCACAATAAATGAGTATTTGTTTGGGTTTGTATTTGAGTATTACATCGTTAACATAGTAAATCACATCTGTTAGGGATGATCCACCAAAGCCTCTATTGAGCATGGTATGTGCTGGAAAATAATCTTGTACATCTTTCCATTTTGTAAAACTTGAGCTACCTATTAATAAAACTGCATTTTTTGGAGGCGTAGTAATAGAATCCGCTTTTCTAAAAGCCTTGATTTCATTGATGAACGGTTGCGCAAAAGTACTAGTGCAAATAAAAACTAAAACACTAAATAATATGGACTTAACTGCAATTTTCATATTCTTTTTTTAAAGTGTGCCTAAAGCGTAATGCAAATACATATCATTTTCAAAAGACATCGATTCTAATAAGGTAAGTGGTGCCGCGTTTTGCAGTGGTGTGCTCGTAGCAATATCAAATCCTGCTTTTGCATTAGCATCTAAAAGTAATTTACTTCCTATAAAATAGTCAAGTTCATTCCCCCATTTTTTAGATAATACATAAGAACTAAATACTGCACCTGCTTCTACCAAAACACTATACAAGCCTTTTTGCAATAGTTGTTTGCCTAGTGTATCCAAATCTATTTCACCATTTGTGTTAAATGGCGTTTCAATAATTTCAGTATTTGCAGGTAGTGGTTTGCCTGCAGCATAAGCCCCAGGCGCTGTTACAATAAACACTTTTGTTTCTGTTCTATGGTAAAATATTGGATGGGAAGCCTTTGCAGACTCAAGCATAGCGGCCGTTCTATCAATAATGACTGCGTTAAGCTCGGTGCTTTGTGTATTAGGGATTCTGATATTTAAAGTGGCCTGATCTTGGATAACGGTTTTTGCAGTGGATATTATAGCGTCAACCTCTGTTCTAATATGTGTGTGTAAATAAGCCCTGCTAGTTTCGTTGGTAATCCATTTAGAAGCGCCTGCATAGTCGGCAATTTTACCATCTAGTGTTGCTGCCATTTTAAGGCGCACAAATGGTTTGTTGCTTTTTTGATTGGTAAAAAATATTTTATTTAAAGAAATGGCTTCAGGAGTTTCAAGTAGTGAAATATCAATCCCTTTTTGTTGTAATAACGAAAAGCCGCTTACATTGGGGTTGGGATCCAACGAACCTACAATTACTTTTTTAATACCTGATTTTAAAATCAAATCGGTACAAGGAGGCGTTTTTCCATGATGCGAGCAGGGCTCGAGGGTTACGTATAAACTGCAGTTACTTAGATCTGCGGTTTTTAAAAGCGCTTCTTCTATGGCAAATACCTCGGCATGCTTTTCGCCCCATTTTTTGTGGTAGCCAGACCCGATAATTGCACCATTTTCATCTACAATAATAGAACCTACAAAGGGATTTCCTTTAATATCTTTTCTTTTGGCTTTTTTGGCTAAACTTAATGCTACGATTAAGTGTTCTAATGTTGTCATCGCATATCTTTGCGCCTCAAAATTAAAGAAATCGCTCCATGTTTACCGGAATTGTTGAATCTGCTATTATTTCAAGTATTGAAGTGCAGGAAACGGGCTGGACCCTTGCTGTAACGAGCGCTTCTGTTGCTGCCCGTGTTAAACTGGGGGATAGTGTTGCAATAGATGGGGCATGTTTATCTGTGATAGCAATCAATAACGACACCATGTCGTTTTTTGTGTCTACGGAGTCTATTTCAAAAACCATTATTAAGCATTACTTAAAGGGTAGCAAGGTTAATATTGAACTTCCATTACAACCTACAAGTTTTTTAGGCGGACATCATGTTTTGGGTCATGTAGATGATACGGCGCTTGTGCAAAATATTGTGGTAACAGATACGGCTTGGTTTGTAACAATCGCTTTTGATGCTTCTTTTTCAAAATATGTGGTGTATAAGGGTTCTGTAACCATTAACGGTGTTAGTTTAACAGTCAACAAAACGGATCAGAATTTGTTAGAACTGTGTATTATTCCTATCACACTTGAAAAAACCAATTTGAGTGCATTACAAATAGGAGACCAGGTTAATATTGAATTTGACATTTTAGCCAAATACACCGAAAAGTTGTTATCCAAATAATTATGAATCAATCCTTTAGTTCAATAGATGTTGCATTAAATCATTTTACAAATGGAGGCCTACTTGTGGTGGTAGATGATGAGAGTAGAGAAAATGAAGGAGATATAGTTTTTAGTGCAGCGCAGTCTACACCTGCAAAAATAAATTTTTGCGCTACACATGCGCGTGGCCTTGTTTGCGTTGCCATTTCAAAAAATATTGCACAAAAATTAGATTTACATCCAGTACCTAGTAATGCTAAAGATCCTTTTAGTACTGCGTTTCATGATTCTATAGATGCTACACCAGCATTTGGTATCACTACAGGTATTTCTGCAAAAGAACGTTCTATCACTGCTGCGCATATTGCTAGTGATGCTAGTACGCCTAACGATTTTATTAAACCAGGGCATTTATTTCCGGTGGTTGCTAAAGAAGGCGGCGTTTTAATTAGGCCAGGTCATACAGAAGCGAGTGTTGATTTGTGTTTACTCACTCAACAACCAGCAGCTGCTATTATTTGTGAGATTATGGATACGGATGGTAATATGATGCGCCGCGATGGTCTTTTTGAATTTGCAAAACAGCATCAACTTCCTATTATTACGATTCAGCAATTAATTGATTACCGAAAAAAGATACAATAACATGGAACTTATTTCGGAAGCGCAACTGCCTACAAAATTTGGCAATTTTACCATCAAGGTTTTTAAAAACCCGGATAGTTTGGTGGAGCATTATGTGCTTCAAACAAACGAAGCAGATGATGTAATTCCAATGGTACGTATTCACTCCGAATGTGCTACTGGTGATATCTTTGGAAGTTTGCGTTGTGATTGTCAAGATCAATTACATGCTGCACTTGCACTCATTGCGCAAAATAAAAATGGCGCTGTTGTTTATTTAAAAAATCAGGAAGGTAGAGGCATTGGTATTTCTAATAAAATTAAAGCCTATCATTTACAAGAGCAGGGATTAAATACCTATGAAGCCAACGAAAAGTTAGGACTTCCGCTCGATGCGCGTAATTACGACGATGCTATTTCTATTTTAAAAATGCTAGGATATACGTCCATTACCCTGATAACAAATAATCCAGCAAAAGAAGAAGCTGTAAAAGCTGCGGGTATTGCATTTACAACACATCATATAAGCGCTTCTGTTAATGCACACAACAAAGCATATATCGATGCTAAAATAAATATTGGACAACACCACATTAAATTATAAGTAATGATTGCAGTACTACAAGCGACATTTAATATTGAAATAACAGATTTACTTACGCAGGGTTGCGTTAACCATTTAAATGCTACACAAACGCCGTTTGTACTCCTACAATGCCCCGGAGCTGTTGAACTTGTAGGTTATTCTAAAAAATTAATGGATACCAATAAGTATGATGCTATCATTGTGATTGGTGCCGTTATTAAAGGCGATACGGATCATTACGAATATGTTTGTCAGTATGTAACTGAGGGTATGGCGGCACTATCTACACAGGCGTCTATTCCGCTGATTTTTGGTGTTTTAACTACCCAAACCGAAGAGCTTGCATACGAGCGTGCTGCACTTGATAAAATGAATAAGGGCAAAGACTTTGCAGATACGGCGGTATTTATGATAGACGCTTACGCAAAGGCGTAACAATTACATTACATTTTCATAACATTACGGAAACAGTTAAGTAAGCTTTAATGTGCAGCTTTACGGCATTGGTGTTTTAATAGCCAAGTCAGTTATGTATATACTGCTTAATCAACAAAAGGAGCCTATTGCTTACATCGAAAACATGATGATTTTGGATGCTACTAAGCAAAGTGTAATTGGCATTATCATAGGTGATTGCTTTTTTGGAAAAAAGGATCATGTAATTGGAAAAATATTTAAAGACCACGCTTATTTAGTGAGTGGTGAAATTGTAGCGTCTGTTATTCGTAATTCAAATTATATCAGTACCGCTCCAACTAAAGAACAAGTGGCTGCTGCCTGGGAAATTTTGTCGCAGATTACTAAACATACTTCCGACTGGATTATAGAAAAAAACAAATGGGCTTCTATTTCACTTGAAGAATCGTTATCTTAGGTTCATAAATTATTATATGATTCGGATTGTTATAGTGCTCATATGCTCGCTGCAACTTGCATCCGCACAAAATAAAAAAGTTTTATTTATTATCGCAGATGGCATACCTGCCTCTGAACTAGAAAAAGCAAACAAGCCTGGTTTTAACGCCATTATAGATAAAGGCGCCTATTTACCTTGTTATGTGGGTGGAGAAAAGGGTGGCGTAACACAGTCGCCAACTATTTCTGCAGTAGGCTACAACTCTCTATTAACAGGCACTTGGACCAATAAGCATGGTGTGGTAGACAATGCCATTAAAAATCCCAATTACAATTACCCTACTATTTTTAAAGTATTTAAAGATCAGTTTCCCAATAAAAAAATTGGTGTATTTAGTACATGGCTTGATAACCGAACTAAACTTGTAGGAGATGGACTAGCGCAAACCAATTATTTACAAGTAGATTATTATAGAGACGGGTATGAGTTAGACACCATTCAATTTCCGCACGATAAAAACGCAAAATATATTCATTGGATTGATGAAAAAGTAGTTGCAGAAGCTGCGCATGTGATTAAAGATAGCGCTCCTGATTTATCTTGGGTCTATTTAGAATACACCGATGATATGGGCCACCGATATGGTAAAAGTCCGGAGCTCGATACGGCTATTTCAATGCTTGATAAGCAAATTCAAAGACTAATGGAGGCCGTTGCTTACCGTGAAAAAAATTTTAACGAAGAGTGGCTTGTAATTATTACTACCGATCATGGTAGAGACGCTCAAACTGGAAAAGATCATGGAGGACAGTCGGACGCAGAGCGCAATACCTGGCTAGTAATCAATCACCGCCCAAATCATCACGCTTTTGAAAATAGAACAGCTATTGTAGATATTTTTCCAACTATTGCTACCTTTTTAAATATCAAATTATCAAAAACGGTAGCTGATGCCTTAGAGGGCCTTTCTTTATTGGATCCTAAATTTTAGAAATATATAAAACTTGCACAAAAAAACATTTACTGCCGCTGATTTTGGGCCTGATTTTAAATGGGGAGTTGGCATGGCCGCTCCTCAAAACGAAGGCGCTGCTTTTGAGGATGGAAAGGGTTTATCTGTGTGGGATGTTTTTGCGCGCAAACGAAATACCATTAAAGGCGGAGCGAGACCAACACACGCTACCGATTTTTACCACCGTTATAAAGACGATATTTTACTTGCCAAAGCACTAGGCTTTACAGTGTTTAGATTTTCTATTGCATGGAGTAGGGTATTACCTGAAGGCATAGGAAAGGTTAATAAACTAGGGATCGATTTTTACCACCGTGTTATTGATGAATGTGTTGCAAATGGTTTAGAACCTGTTGTTACTATTTACCATTGGGATTTACCCCATGCCTTGGAGTTACAAGGAGGGTGGACGAATAGAGATATGATCAAGTGGTTTTCTAAATATGTAACGCTATTAACGGCGCATTATGGTAAAAAAATAAAGCAGTGGATTGTGATGAACGAGCCTTTTGCTTTTACGGCACTTGGTTATATGATAGGCATGCATGCACCCGGAAAAATGGGCACTACAAACGCTTTTCCAGCCATTTTTAATGCAGCTTATTGCACTGCAGAGGGTGGCAGAATAATTAGGGAACACTGCCCGCATGCTATTATAGGTACTAGTTTTTCAATTTCAGAAACCAAGCCTTATACAAATAGTGATAAAGATATTGCGGCCGCAAATAGAGCCGATGCACTCTTAAACCGTTTGTTTATAGAGCCTACATTAGGTATGGGATTTCCGCAATTAGATCAATTTGATTTTTTAGATAAGTTGCATATTGCCACAACGGCATGGCGCTTTATTGATAAATTAAAATTTGATTTTGATTACGTTGGGTTACAAAATTATTTTTCGGTCACTATCAAGCACAATCCTTTAATACCCTATGTTTCCGCCTCCGAAGTGAGTGCCAAACAAAGAGGAAAGCCACATACCGCTATTGGATGGGAAATAGATCCTTTAAGCTTTTACGATATGCTAAAAAGGTTTGGTAGTTACGAGGGCGTTAAACAAATTATTGTAACTGAAGGCGGCGCCTGTTTTAAAGATCATTTGCATCATGGAGTAGTAAACGATCAAGAACGCATTGATTATTTTAAAGCCTATATAGCGGCGGTATTGCAAGCAAAAAAAGAAGGCGTTAATATTGGAGGTTATTACGCCTGGACGCTTACCGATAATTTTGAATGGGCTTATGGTTATAGTACAAGGTTTGGTCTTGTGCACACAGATTTTGAAACACAATTACGTACCGTAAAAAATTCGGGCTATTGGTTTAGAGATTTTTTACAGGGCAAAGCTGTTTGATCCCTCCAATTCATCTACATTATTTTTGGTTGGTTGTAAAGCTTTTGCTTTTTCAATCACCATTTGTACCAGTTGATAGGTACTGTACTCAAGCGTTAACGGTGTTGGAGCAGGTAGGCCATACCACTTTGCAATATCTACAAAAAAGGTAGCGTGCATTTTAGCAACCACAGGAACGCCTAACTCTTCGAGGGCGGCTGCGTTGCATAGCTGCTCGTATTGTCCTCTAATAGGAAGGCATAGTAGTTTTTTGCCTAAGTACAGTGCTTCTGCTGGGGTTTCAAATCCAGCACCCGTAATAACGCCGGCGCTTTCAATCATGCTTTTAGTAAACCCTTCGTTTGAAATAGGCATGAACCTAATATTTTTTTCGATGGTTTCTGTTTTTACTTCTTTGGTAAAAACTTCAAACCTAATGCCTGGTGCTTTATGTAATTGGTTGGCAATTACTTTTTTAGAATAATGCGATAAATAAACCGTTACATGCCCGTTATTAATTGATTTTGCAGCTATGATATCCGCTTTAATAACAGGGTTAAAAATACCGTTGTCATAGGCTTTAAAATGAAGTCCAAAATAAGCAGTTGCCGTGCCATAATTTTGTAAAATCCATTCACCAATCCATTCTTTTTTTTGTGGACGAGGTGCAGCACTACTTTTAAAGCTTGCTTGGTGTCCAAACTGAATGCTTGGTTTATTTTTTAGTTTGCATGCTAGTGAAGTGATGCATTCAAAATCGTTGATCACAATATCATAGTCTTCTACTGGTAAAGCTTTGGCTTCTTTCCAAATTCTTTTGATAGAAAACTTTTGCCACATTTTAAAATAGTTGAGACCACCTCTGTTTCCATAAAATAAAGAAACGCCTCTGCTTTTATATTTTACTGGCAAACTGGTGGGTAAATGACTGTTTTCGCCACTCAAAAAAACGTCTACTTGTCCATACTGTTGTAGATAGGGCAATAGTTCTACTGCTCTACTAATATGGCCATTGCCTGTTGCTTGAACTGCGTAAAATATTTTCATTTACTGCGCTATTAAACTATTGATAAATAAGGCTACGTCTTTTGTAAGTACGTTTAGTTCTGGTAATTTATTTTCTGTACTTAATATTGGCACTACTTTTGCCGCCTGTTCTTTTTCATTGTATTGGTGAATATCCCATTCGCCATTTACGTATTCTAGTGCGGTTAGATTTTCGATCCAATCGCCACTGTTTAAGTACATCACTGAACCATGCTCATTGGTTACCATTCTTTTTTGAGGCTGATGAATATGGCCACAAATAACATAATCGTACCCTTGCTCTATAGCAAGCTCTGCAGCTGTTTGCTCAAAATTTCCAATCCAAGACACTGCTTTTTTAACGCTATTTTTTACCTTTTTGCTAAAGCTCATTTTTTCTTTACCCATTAATTTAAGGGCCCAGTTAATGGCACTATTGAGCATGATTAAAAGGTCGTAACCGTGTCCACCAAGCTTTGCAATAATTTTGGCACTGCCTTTAGTAGTGGCATCAAAAATATCACCATGAAAAATCCAGGTTTTTTTACCATTTAAATCCAGTACCACTTTGTCGGTAAGGGTAAAGCCACCCATTTCGAGGTCGGTGTAGCGGCGAAGGGCTTCGTCATGATTGCCCGTTATATAATATACTTTGGTGCCTTTGCTTAATAAGCTAAAAATTTGTTTGATAACCTGCATGTGTGCAGCCGGAAAATAATGTTTCTTAAACTGCCAGATATCAATGATGTCACCATTTAATACAAGTACTTTCGGATGAACGCTTTTTAAGTAGGTAACAATTTCTTGGGCGTGGCAACCAAATGTGCCGAGGTGTAAATCACTAAGTACGAGAACGTCAATGTCTCTTTTTTCCATTAGGGTAGTTTGTCAAAGTAATAACTCTAATATGAACAAATCTTTACGCCTATGTTAACAAATTGTAACTTTAGAAGAGGGCTCGCTTAGATGCTTGCCTTGTTTTGTAATATCGCATACCATTAATTGAAAAGCATTATGCCAAAGTATTCTTACATACCTCGAGATTTAAGTTGGTTGAGTTTTAATGGAAGGGTGTTGCAAGAAGCCAACGATCCTTCTGTACCATTAAAAGAACGAATTCGTTTTTTAGGTATCTTTTCTAATAACCTAGATGAGTTTTTTAGAGTGCGCGTTGCTACTCTTAAGCGAATGATTGAATTTAAAGGCAAGGGCAAAAAGCTGGATATGCATTTAGAGGAGCACTCTCAAAGTATTTTAGATGAAATACAAACGATTGTATTAGAGCAACAAAATGAGTTTGTAAGAATATGGAAAAACATTGTTAAAGACCTCAAAAAAGAAAATATAACGCTGATTGATGAAACTCATTTATCCAAAGAGCAGCAAGTTTTTGTAAAAAAGTTTTTTGATGAGCAGGTGCGGGGTAATGTAATTCCCTTAATGGTAGAGTCTATTGATCAAATGCCATACCTCCGGGATAAGAGTATTTATTTGGGTATTTTAATGCGTAAAAAAAATAGTGCTTACAAAAGTAAGTATGCATTAATTGAAGTGCCCGTGTCGGTGGTGGGACGCTTTGTAGAGCTTCCTACTAAAACAGGAGGCCATCAAATTATATTACTAGAAGATATTATCAGGTTTAATTTGCCAATTATCTTTTCTTATTTCGATTACGATTATTTCGAGTCTGCTATTTTTAAAATCACCAAAGATGCCGAAATAGATGTAGACAATGGAATAACCAGTAATCTCATAGAAAAACTTGAAAAAGGATTAAAAAATAGAAGAAAGGGAAAGCCTGTTCGTTTTGTGTACGATAGAGAAATGGATGCGGGATTACTCGATTATTTGATTAGAAGGTTGCAGCTCACTCAAAAAAGTAATATTATACCAGGAGGTCGCATTCATAATTTTAGACACTTTATGGATTTTCCAGATTTGGAAATGGAAAAAAGTATCCGTAAAGCTTCGTTAATTCATCCTGATTTAGTTAAGAGCTTGCGCGTTACGGATGTGGTGTTAAAAAAAGATGTGATGCTGCATTTTCCATACCATAATTTTAATTCGGTAATTGATTTACTGAGAGAAAGTGCGATGGATCCGGATGTGCTTTCTATTAAAATAACCGCTTACCGTTTGGCGCCGGCTTCTAAAGTTATCAATGCACTCATTAATGCAGCCCGTAACGGAAAGGCAGTTACTGTTATGCTTGAAGTAAAGGCCCGGTTTGATGAAGAAGCCAATTTAGAATGGAAAGATGTGTTGGAGCAAGAAGGTATTACCGTATTATACGGCATACAAAATATGAAAGTGCACGCCAAGGTTTGCGTCATTAAAAAGCGAGAAAAAAATAAAACGGTACAGTATGGTTTTGTAAGTACTGGTAATTTGCATGAAAAAACGGCGCGCGTTTATGGTGATCATTGCTTACTTACTAGCAACCGCAATATCATGGCCGATATCAATAAAATATTTCAGTTTTTAGAACATCCCGAAAAAGGATATGGGCCACTTTTAAGTTGCAAAACGCTTGTGGTGTCACCTATTTCGATGCGACCTACGATTGTACACTTAATTAACCAAGAAATTAAAAATGCAAAAGCGGGTAAACCAGCAGCTATCACCATTAAATTAAATTCACTCAGTGATGTCGATTTAATTAAAAAATTAAATGATGCAGCCGTTGCAGGTGTTACCATCAATATGATTGTGCGTGGAATATTTTGCGCCTTGGTAGACCATAAAAAGTTTAATGCAAAGCCACGTGCCATTAGTATTGTAGACGAGTATTTAGAACATGCCCGTGTAATGATATTTAGTAATGGAGGAAAAGAAAAAGTATATATATCTAGTGCTGATTGGATGGTGCGTAATATTGACCACCGCGTAGAAGCAGCAGTACCTATACTTGACCCTGCCATAAAAAAAGAATTACAGGATATTATCCACATTCAATTACAAGACAACGTAAAGGCAAGGGTACTAGATAGCGCCTTATTAAATAACTATGTACCTTTGGGCTCCAGAAAAAAGATACGTTCTCAAATCGAGACTTATTTATACCTCCAACAGAAAACGAATAGTAAAAAGTGAAGTTAGCCGCCATTGATATTGGAAGTAATGCCGCCCGACTATTAATTAGTGAAGTGACCAAACAGCCAAAGCAGGATCCTGTATTTAATAAAATTAATTTGGTGCGCGTACCACTCAGGCTTGGCTTTGATGTGTTTGAGACTGGTGAAATATCTAAGGCCAAGGTTAAAATGCTGATGCAAACCTTAAAGGCGTACAAGCATTTGTTAGAGGCATATGAAATTAAATATGTATATGCCTGTGCAACGAGTGCTATGCGTGATGCTAGAAACAGTAAAGACATTATTAGAAAAGTAAAGCTTGAAACGGGTATCGAAATTAAAGTGATATCTGGACAGGAAGAGGCTTCTTTTATATACGAAAACCATGTGGCCGAAAATTTAGATTCGGATTACTCTTATTTATACATTGATGTGGGTGGCGGTAGTACCGAGCTTACCTTTTTTGCGGGTGGCGCACTGGTTTCTAAGGAATCCTTTAATATCGGAACCATCAGACTCCTTAAAAACCAGATTAAGGAAAAGACCTGGGATGACATGAAGGATTACGTGAAAAAGAACATCAAAAGTGCCCTTCCATCTATCGCCATTGGAAGCGGCGGAAACATAACAAAAATATTATCTATGAGTAAAACCAAGGAGGGAAAACCCCTTAGTTTGGAACTGCTCAAAGACTATTATAAAGAGCTTTCGAGTGTTAGTTTAGAGGACCGTATGCATATGTACGGCCTCAAAGAAGACCGTGCAGATGTTATTGTGCCTGCGTTACTTATATATATACAGGTAATGAAGTGGGCCAATATTGACGCTATTTATGTGCCTAAAATAGGCCTCGTAGATGGCCTTATACACCACCTCTATGATCAGGTTGGTAACATTGCGATAACATAGAGGTAACATTCTGATAACACAGGCGTAACAATGCCGTAACACGCCAAAAGTAGTTTTGCTTCATAAATGAAATACCCAGTGAAGCAATTATTATCTATCGTTTTTTTACTTGTAATAAGTAGTTCATTATTTGCCCAAAAATCAAGAATTGTTGGTAAGGTTACCAATAGCAAAAATGAAGGTTTAGCAAGTGTTACCGTAAAATTATCGGGAGCTGCAACTGCCATGACCAGAACAGATGTGGATGGCCGTTTTTCTTTTGTAGTGGAAGCTCAAAAAAAATACACCCTCACTTTAAGCTATGTAGGTTATGCCGAAAAAACAATAGACGAAGTAACTGTTGCAAAAGCGGGTGATGAAGAAACTGTAAACATTGTTTTAAATGAAGGTGGTAAAGTATTATCTGATGTTGCGGTTAAAGCTACCACCAGAACGGCTACTGCAAAAGGTGAAACAGTTAACGCACTTATTACTTTCCAAAAAAATACTAATACCGTAGCTTCTGTAATTTCTGGTGAAGCCATTAAGCGTTCTCCAGATAAAAATACCGGTGAAGTATTAAAGCGTACACCTGGTGCGAGTATTCAGGAAGGCAAATTTTTGATAGTAAGAGGATTAGCCGAGCGTTATAATTTAGCACTTTTAAATGGTGTACAATTAGGTAGTACAGAGCCTGATAGAAAAGCATTTTCTTTTGATTTGATTCCTGCTAACATGATTGATAATATCGTTATCAATAAAGCCTTTGTTCCTGAACTTCCGGGTGAGTGGGCAGGTGGTTTAATTCAGGTTAATACTAAAGACATTCCAACTAAAAACTTTTTTAATATTCAAATAGGATCTGGTTTTAATAACCAAGCTGTGCAGGGTAATTTTTACGAGCACAAAGGTGGTAAAACAGATTATTTAGGTATTGATGATGGCACAAGATCCTTACCTGCTACTTATACCACAAAATCTGCGTTTGATGCATTACCAAATGCCGACAAAACTTATATTGGATCTACGATGCAAAATAACTGGAATCCAATTGCAGCAAGTGGATTAACGCGTTTAAATGGTCAGTTTCAAATGAGTGCTGGTTTCACAAAAGACTTAAAAGGCACCAAAAAAATTGCAGGCATTTTTGCAATGAACTATAACAAATCTGCAAGACACATGATTGGTACCAACAGTGGTTTTAACTTTGTTGGAGACGGATCTTATACTACAGATTTTGACTTTAATGACAATCGATATAGTAACGATTTATTGTGGGGTGGACTTGGTAATGTTACATTCCAGCTTAACAATAACAATAAAATTTCTGCTAAAACATTATTTAATATCAATGCCACAGACTTTACTTCATTAAGAACGGGTATTGAAGGTAATGGTAACCAATTTTTTGATAGCACCAGAGGTTACGAATATGGCTTTAAGCAAAATACTTTTTGGAACTCACAAATTACTGGTGAGCACAATGTAAAGCCTAATGTTTTAAAGCTAAAATGGTATGGTTCATTTACTATTTTGGATAGCTATACGCCAGATCAGCGCAGATTGTATTACTTAAAAAATAACAGTGCTGTTACCAATCCTTACATAGCACAATTATCAAACGTATTGTCACAAAAAAGTGGTAACCGTTTATATCAAAACCTGAACGATTATATTTACATTGGCGGTGCAGATTTAGCCTATACATTTAACGCACTTGGTAGCAAGCAAACACTTAAAGGAGGATATTTATTCCAAGTAAAAGACCGTTTGTTTGATGCTAAACCATTCTCTATTTATTTACCAAGAGACAATGCTGCTATTCGTTTGCAAGATCCTTCAACAATTTTTGCGCCAAGCAATTTTGGAAGAGGCGAAGTGTATAGTACGCAACTTGCATTTGATGCTATCAAGGGTAATATCTATCGCTACTTAGCAAATACTATTTTAAATGCAGGGTATGTTCAAATGGACAACCAGCTTGGCAGTAAGCTACGCGTTATTTGGGGCTTACGTGTAGAAGATTATGATCAATTAATAGGAAGCGTTTATAAATCAGATCCTCGTCATAACTATTCGAGAGTAACTGATTTCTTACCTGGTTTAAACGCTACGTACAAACTTAATAATTTAACTAATTTACGTTTATCTGCATCTCAAACTGTGGTAAGACCAGAGTTTAGAGAGCTTGCTACCTTCCAGTATTACGACTTTGATTTAAATGCTGCAGTTCAAGGATTACCTAATCTTGAGCGTACAAAAATTACCAACCTAGACTTACGTTATGAATTGTATCCAGCTTCTGGAGAAGTGATTACGGTAGGGGCTTTTTATAAGTATTTTGATAAGCCTATCGAAATGGTATACAACTTTGGTATGGGTGGATCTAGTACTTTCAATTTCGCAAACCCTAACAGCGCTAACGCATATGGATTTGAATTTGAAATCAGAAAGAAATTAGATTTTTCTGAAGCTTTTAAAAACTTTACCCTACAAGCCAATGGTTCATACATCAGCAGTAGAGTTCAAGATGGCAACTTATTATTAGATCGTCCATTACAAGGGCAGTCTCCATACTTAATTAACTTTAGTGCACTATACGATTTACCAGAAAAAGGTTTTAGTGCTACTTTACTTTTCAATCAAATTGGACGTCGTGTAACATTTGTGGGAAGTTTAGATCAGCCTGATATTTACGAATCTTCTCGTCCTGTATTTGATTTTCAGTTAAGCAAAAAATTTGCAAACAACAAGGCAGAGTTAAGACTTAACGTTCAAGATATTTTAAATCGTACACTTTATTTCTACCAAAACCCGGATGGTAATGCAAAATTGGATAAAGCAAATGATCCATTCCGTTTAAGTAGAACTACAGGTACCAATTATGGTGTTAGCTTTTCTTATTCTTTATAATAATTATACTTAATAAAAATTCTTAAAAACAAATAAAAAATGAAAAAATCGATTTTGTTAGCAGCTGCCTTTGTTGCACTTATTGCTACAAGTTGTAGAAAAATTGAAATGGACGGTGGAGGATCAACAATTGTTGCACCTACTACTCCTGGTGTTCAAACCATTACTTTAAAAGGCCGTATCGATAAGGATACTGTTTTAAGAGAAGGTAATAATTACATCTTAAGTGGAATCGTTTATATCGTAAATAATGCAAAATTAACCATTCAGCCTGGTGTTACTGTAAAGGGTGACTATACGGGTTCTAATGTTGCTGCACTTGTAATTACACGTGGCGCAAAAATTATTGCTGATGGTACTCAAGAAAAACCAATCGTATTTACATCTAACTCACCAACTCCACGTTCTGGTGACTGGGGTGGTATCGTTATACTTGGTAAAGCTAGCATCAATAGTACCTTTACTGGTACTGGTGGTGGCGCAGGTACACTTCAAGTAGAAGGTGGTATCGATAACTCATTTGGTGATGGTATCGCTGGCGGTGGTGCTTCTCCAAATGATGATGATAACTCAGGTATTTTACGTTATGTAAGAATTGAATATGCAGGTTATGCATACCAGCCTGATAAAGAAATTAACAGCTTAACAATGGCTGCTGTAGGTAGAGGTACAATCATCGATTTCGTTCAGGTTACCTATGGTAAAGACGATGCGTTTGAGTGGTTTGGTGGTACTGTAAACTGTAAGCACCTTATTGCATACAAAACACAAGATGATGATTTTGATGCTGACAACGGTTTTAGCGGTAAAGTACAGTTTGGTATTGTATTAAGAGATTCTACTATTGCGGATATCTCTCGTTCAGAAGCGTTTGAGTGTGATAACGATCCAAGTGGTTCAATCAACAAGCCTCAAACAACTGCTGTATTCTCAAACATTACTGTTGTAGGTCCAAGAGCTACACTTGCTAATAAGGGTAACAGTTTATACCTTGGTGCTGCACACGTTAGAAGAAACACAGGTATCTCTATTTTCAACTCTATCTTTTTGGGTTGGCCTGCTGGTTTAATTATTGATGCAAGAAATGGTCGTGCACAAGAATTAAATATTTTAGATAGCACTACTCGTTTTAAAAATAACATCATTGCTGGTTGCGGTCCTGAAACAGGTACTGATAACTCTTCTTATCAGTTTATCGCATCTTCTGCTAATGCAAGTTTATGGAACACTGATTCTCTAAAAAATAGAATGTCTAATGTTGCTTTTAGTAATAAAGTATTAGTTAATGTTAATGATACTAAATTAATCGCTCCATTTAGCTACAGTGCACCTGACTTTATTCCTTTTGGTGGATCTAACGGTAACCAAGATGTATTAAAAGGTGCTAGCTTCTCAGATCCTAAGTTGGTTGGTTTTACAACTGTACCATTTAGAGGTGCTTGTGATGCTGCTGGTTTTGATGCAAACTGGTGGAAAGGTTGGACAAGATTTGTCAATCAATAATTTGTTTAGAAGGATTTTATAAAGTTTGTTTACGAAAGAGGCCCCGAATTTTCGGGGCCTCTTTTATTTTAATGATTAAAGCGTTCTGGTTTTTCGAGTGGATTTGATTTCCAGTCAGGGTCGTAGCTCACAAACATGCTGAGCCATAAAGAGCGGGACAGTCTCATCAGGAGGGGCTGCACTGCAAAGAGTAGCACAAACGCCGTTCCCATCCAGTAAAAGATGCGGTTGTCATCTATATCAAATGTCATTCCTATTAAAACCTTCCAGGCCACAAAAGTGGATACAATAAATGCTACCGATAAGGCGTAGCTCACATAGCCGGTGCCGTAATAAAAGCCTACCTCAATTTCGGTGGGCTGACCACATACCGGACAGTGTTCGTGCATATCGGTATTGGTTTTAAATTTATACGCTTGTTGGCTCTGAAAGATATCTCCTTCTCTACAGCGTGGACATTTATTGCTAATTACGGCCGGAATAAAATATTTGCTTAATGGTTTTGGCATAATGCTTGCGAATTTGTGCGAATGACGCAAAGGTAACTTAATTGTTTGCTTTTATCTTTTTATTGAACAGCTGCCGCCGCCATAGCCGCAGCCTGTTTTTGTTTTAGACGCGTAAATGCCAATTGTAATCATTAGCACACCAAAAATTGCGGGCATCCAGTCTTTAAACTGCCATGCAATTACTAAAAACATACCACCCATAATTAAACGGATCACGAGTACAAAGTCTATTTTTTGAAGTAAGCGTATCATAACATTAGATTTAGATACAAATTTCGGGGTAATTATTTGCCCGAAACGTGACTTTTGTTACGCAGTACGATTCAACTATATTTGTTACATATAAAAGGTAGGCGCATGAGCATTTCAGAAATTTATGACATTTACGTTCAGTATCCGAGTGTTGTAACGGATACCCGCAAGCTAAAGGAAGGCGATTTTTTCTTTGCTTTAAAGGGTCCTAATTTTAATGCCAATACATTTGCTTTTAAGGCCCTAGAGGCGGGCGCTGCATACTGTGTGGTGGATGAGCCGATCAGCACCATAGCCACTTACTACGAAGGCAGCAACGAAGCGCAAAAAGACGATGCCCTAGCAAAAATGATTGTGGTAGAGGATGTGCTTAAAACCTTACAAGCGCTGGCCGGGCATCACCGCAGTACTTTTGAAATTCCATTTATAGCCATTACCGGAAGCAACGGTAAAACCACCACTAAAGAACTGGTGTATGCCGTGCTAGCTTCTCATTTTAAAACCTATACCACACAAGGAAATTTAAACAATCATATTGGCGTGCCGCTCACCATCCTTAGCATTAAAAAAGATGCGCAAATAGCAGTGATTGAAATGGGCGCCAATCATCAAAAAGAAATTGAAGGCTACTGTGTGTACACAAAACCCACCCATGGAATTATTAGCAATTGCGGTAAAGCGCACTTAGAAGGATTTGGTGGTGAAGAAGGCGTAAAAAAAGGCAAGGGTGAACTCTATAGTTTTTTGCGTGGCCATAACGGCACTGCATTTGTGTATACCGGATATGATTATTTAAATGAAATGAGCGCCGGTATTCAAAACATTGTTCCATACATCGGTGGTGAAATACAAAGTAGCGAGCCATTTTTAACAGTGGCAGCAAACATTAATGACACCACCACTACAGTAAGCTCACAACTGGTGGGCTCATATAACCTTCCAAATATATTAAGCGCGCTTACTATTGGAAAACATTTTGGTGTGCCGGAGCGTAAAATGGTAGAAGCGATTGAGTCCTATGCGCCATCTAATAGTAGATCACAACTCATTAATAAGGGTAGTAACACTATTATATTAGATGCTTATAATGCTAACCCAAGTAGCATGAAAGTGGCTATCGAAAATTTTGCAAAACTAGCAGGTACAAATAAAATTGTTATGCTTGGTGCGATGATGGAACTTGGGGATCATTCAAATGCAGAGCATTTAGCGTTATTACAACTTATAGCATCCTATTCATTTACACATGTGATACTTGTAGGGGATGATTTTTTAGCGCATCAAAACGCGCTACCTCAGTTTATTTATTTTAAAAATACACAGGACGCTAAAGCGTGGTTGGCGGCGCAAAACCCCACAAATGCGCAGCTATTAATTAAAGGATCGCGTAGCATGCAAATGGAATCGGTGCTGGCATAAAAAAAACCACCACTAAATGAATAGTGATGGTTCTCTTTTATTTTCCTTTCCTTTCCTTTTTAACGTTTGTTCTTTTTGGTAGGCATAAAGATACCAGTTTTTGCTTTTTTAGAAGTTCCTTCTGCAGAACCGTAGTGGTTCATTGCGCATCTAAAACCAATGGTGTTAGAGCTTTGGTCTTCTTCTAAAAATCTTCTAGCACCTGGGCTTAACCAGTATGCGCGGTCGTTCCAGCTAGCACCTTTTACCACACGAGACTTATCTGAAATAAGTGATGTTTGACCATAGTTATAACCAGCATTGCTTGCAGAGTCACCATCTAAGTGGTTAACTGCATAACCTTTTTGATAGTTACGACGGTTCACAAGTGATGAATCAGATTCGGTCTTATAAATGATACGACCTTTATCATCTCTTAAATTTCCTTCGCCTCTAGCAAAATCTATTTGCTTGAATTCGTTACCTCTAAAAATATTGTAATCGTCACCATCAACAGCAGTCATTGGGCGGTACACATCGGCAACCCACTCACTTACGTTACCAGACATATTGTAAAGTCCGTATCCGTTTGGAGTATAGGTATTGATTTCGGCAGGGATGGCAGCGTTATCGTTTAATCCACCAGCCACACCCATGTTATCACCGGCGCCACGCTTAAAGTTAGCAAGCAAAGAACCTTGGTAAGAACCTTTTGCAGTGTAACGAACGTTGTCGTAACCATTATTTTTCCAAGCAAAAATTTGTTTGTTAGAAATTAACTCTTCACCACGTTTGTTGCTCTTAGATTTACGTTGAGGGTTAGCAGCAATGTAACCGTAAGCAGCATATTCCCACTCAGCCTCTGTTGGAAGGCGGTAGTCACCAAATAAAATACCGTCTTCAAAACTTACTTTGGTACGTGGTCTACCTTGTGCATCTTTTAAAGGATTGCTTTTTTTAGTTGCGTCTCTACCAGGTGTTGCTTGATATTCACCAAGTAAGTAAGCTCTGGTATTAAAGTTATCTTGACCTGCTCCGTTTAATTCTTTTTTGATTTGATTTTTAGGATCTAGGTAGCTGCTTTTCATGAGGGTTAATTCATTTACGCGGTCGGTACGCCAGATACAATAATCGGTAGCTTGTTTCCAGCTCACACCTACTACAGGGAAATTATTGTAAGAAGGGTGACGGAAATAATATTCAACCATTGGCTCGTTGTAGGCAAGTTCTGAACGCCATACGAGTGTGTCAGGTAAAGCTTCTGTAACAACGCTGTCCATACCTGCGCCACCAAATACGTTGGTGATCCAATATAAATATTCGCGGTAGTGAAGGTTGGATACTTCTGTTTTGTCAATAAAAAATGAGTTCACAGTAATTCTGCGTTGGATATTATTCCAATCGCCCATTACGTCTTCTTGTGCGGCGCCCATGGTAAAAGTACCTCCTTGTACAAATACAAGGCCTGGAGCTGCTTTAATATCTTTAGGTTTTGGCACGTTAAAATTGCCCATCGATTTGTCGTTGTAATTCCATCCAGTAGCCGAAGAAGTTTGCGGCTTTTTCTTAAATGGATTACATGAAACAACAGCACCTGTTAGGGTGGTGAGCAACACTAAATTGCGAACTGTTTTTGAGAACTGCATATGCTTATAAATTCAATAAAAAATTGATTCTAATTTACCTCTGCGAATATATAAGATTTCCGTCAACTTAAGGGTAGCTTAAGGCTTCATCTTGTTACAAAAAGCTTAAGATTTGGGGCAAGGGGGGTGATTTTGACCCTATTTTATGATTTTTTTAAGGGAAAGGCCCGCCTGTGGCCTTGTATCAGTAGCTTTGGCATCAAACTTTGTTATACTTGTATCATGGGTAAAGCCGGGCGCTATATTTGGTTGATTTTGGTTGTTTTTTGGGCTTTAATAGGGTCCAAAACGGCTATGGCGCAGGTTGGCATATTTAGTAAGGGAGTTTGGGGTAAAGTAGGGGTTACAGCTAGGGGTGTTTACAAAATTGATATGGCCGCGCTTAATAGTATGGGGCTGGTGCCTGCAGGCGGGGTTACCGCTTCTGATAAAATCAGGCTTTTTGGATCTGGTGGTGCTATGTTGCCTGAGGCGGTGGGTGAACAAAGGCCCAGTGCTTTTACAGAAAATGCTTTGCTAATAAATGATGGTGGCGATGGTATTTTAAGTGGGCAAGACTTTATTATTTTTTATGCGCCAGGTCCGCACAGGTGGCATTACAATAGTAATAATGACCAGTATAATTACGAGCAAAATTTATATTCAGATACTGCATTTTATTTTTTAAATGTTGATGGAAATATTGGAGAAAATATAGGCGGAAGTGCTTCGGGTACTATTGGCGCGGCTGCTAAACGAATTGGTGCCGGTAATGCCGCGTACCTCAATTCCACAGCGGGTTTACGCGTTAATAGTTTTACCGATAACTGGGTGTACGAAAAGGACAATATTAATGTATTAGCCTCCGGAAAACTTTGGTTAGGTGACGCGTTTAGTATGGCATCGGGCGGAATTACCACTCGTAATTATGTGGTGGACATGCCTAGATTAATAAGTTCAGATAGTGTTACTTTAAAAATGTATGCTGCTGCCCGAAGCATTGGTGTGCCTGCAAATTTTGCAGTACGCGTTAATAATAATTTGGTTCAAAATGTTACGCTACCGGCAGTGAGTGGTGGCTTTTTAGATACCTATGCTAGTTATGTAAGTGCGCAAACAAAATTTATTGCTGGTTCGGGTGCGTTGCAACTGAGTTTACAATTTAGTGCAGGAGGAGGTAGTGGTGTAGGCTTTGGTGCCGAAGGTTTTTTAGATAAAATAGAATGCACGGCTACAAAAGTGCTTAGTATGAGTAGTGCAAGCTCAGGAGCTTTGTTTTTTAGGAGTGGTCCTGTTGTTTCGGCTGCGCCGGCTGGGTTTGTTTTAAACGCTGGTGGTGCTCAAAATTTTTCTAACACAACGGTACTTGATGTAACAGATATTGCTACGCCTAAAAAAATGGAAGGAAGTTTTAGCGCTGGCGCATCTGATTTTGTTTTTAATAATGATGTAAGTTTTGCACGCGAGTATGTAGCATTTACGCCATCACAAATTTTAGTGCCTGCAACATTTACAGCTGCGCCTAATAATAATTTGCATGCGTTGGCGCTTGATACGGCAGCTAATTATTTAATTATTACGCACCCTAGTTTAGTGGCTGCGGCTAATAAATTAGCACAGTTTCATACCGCGCAAAAGGCTGGGATAAAACCATTGGTAGTCACTACAACGCAGATGTATCAAGCGTTTGGGAGTGGGTCGCCTGATATTACTTCTATTAGAGATGGGGTAGGTTTTTTTGCAAGGGCGTATGGTGAGTTGAGTAGTGTTGGCGGTGGCGGGGCTTTTGCGCAAAAAGAATTTTATGTGTTACTACTTGGCGCGTCTAGTTACGATTATAAAAACCGCACTCCTAACAATGTAAATTTAGTGCCGGGTTATCAGTCAAGTGCATCGCTAGATCCATTAAGTAGTTATACGAGTGATGATTATTTTGCGCTGCTGGACAGCAGCGCAAACATTAACATAGAGCCACTGCTTACAAATATTAATGCAACAAATACAGGGGTAAACATAGGTCGTATTCCTGCAAAAAATATTACAGAGGCAAACACGGTTATTGATAAAATTATTAACTACCATAACGCCCAGAGCCAGGGCCCATGGCGTTTACAGCAGCGTTTTATAGCCGACGATAAAGATTTTAATTTGCACGTGCAGGACGCAGAAGCAGTGTCTGCTGCAGCGCAAAAAGCAAACGCTTTATTTAATCAGCAAAAAATATATTTAGATGCGTATCCACTAATAAGTGGGAGTGGAGGCGGTAGGTATCCTGCCGTAAATGAAGCGGTGGTAAATGCATTTAATAGTGGATCGTTAGTAATTAATTATAGTGGACATGGCAATTATTTGCGCCTTGCCGACGAAGCTATTTTTAGTAGTACCGAAATTCCGTTAATCAATAATGCAAACAAATTACCGCTGGTAATTACTGCTAGTTGTGATTTTTATCCGTACGACGATCCTACAAAAAAATCTTTGGGGCAGCAGTTGCTTTTTGGTGCTGGGAATGTTGGTGCTGGCAACGGTGGTGTTGGTGGCGGCAGCTCTAACACTGTTGCTAGTGGTGCCATTGCGCTACTCACTACGCCACGACTCGTGTTTGCATACAGCAATAAAATTATCAACGAAAATTATTTTGTGGCAGCGCATAAACCGGATGCAAATACCGGATTACTCCCAACATTAGGAGAGGCGGTTAAAAATGCTAAAAACCTTACGGTGCAGCAGTCGCGAGATTTTATCAATACCAGAAAATTTGCACTACTAGGCGATCCTGCCATGCGCCTTGCTTACCCTAATAGTAATATTGTTTTAGATAGTGTAAACTCTATAACAATTGGAGCAAATGATACGCTAGTGTCTGGTAAGCTTTACACATTTAAGGGTAGCGTTATGGCGCCGCGCAGCGGCGCCATAGGCATCAATAACAGCACAAGTATAAACACATCATTCAACGGCACCCTCTATTTTACACTCTACGACAAACAAATTACGCGCACCACACTCAAAAACGACCCGGCAACGGTAGCGGCAAACTACAATGCGCAAGAAAATATTTTGTACGCTGGACTAGTGAGCGTAGCGAACGGGAAGTTTACCGTTTCATTTGTGCTTCCTCTAGATATTAGTTACGCCCCAGGCAAAGCAAAAATTAGCATGTATGCGCAGCAAACCATTAACCCAGCGTCACCTACAACATTTTTACCCGATGCTGCTGGGGTAGACACTAGTTTTTATACCATGGGTAGCGGTGCAGTCATCACAGATAAAGTAGGTCCGGTCATTGATCTATTTTTAAATGATTATAATTTTAAAAATGGTGGACTCACGCATTCGGATCCGGTGTTACTTATAAACCTGCAAGACGTTTCAGGCATCAACACTTCTAGCAGTGCTATTGGGCATGATATTATTGTAACGCTCGATAATAATCCGGCTACCACACGGACGCTTAATTCATTTTATCAGGCAAATATTAATACCTACCAGTACGGTACGGTTAGGTATCAACTTCCTACTTTAACGCCTGGCCCACATACTTTAAAAGTGAGGGCTTGGGATAATGTCAATAATTCAAACACCAGAACTTTAGGGTTTACGGTTGCCGCAACAGCCGGAAGCAGCGGCGCAACAGGCGGTGGAACCGGTGGCGCCGGCACCGCAAGCGACATGTCTCCACTAGTCATAGACAAGGTTGTCAATTTTCCTAACCCGTTTACCAGTCAAACTACTTTTTCGTTTGAACATAATTTTCCGGGGCAAAACATAGAGGTAAACCTTAGTATTTATACGCAAAATGGCAAGCTGGTCAAACAAATTAATAAAACCGCTAATACAAATGGTACCCGAAATGTGCAAATTACTTGGGATGGGACAGATGCGGCCGGTTCTAAAATTGCAAGAAATGTATATATTTACAAAATACAAATAAGCGCTGCGGGCACTAATTACCAAAGCTCCGGAAAACTTATTTGTTTGTAACCTCTCTTTTGTACTAAATGTTTTGAATGGTTTAAATTTTACTTTAAAAATTTTACTGGTTTCTCGCAAAACATTTAACTATGTCTAGATTTCACGCAACGTATAAAACTGCATGCAAACTTTATCGCGCAACCATCGTAGTAATCGCAACTATTGCAACAACTACCATTAGCACAACAGCAATCGCTCAAGCCGATTCTATTAACATTGTGTCTACGGCGGTTCCATTTTTGCGTATTTCACCGGATGCGCGCGCGGGTGGTATGGGTGATGTAGCTATTGCAACTTCTCCGGATGCCAACGCATCTTTTTGGAATATTTCAAAAGTTAATTTTGCAAAAAAGCGCAGCGCTATTGCTGTTAACTACACACCATGGTTAAAAGATTTAGGTTTAACAGATGTGTATTTAGCAACTGTTGCGGGTTATCGTCAACTCGATGATGTGCAGGCCCTTACCGGATCACTTCGTTTTTTTAGTTTAGGAAATATTCAGTTAACAGATTATTCTGGTAATTTATTAAACTCGGTAAAACCTTCAGAGTTTGCTGTAGACCTAGGTTACACGCGTATGCTCAATGACAAAATGAGTGTAGGTGTGGCGCTTAGATATATTAATTCACGACTTGTTGTAGGTGATGTTGGAACTGGCGTTTTATACAAAGCCGGTAACGCTGTTTCGGCGGATGTATCGGTGTATCATGATGCTACTGATGAAGGCGAAGGCCTACGCTGGGGTGTAGTGCTTTCAAATTTGGGAACAAAAATTGGGTACACCAACGATGCAAAAAATAAAGATTTTATACCTGCAAACTTTGGCGCAGGGGTTTCTTATACCAAAGATGTAGACGGAAGTAACAAAATTACATTTGCCCTCGACGTTAATAAATTATTGGTACCTGCAGCTCCTACAGCAACGGGTGTGTACAGTGTAGATTCTGCCAATTTAGCGGAGTACCGCACGGGTGGTGTAGTTGCTAGCTGGTTAAAATCTTTTAGCGATGGAACGGGTGTTGGAAAATCTATGCAAGTATCTGCTGGAGCCGAGTATGCTTATAACGATCAGTTTTTTGTTCGCGCTGGATATTTTTATGAAAACAGAAACCGCGGCAACAGAAAATACGCCACAGTAGGCGCTGGCTTTAAACTTGATTTTATGGATATCAATTTGTCGTATCTGATTCCTTCCGGAGCGGGCATTACGCGTAATCCATTATCCAATACCATGCGCCTGGGCGTTGCCTTTAAACTTGGTGAATAAGGCAAACGGCGTGGGCTACAAGACCTTCCTGGCGGCCAACAAAACCCATTGTTTCGGTAGTAGTTGCTTTAATAGAAACATCTTTAATACCTATGCCTAGTATACCTGCAATGGTTTCTTGCATGGTGGCAACATAGGGTTTAATTTTTGGCGCTTCTAAACAAAGTGAAGCGTCTATGTTTCCAATCGCATATCCTTGTTCCTCAATTAACGCTCGTGTTTTAGCAAGTAAAATTTTACTATCAATATTTTTAAACTCCATGGAGGTGTCCGGAAAATGAACGCCAATATCTCCAAGGCAAGCGGCGCCAAGTAGTGCATCGCAAATAGCGTGTAATAATACATCGGCATCGGAGTGGCCCAGGGCACCTTTATGGTGTGGAATGGTAACGCCACCAATAACTAAATCTCTGCCTTCTACCAGTTGGTGAAAATCAATGCCGTAGCCAATGCGTAGTTTCATGTATTTCAAATTGTGTTTCAAAGTTACGTTTTTATATCTTTACCGGGTATGAAGCAGCACTAGCTTGGTTTGATTTCGTAAGTAATTGAATATGCTTCTGGATCTAGTTTATTGTACTTGTTGTATATTTTTATGGAGGTTTCAATTGATGCTTTGGCTTCTTCGATTGTGTCGCCGCCACCATAAATGCCCTCAGCATTTTCGGCGTAAGCGGTATACATGTCTTTTGTTTTTTCAACAGTTATCTTAATGGCTTTCATAGGTACTGTAAGGTCGCCTAATAAACCCTACCAAATGCCCAGCTGGGTGGGATTTGCGGCAAATGCACAAAATCCCCGCTTGTTAAAGCTTTTTAGTCAGAATTTAAACAATGAATGACATAAAATCTTAATAAGTTTTTCGTCGTTTTTTTATTGACTTTCACGGATTTAGCTCTATATTTGCAGGAGTTGAGTTGATAGCGCATAATTTACCCCCCCATTTGCCTATTAACTTACTTTAAATCAATTAGTTACGAGTGTAAGAATTAACCTATCCCCCCTAGTTAATATCGCTACCGTGGATGGGTATTTTATTTTTGGAGCTAAACGATTTATAATCAACTTGGTCTAAGCGGTGGTAAGCTTCTAATTGTTGGCTGCTTCTTGTGACTGAGAGAGGCGTAGCCCTGTGCTGTTGACAAGCATACGGCTATAGCAACAACAAAACAACCCAATTCAACCTTATTTTATCTCCCCAATTTTTTAAACCATACTTGTACATGCAATTACAACAACTCTTTAAAAAAATAGTTTTATTTACCTTAACTTTTTTGCTGGTAGCTACTTCAGCCACTGCGCAGGATTTGTTTAAGGGCAATAATCTAGCAAATGTTAAAGTAGATCAGTTAACCGATGCGGATATTGCAAAACTTAAAACGCAGTTAACCTCTCAAGGTATAACTATTGACCAGGCAGAGCCTATGGCTATTGCAAAAGGTATGAGTGCTGCAGAGTTTGCAAAACTTAAAGCACGTGTAAGTGGCGCAGCGAATACCACAGGGACAAAAACAACTAAAGCACCAGAAGGGCGCACAAACAACCCAGCCGATACTGCGGACACTGAAAACTATACTCAAAAACAGCCTAAGCCCCTAATCAATCCACTCATTTTTGGATCAGAACTATACACCAGCGTTGCTCCAAGTTTTGAACCTAATATGTCACTTGCTACACCGCTTAACTATGTGCTAGGCCCTAACGACCAAATTGCAGTAAGTGTGTATGGTGTGCAGGAATACAGTGGCGATTTACTTGTGAGTGCTGAGGGTAACATTAGCATCCCTAACGTAGGCCTAATTAGAGTTGCAGGATTAACCATAGAAGCTGCAACGCAAAAAATTAAAAACACCATGGGTTCTACAGTGTATAATTACCTCCGCAGTGGTGGAAGTAAAATATCTGTAACCCTCAGTAAAATACGCACCATTAAAGTAACCATTATTGGTGCCAACCGCCCAGCAACTTACAGGCTGTCTAGTTTAGCAACTGTATTTAATGCACTTTATGTAAGTGGTGGTCCAACAGCGTTTGGAACTTTTAGAGAAATTGAATTACTGCGCGATAACAAACTATTTAAAAAAATAGATTTATACCGCATGCTTTTAAATGGTGATCAATCTGATAATGTGGGTTTAAAAGACAATGATGTTATCAGAATCCCATCATACAAAACAAGAGTTTCTATAGAAGGTCAAGTAAAACGCCCAGGTATTTTTGAAGTTTTAGCTGGTGAAAATTTCGCTAACATTTTAGCTTTTGCTTCTGGCTTTACAGATACTGCCTACCAAGCTAGCGTAAAAGTATTTGCACAAACAAACAAAGAGCGCCAAATTAAAGATTTACAGCAAGCTCAATACAATACCTACCAACCACAAATTGGTGATGTATTTGTAGTGAGTAAATTATTAAACCGTTTTAGCAACCGTGTAAAAATTGCCGGTGCGGTATATAGGCCCGATGTATTTGAACTTACGCCTAATTTAAAAGTTGCTGAACTTATACGTAAAGCAGATGGCTTAACCCAAGACGCTTACACGGGCCGTGCACAAATTATTCGTTTACAAGAAGATCTTACCCGCTCGGTAGTTAGTTTTGATGTAGCTAAAGCGCTTAATAATGATGCCGCGCACAATATCGAGTTACGTAGAGAAGACGAAGTACTCATTACTTCTAAACAAGAACTTAAAGATTCATTTAACGTATACATACAAGGTGAAATACGCAAGCCAGGTTCTTTTGAATTTGTGCAAGGCCTTACCTTAAAAGATTTAATTATACAGGCGGGTGGCTTTACAGACGCTGCATATAAAACCATAGAAATTGCGCGTATTATAAAACGTGATAGTATTACGCAACAAGATTTAGGGGCTACTCAAATTATTGTTACACAAATAGATGGCGATTTAAGTATGGCCGAGGCTAGCACGCCACTGAGTGCATTTGATGTAATTACTGTTAAACGTAAAGCTGGGTACACATTACCTGAATCGGTACGTATTACTGGCCAAGTGCAATACCCTGGCCCATATGCTTTAAGTGCAAGAAATGAACGCGTAAGTGCAATATTAAAACGTGCTGGTGGTTACACGGTAGATGCATTTATTGAAGGCGCATATTTAGTGCACAATAAAACCGCAGAGGAAAAAAAGAGAGAAGATGAAAATATTGAGCGCGCTAAAAAAATATTAAAAGACTCAAGTGGTTTAGCACAATTAGAGGCGCAAAAAAATATGGCCTTTATTAAAGTGCCATTAAATTTAACCGGTATTTTAAATAACCCCGGTTCAGAAGAAGACCTTGTTTTAAAGGTTGGTGATGAAATTTTTATTCCTAAATACGACGGCCAGGTTAAAGTAGGTGGCGCGGTATTATTAACTACGCAAGTGCCATATAGTAAAAACAATAGTTTTGGTAATTATATAACTGCTGCTGGCGGTTACAGTGCAGATGCTATTAAGCGTAAGGCCTACATAGTTTATGCCAATGGCGAAGCTGCTAGGTCTAGTAAGTTTTTATTTTTTACAACCAGACCCAAAGTAAAACCAGGGTCAGAAATTATCGTGCCTAAAAAGGCCGAGGGTAAAAAGGTAAGCACAGGTGAGCTTATTGGCATTAGTAGCTCTATAGCATCACTTGCTGGTTTAATAATAGCCCTGTTAAGATTATAAAGTATCCCCCATGCAACAAAACAACAACGACATACAAAATATAGCTGAGGATGAAATTTCTTTAAAAGAACTCATCTTAAAAATAAAAGACTGGTACCGCTTTTTAATTTCTAAATGGATTGTACTGGTAGCTGCTGGTATTATTGGCGGTGCCATTGGGGTGGGTTATGCATTTATGCAAAAGCCAACATACACGGCCAGTTTAAGTTTTGCACTCGAAGACGAAAAATCTGGCGGTGGTGGACTATCTGGTGCAATGGGTTTAGCAAGCAGTTTAGGTATTGATTTAGGAGGTGGTGCAGGTGGGGCTTTTAGCGGCGCTAATTTAATTGAGCTCATGAAAAGCCGCAACATTGTAGAAAAGGCCTTACTTAACCCAATTACTGTTAATGGAAAAACACTAAGCTTGGCTCAGTACTATATTAATTTTAATGAGCTTAATAAAAACTGGAACGAAAAGCCGGCGTTAAAAAACATTGTTTTTGATGTAGACGCAGACCGCTCCAAATATACGCTTCAACAAGATAGTATTTTGGGAAACTTGTATGCATCTATTGCAGGCGCCAACGGACTTTTAAGTGTTGCACAAAAAGATAAAAAAATATCTATCATAAGTATTGAAGTAAAAAGTACCGATGAGCTTTTTAGTAAGGCCTTTACCGAAAGTATTGCGCAAGAAGTATCTAGCTATTACATAGAAATTAAAAGTAAAAAAGCTAGGCAAAACATGGAAATACTCCAACACCAAACCGATAGTATCAGAGCCGAGCTTAATGGCGCTATTACAGGTGTTGCCGCTGCCGCTGACAATACATTTGGGTTAAACCCTGCTATGATGGTGCGTAAAACACCTGGTACGCGCAGACAAGTGGATGTTCAGGCCAATACGGCTATTTTAACGCAACTAGTTACCAATTTAGAAATGGCAAAAGTGAGCCTTCGTAAAGAAACGCCGCTTATTCAGGTAATTGATAAGCCAATACTTCCGCTTAAAAAAGAAAAAGTAGGCAAATTAAAGTCGTTAATACTTGGTGGCTTTTTAGCCGGTTTTTTAACGGCACTAATTTTAGTATTTAAAAAATTATTTGCAGGTATTCTAGCAGATTAAACTTTATATAAATTAACTAATAGCGCCCCCCACTATTATGTTTACACGCAAAAAACAATTTATGCTTAATAAAATAAATATTGTTCCTCGCTGGATCATATTTGTTATTGACCTGGGGGTTACCACAACGGCATTATTGCTTGCTTTTATTGTAAAGCAAAATTTAACGCTGGTTGGGGTTAATTGGGAGAGCCTATTTACAACAGTTGCTATTATGCTTATTGTAAATGCGTTTGTATTTACAACCATTAAAACCTATGCTGGTATTGTACGCTACACCGGTATGCAAGACGCGCTGCGTATTGCGGTATCGGTATTTGCGTCTAGTGTGGTACTCTATTTAATCTCCATCATTAGTAGCCCAATACAAAACGATTTAGTACTTAACAACGTTGTAATAATTGTATACGGTACGTTTAGTTTTTTAGCGCTGTTAACTTACAGGGTAGCTATTAAGTTTGGTTTTGCTTATTTACGTTCATATAAAATGAAACGCAAAACGGTGGTTATTTTTGGCGCTGGTGAAGCTGGCGTAGCCACTAAAAGAGTACTGGAACATGATGGCCAAAATCATATTAGCATACTAGCTTTTGTAGATGATGATCGTAAAAAAACAAAAAAAGCACTGGACGGTGCACGCATTATAAGCTTTAATGACCTTGCTGCCTTAGCTGCAGAGGAACCTATCGATGAACTTATTATTGCCTCTTTTACTATTACGGCAAAACGTAAAAACGAACTTGTAGACTTTTGTTTAAACCACGATATTAAAGTACTAGTTGTTCCTGCTTACAGCAATTGGACCGAGGGTAGTTTTTCTAGCCGTCAACTTAGGTCTATAAATATTGAGGAGCTATTAGAGCGCGATCCTATACATATTAATAACAATCAAATACGTGCTCAAATAAAAGGTAAGCGTGTACTTGTTACTGGTGCCGCCGGGTCTATTGGGTCAGAAATTGTACGCCAGCTCATGCACTATAGCCCCGAGCTTATTGTATTATGTGATCAGGCCGAAACTCCACTACATACCCTAGAACTTGAGTTACAAGAAACTGGTAAATCCGTTAATTGCATTTCATACCTCGCTAGTATAACCAACGAGGCACGCATGCGCCAGTTGTTTACTAGTTTTAAACCGCACTATGTGTATCATGCTGCTGCTTACAAGCATGTACCTATGATGGAGCTTTGCCCTACCGAGGCTGTGCGTAACAATGTATTTGGCACAAAGCTTATTGCTGATTTAGCAGCCGAATATAATGTAGAGCGTTTTGTAATGGTAAGCACCGATAAAGCTGTTAACCCTACCAATGTGATGGGTGCTAGTAAACGCCTTGCCGAAATTTATGTGCAAGGTTTAAGTAAATACCACACCAGCACTAAATATATTACTACTCGTTTTGGCAATGTGCTTGGCTCTAATGGATCTGTAATTAATAGGTTTAAGCAACAAATAGAAAAGGGTGGGCCTATTACGGTTACCCATCCAAATATTACGCGTTATTTTATGACCATACCTGAGGCCTGCCAATTGGTATTAGAAGCTGGTAGTATGGGTAATGGTGGTGAAATATTTGTGTTTGATATGGGGCAGCCAGTAGCTATAGCCGACCTTGCTAAAAAAATGATTCGCTTATACGGTCTTATCCCTAACATTGATATTGATATTGTATACAGCGGCCTACGCCCTGGCGAAAAATTATACGAAGAGCTTTTAAACGATGGCGAAAACACGGGCAATACCTACCACGATAAAATTATGATTGCCAAAGTACGTGAGGTTGAGTTTACTGAAGTGTCAAAACATTTTAATGAGCTGGTTACACTCGTAAGTTCCGAAGAGAGTGATATGTACCTGGTTGCTAAAATGAAAGAAATGGTGCCAGAATTTGTGAGTAATAATAGCGTGTTTGAAAAGCTTGACATGGGTGGAAAAGTGGTTGGGATGGATTAGTGTGGTCCAGACGT
>Ga0209358_10000508_pt1 | contig 33946 bp, 29 predicted proteins | sample LauGreFa1BDMLBSN_2_FD_187574 | JGI IMG/M metagenome (GOLD analysis project Ga0209358, IMG submission 187574) | Freshwater lake microbial communities from Lake Michigan, USA - Fa13.BD.MLB.SN (SPAdes) (version 2) | ecosystem: Environmental > Aquatic > Freshwater > Lake | place: Lake Michigan, USA... | reverse complement strand
TGATGCCTGGGGACAACATCAAGATGACGGTGGAGCTGATTGCCCCGATCGCGATGGAAGATGGTCTGCGCTTTGCGATCCGCGAGGGCGGTCGCACCGTCGGCGCAGGCGTCGTCGCGAAGATCCTGAAGTAATCCATCCCGTAGCAGTCGAAGGACATAGGCAAGTAACGACAGGCCAGTAGCTCAATTGGCAGAGCGGCGGTCTCCAAAACCGCAGGTTGGGGGTTCGATTCCCTCCTGGCCTGCCATCACGGGTCACTCAGGATTACGGCAGGAATGAACGAAGTCGTCGGACAGGAAGGCGTCACGGGCGTCGACAAGGCCAAGTTGTGGGCGGCGATCCTCATCGCCGCGGCAGGCGTGGCTGCGTTTTACATCCTCAAGGGCGATCAGCCCGAGTGGGTGCGCTGGTCCGTGTTCGCCGGTGCGTTGCTGCTCGGTGTGCTGGTGTTCGGCGTGTCCCGCTACGGGCGCGACTTCGGCAAGTTCGTACTCGATGCGCGCATCGAGCTCTACAAGGTGTTCTGGCCGACCCGCCAGGAGACCGGCACGATGACCGCAGTGGTGTTCGTGTTCGTGATCATCATGGCGCTGTTCTTCTGGGGTGTCGATTCGCTGCTCTCTTGGGCAACCGGATCCATCCTTGGCGGACAGGCCAGCGGAGGCTGAACATGGCGATGCGTTGGTACGTCGTACACGCGTATTCAAACTTCGAGCATCGCGTTGCCGAAGGCTTGAAGGAGCGCATCAAGCGCGCCGGGCTCGAGCCGAAGTTCGGCGAGATTCTCGTGCCCACCGAAGAGGTGGTCGAGATGCGCGACGGACAGAAGCGCAAGAGCGAGCGCAAGTTCTATCCGGGCTACGTGCTCGTGCAGATGGAGATGGACGAGGACACTTGGCACCTGGTGCATGAAGTGCCCAAGGTCCTGGGCTTCATCGGCGGCACCAAGGAAAAGCCCGCGCCGATCACGGATCGCGAGGCGAATCAGATCCTGCGTCGCGTCGAAGAGGGCGTGGAAAAGCCGCGTCCGAAGGTGATTTTCGAGCCGGGGGAGGTCGTGCGGGTGACCGATGGTCCCTTCAACGATTTCAGCGGCGTTGTGGAGAACGTGAATTACGAGAAGAACCGCCTGCAGGTGGCGGTGCAGATCCTCGGGCGCTCGACGCCGGTGGAGCTCGACTTCTCGCAGGTGGAGAAGGCCTGAGCCTGACAGCTCGGGTCTGGTAAACGTCACGCGACGGATCGCGTGACGTCAACGGCAAGGAAGCGCATGGGGAGTTCGGCATGGTGCCGGACGTTGGTACCCAGGAGAGACAACGATGGCCAAGAAAGTCCAAGGCTACGTCAAGCTGCAGGTGCCTGCAGGCTCGGCGAACCCTTCACCGCCCATCGGCCCGGCTCTGGGCCAGCAAGGCGTCAACATCATGGAGTTCTGCAAGCAGTTCAACGCTGCCACGCAGAAACTCGAAAAGGGTCTGCCGATCCCGGTGGTGATCACCGTGTACGCGGACCGTAGCTTCACCTTCATCATGAAGACGCCGCCGGCCGCGGTGCTGATCCGCAAGGCGATCGGCATCGAGAAGGGCAGCGGCACGCCGAACACGGCGAAGGTGGGCAAGATCACTCGCGCCCAGCTCGAGGAGATCGCCAAGACCAAGACCCCGGATCTGACGGCTGCCGACCTCGATGCGGCAGTGCGGACGATTGCCGGCAGCGCCCGATCGATGGGCGTCGATGTGGAAGGAGTCTGACCATGCCCGCAACACCCAAGCGTATGAAGCCCTGGAAGGATGCGCTGCCGCCGGGCAAGCAGTATCCGATCGACACCGCGCTGCAGCTTGTCAAAGATTTCGCCAAGGCGAAGTTTAATGAATCTGTCGATGCCGCCATCAACCTCGGTATCGATGCCTCGAAGTCCGACCAGCAGGTCCGTGGCTCGACCGTGATGCCGAACGGCATCGGCAAGACGGTGCGTGTCGCCGTGTTCACCTCCGCGCGTAGCCAGGAGGCCGCCAAGGCCGCCGGCGCCGACATCGTGGGTCTCGAAGACCTCGCCGAGAAGGTGAAGGCCGGTCAGATCGACTTCGACGTCGTGATCGCGAGCCCCGATGCCATGCGTGTGGTCGGTCAGCTCGGTCAGATTCTCGGACCTCGCGGCCTCATGCCGAACCCGAAGGTCGGCACCGTGAGCCCGGACGTCGCCGGAGCCGTGAAGAACGCCAAGAGCGGCCAGGTGCGCTACCGCGTTGACAAGGCCGGCATCGTCCACTGCACCATCGGCAAGGCGAGCTTCGAGTCCAACCAGCTGAAGGAAAACCTGCTGGCGTTGCTCGCGGACCTGCAGAAGGCCAAGCCGGCGACCTCGAAGGGCGTGTTCCTCAAGCGGGTCACGTTGTCTTCGACCATGGGTCCTGGCGTGCAGGTGGATCAGGGCTCGCTCGGTCTCTGACCGGGCGGGATCGGAAGTTTTGATTGATGCGGGTCCGGCACCGTGAGGTGCCGGGTTCCATCGAAGACCGCAGGCGGGAAGGGAAACGGCCCACGCGTTTCGCCAGCCCTTAATGATCGCCTGCGCAGGTGGTGTGCCGCTCAGACGAGGATCGTCCTCGTATGAAGGTCACCGTCGATAGGTCCGGCAGGGAACGCAAGTTTCCAGCCGGTGTGTGATCTTCAGGAGAGGAGTAATCAACTAGTGCCTCTGAACCTAGAAGACAAGAAAGCGCTGGTAAAGGAAGTGGCGGAGATTGCGGCTGTTGCGCAATCGGTGGTCGCTGCCGAATACCGTGGAATCACGGTGACGCAGATGACCGAGCTCCGTGCCAAGGCCCGTGCCCAAGGCGTGTACATGCGTGTCGTCAAAAACACGCTGGCTCGCAAGGCAATGGTCGGCACGTCGTTCGAAGCGGTCGGTGCCCAACTGAAGGGTCCGCTCGTGCTCGCTTTCTCGAAGGACGACCCGGGCGCCGCTGCGCGCGTGGTGAAGGACTTCGCGAAGTCGAACGACAAGCTCGTCGCGACGCTCGTATCGCTCGGTGGCCAAGTGCTGCCGGGGTCGGATCTCGAGAAGGTCGCTTCGCTGCCGACGCGCGAACAGGCTTTGTCGATGCTCTTGGGAACGCTCAAGGCACCGATCGAGAAGTTCGTGCGCACGGTGGTGGCACCGCACACCAAGCTGGTCCGCACCGTCGCGGCTGTCCGCGACGCCAAGCAGGCCGCCAGCGGTTGATCTTGTTGCCCTTGAAAAAACTTTGGAGTTACCACAATGGCTGTTAGCAAGGACGAAATCCTCGAAGCAATTTCCAACATGAGCATCATGCAGGTCGTCGAACTGATCTCCGACATGGAGAAGAAGTTCGGTGTGACCGCTGCTGCTCCGGTGGCCATCGCGGCCGTCGCGGGTCCCGCCGCCGCTGCTGCGCCGGCTGAAGAGAAGACGGAGTTCACCGTCGTTCTCAAGGAATACCCGGCGGACAAGAAGGTCGGCGTCATCAAGGTCGTGCGCGAACTGACGGGCCTCGGCCTGAAGGAAGCGAAGGACCTCGTCGAGGCCGTTCCGGGCACGGTGAAGGAAGGCGTGAACAAGGCCGATTCCGACACCATGAAGAAAAAGCTGGAAGAAGCCGGCGCGAAGGTCGAGATCAAGTAATACCCGCCGCATTCGTGGTGGGCATTACCGTTGTATCAGGCGGCACGCGGCAACTGGGGTGGAAAACCCCGGTTGCCGCGTCGTCCGCGTCCCGTTTGTAAAAGAGGTGTCCGATGGCTTACTCCTTCACCGAGAAGAAGCGCATCCGCAAGAATTTCGGCAAGCAGGGCAGCGTTCTCGAAACGCCGTACCTGCTGGCGATCCAGCTCGATTCCTACCGCCAGTTCCTGCAGGCCGACAAGGTCGAGGCGGCGCGTGAGGACATCGGTCTGCATGCGGCGTTCAAAACCGTGTTCCCGATTTCCAGTTATTCGGGCAACGCGGTGCTCGAGTACGTCAGCTATCGGCTCGGTGAGCCGGTGTTCGACGTCAAGGAGTGCCAGCTGCGTGGGCTGACCTACGCTGCACCGCTGCGCGTCAAAGTGCGCCTTGTGGTGTACGACAAGGAAGCCTCGGGCCCGAAGAAGCCGGTCAAGGATGTGCGCGAGCAGGAGGTTTACCTCGGTGAACTGCCGCTCATGACCGACAACGGCACCTTCGTCGTCAATGGCACCGAGCGTGTCATCGTCTCCCAGTTGCATCGCAGCCCGGGCGTGTTCTTCGATCACGACCGCGGTAAGTCGCACTCGTCGGGCAAGCTGCTGTTCAGCGCCCGCATCATTCCCTACCGTGGCTCGTGGCTGGACTTCGAGTTTGATGCCAAGGACTGCGTGTTCGCGCGTATCGACCGTCGCCGCAAGCTGCCGGTGTCGATCATCCTGCGCGCGCTCGGCATGAACGAGGGCGAAATCCTCGATACGTTCTTCGACAAGAACACCTTTTTCATCTCGAAGGAGGAGACTTCCCTCGAGCTCGTGCCGGCCCGCCTGCGTGGCGAGACTGCGGCATTCGAAATCCGCATCGGCGACCAGGTGGTCGTCGAGGAAGGCCGCCGCATCACGGCGCGCCACGTGCGTCAGCTCGAGGACGCTGGCGTGCGCAAGCTCGCCGTGCCCCGTGACTACATCTACGGCAAGATCGTCGCGCACGACGTCGTCAACACCGACACCGGCGAGATCATCGCCAAGGCCAACGAGGTGATCACCGCCGCGTCGGCCGAGAAGATCATCGAAGCGGGCGTCACCGAATTGCGCACGCTGTACGTCAATGATCTCGATCGCGGTCCGTACATATCGGACACGCTGCGCATCGACGCGACCCGCAATCGTCTCGAGGCGCTCGTTGAAATCTACCGAATGATGCGCCCCGGCGAGCCGCCGACCCGCGATGCCGCCGAGAACCTGTTCAGCAACCTGTTCTTCAACCCCGAGCGTTACGACGTCTCGGCCGTCGGCCGCATGAAGTTCAACCGCCGCGTGGGTCGCAAGGAGATCACCGGTTCGAACGTGCTCTCCAAGGAAGACATCCTCGATGTGCTGAAGGTTCTGATTGCGATCCGCAACGGCGACGGCACGGTCGATGACATCGATCACCTCGGCAACCGTCGCGTGCGCTCGGTCGGCGAAATGGCCGAGAACGCGTTCCGCGTGGGTCTCGTGCGCGTCGAGCGCGCGGTCAAGGAGCGGCTGAACATCGCTGAAAGCGAGCCGCTGATGCCGCAGGAGATGATCAACGCCAAGCCTGTGGCGGCCGCGGTCAAGGAATTCTTTGGTTCCTCGCAGCTCAGCCAGTTCATGGATCAGAACAATCCGCTCTCCGAAGTCACGCACAAGCGGCGTGTTTCGGCGCTCGGCCCAGGTGGTCTGACCCGCGAGCGCGCCGGCTTCGAAGTGCGCGACGTGCACCCGACCCACTATGGCCGCGTTTGCCCGATCGAGACTCCGGAAGGTCCGAACATCGGCCTGATCAATTCGCTGTCGGTCTATGCGCGCACCAACCAGTACGGCTTCCTCGAGACGCCGTACCGCCGCGTGGAGAACGGTCGCGTCACCGACAAGATCGACTATCTCTCGGCCATCGAAGAGGGTGAGTTCGCGATCGCGCAGGCGAACGCCATCACCAATGCGAAGGGGGAACTGTCGGACGAGCTCGTCTCGTGCCGTTTCCAGAACGAGTTCACGCTGATGCCGCGCGAGCGCATCAACTACATGGACGTGTCGCCGAAGCAGATCGTCTCCGTGGCGGCCTCGCTGATCCCCTTCCTCGAGCACGACGACGCCAACCGCGCGTTGATGGGCTCGAACATGCAGCGTCAGGCCGTGCCGACGCTTCGTACCGAGGCGCCGCTCGTCGGCACCGGCATGGAGCGCCCGGTGGCGATCGACTCGGGCGTGACCGTCGTCGCTCGTCGTGGCGGCGTGGTCGACTCGGTTGATGCCTCGCGCATCGTCGTGCGGGTGAATGACGCCGAGACGACCTCGGCCGAACCCGGCGTCGACATCTACAACCTCACGAAGTACACCCGTTCCAACCAGAACACCTGCATCAACCAGCGCCCGCTGGTGTCGGCAGGGGATGTCATCGCGCGCGGCGACGTGCTCGCGGATGGTCCGTCCACCGATCTCGGCGAGTTGGCGCTCGGCCAGAACATGCTGGTCGCCTTCATGCCCTGGAACGGCTACAACTTCGAGGACTCGATCCTCATCTCCGAGCGTGTGGTGCAGGAAGATCGCTTCACCACGATCCACATCGAGGAGCTGACCTGCGTTGCCCGTGATACCAAGCTCGGCTCCGAGGAAATCACCGCGGATATCCCGAACGTCGGCGACCAGGCACTCAACAAGCTCGACGAAGCGGGCATTGCCTGGATCGGCGCCGAAGTGCGCGCGGGCGACATCCTGGTCGGCAAGGTGACGCCGAAGGGCGAAACCCAGTTGACCCCGGAAGAGAAGCTGCTGCGTGCGATCTTCGGCGAGAAGGCGAGCGACGTGAAGGACACCTCGCTGCGCGTGCCGCCGGGCATGGATGGCACGGTCATCGACGTGCGCGTGTTCACGCGCGACGGCGTGGAGAAGGATTCGCGCGCGTTGTCGATCGAGAAGGCTGAAATCGAGCGGGTCCGCAAGGACTTCGGCGATCAGCAGCGCATTCTCGAAGATGATATGTTCCAGCGTGTGCGCGGCATGCTCGTCGGCAAGGTGGCCGCAGGTGGTCCGCAGAAGCTCAAGTCGGGCACGAAGATCACCGCCGAGTACCTCGACGGCCTCAACCGCGACGAGTGGTTCGCCATCCGTCTCGACGACGAAGATGCCAACACGCAGCTCGAGTCGACCGCCGAGCGTCTGCGCGAGCAGCGCAAGATGTTCGAGGCGAAGCTCGAGAACAAGCGCGGCAAGATCACGCAGGGCGACGATCTGTCACCGGGCGTATTGAAGATGGTCAAGGTGTACCTGGCCGTTAAGCGCCGCGTGCAGCCGGGCGACAAGATGGCCGGCCGCCACGGTAACAAGGGCGTCATTTCGACCATCGTTCCCGTTGAAGACATGCCGTACCTCGAAGACGGCACCCCGGTGGATGTCGTACTCAACCCGCTCGGCGTGCCCTCGCGCATGAACGTCGGTCAGGTGCTCGAAACCCACCTCGGTTGGGCTGCCAAGGGGCTCGGTCTGAAGATCGGCCGGATGCTCGAGGCGCAGCAAGCGGTGGGCGAGGTGCGCAACTTCGTCTCGCGTGTCTACAACGAGACCGGCGGGCAGAAGGAGGCGATCGACAGCCTCAGCGACTCCGAAGTGGTGGCGCTCGCGCGCAACCTCTCGCGTGGCGTACCCATTGCGACGCCGGTGTTCGACGGTACCGCGGAGACCGAGATCAAGCATCTGCTCAAACTCGCCGATCTGCCGGTGTCCGGACAGACTTACCTGCACGACGGCCGTACGGGCGAGCGCTTCGAGCGGCCGGTCACGGTCGGCTACATGTACATGCTGAAGCTCAACCACCTGGTCGACGACAAGATGCACGCCCGCTCAACGGGACCGTACTCGCTCGTCACGCAGCAGCCGCTCGGCGGCAAGGCGCAGTTCGGTGGCCAGCGCTTCGGCGAAATGGAAGTCTGGGCACTCGAGGCCTACGGCGCGGCCTACACGCTGCAGGAAATGCTCACCGTGAAGTCGGACGACGTGAATGGCCGTACGAAGATGTACAAGAACATCGTCGACGGCAATCACCAGATGGATGCCGGCATGCCCGAATCGTTCAACGTGCTCGTCAAGGAAATCCGCTCCTTGGCGATCAACGTCGAACTGGAACAGGATTGAGGTGCAGTCATGAAAGATATTCTGAACATCTTCAAGCAGAACGCACCCGTCGAGCACTTCGACTCGATCAAGATCGGGCTCGCATCGCCCGAGATGATCAAGTCCTGGTCCTTCGGCGAGGTGAAGAAGCCTGAGACGATCAACTACCGCACTTTCAAGCCCGAACGCGATGGCCTGTTCTGCGCGAAGATCTTCGGGCCCGTCAAGGACTACGAGTGCCTGTGCGGCAAGTACAAGCGCCTGAAGCATCGCGGCGTGGTCTGCGAAAAGTGCGGCGTCGAGGTCACCCAGTCGAAGGTGCGCCGCGATCGCATGGGCCACATCGAGCTGGCTTCGCCTGTCGCGCACATCTGGTTCCTCAAGTCGCTGCCTTCGCGTATCGGCCTCATGCTCGACATGACGCTGCGCGAAATCGAGCGAGTGCTGTATTTCGAAGCTTTCGTGGTGATCGATCCGGGCATGACCCCCATGACCCGCGGTCAGTTGCTGACCGACGAGATGTACCTTGAGGCCATCGAGCAGCACGGCGATGAGTTCGACGCGCGCATGGGCGCCGAGGCCATCCACGAGTTGCTGCGTTCGCTCGACCTGCAGGCCGAAGTCAACAAGGCCCGCGAGGACATGGCGAACACCGCCTCGGAGACCAAACTCAAGCGGCTCTCCAAGCGCCTGAAGCTGATCGAGTCCTTCATCGAGTCGGGCAACAAGCCCGAATGGATGGTGATGACCATCCTGCCGGTGCTGCCGCCCGATCTGCGCCCGCTCGTGCCGCTCGACGGCGGTCGCTTCGCGACCTCGGATCTCAACGATCTCTACCGTCGCGTGATCAACCGCAACAACCGCCTGCGGCGGCTGCTCGAGCTGAACGCGCCGGACATCATCGTGCGCAACGAAAAGCGCATGCTGCAGGAGGCTGTGGACGCACTGCTCGACAACGGTCGACGTGGTCGTGCCATCACCGGCACCAACAAGCGCCCGCTCAAGTCGCTCGCCGACATGATCAAGGGCAAGCAGGGCCGCTTCCGCCAGAACCTGCTCGGCAAGCGCGTCGACTACTCGGGCCGTTCGGTCATCGTGGTGGGTCCGACGCTGCGTCTGCACCAGTGCGGCCTGCCGAAGAAGATGGCGCTCGAGCTCTTCAAGCCGTTCATCTTCCAGAAGCTGCAGCTGCGCGGTGACGCGTCGACCATCAAGGCTGCGAAGCGTCTCGTCGAGCGCGAAGGGCCGGAGGTGTGGGACATCCTCTCCGAGGTGATCCGCGAGCACCCCGTGCTGCTCAACCGCGCGCCGACGCTGCACCGCCTCGGCATCCAGGCTTTCGAGCCCGTGCTGATCGAAGGCAAGGCGATCCAGCTGCACCCGCTCGTCTGCACGGCGTTCAACGCCGACTTCGACGGTGACCAGATGGCCGTGCACGTGCCGCTGTCGCTCGAAGCGCAGCTCGAGGCACGCGCGCTGATGATGTCCTCGAACAACATCCTCTCGCCGGCCAACGGTGATCCGATCATCGTGCCGTCGCAGGACGTGGTGCTCGGTCTCTACTACATGACCCGCGAGCGCATCGGTGCAACGGGCGAGGGCATGATGTTCGCCGACGTGGGCGAAGTGCATCGCGCCTACGAGACGCGTCAGGTTCACCTGCAGGCGCGCATCAGCGTGCGTATCCGCGAAGTCGTCCCGCAGGACGATCAGTGGGTCGAGCGTCGCCGCCTCGTGAAGACCACCGTGGGTCGTGCGCTGCTCTCCGAAGTCATTCCCGATGGCTTGTCCTTCGACATCGTCAACCAGGACATGACCAAGAAGGCGATTTCGGCGACGATCAACGCCTGCTATCGCCAGCTCGGCCTCAAGGATACGGTGATCTTTGCCGACCGGCTCATGTACACCGGGTTCCAGTACGCGACCCGCGCGTCGGTGTCGTTCGGCATCGACGACATCGTGATCCCCGAGCAGAAGGTGAAGATCGTTGCCGCGGCCGACAAGGAAGTGAAGGAGATCCAGGACCAGTACGCCTCGGGTCTCGTCACCAACGGCGAGCGCTACAACAAGGTCGTTGACATCTGGTCGCGCGCGAACGATCAAGTCGCCAAGGCGATGATGGAAAAGCTCGGCAGCGAAGAGGCGACCGACTCGAAGGGTGCCAAGCAGCGGCAGAAGTCGTTCAACTCGATCTTCATGATGGCCGACTCCGGTGCCCGCGGTAGCGCGGCCCAGATCCGTCAGCTCGCCGGCATGCGCGGCCTGATGGCCAAGCCCGACGGCTCGATCATCGAGACGCCCATCACGGCAAACTTCCGTGAAGGCCTCAACGTGTTGCAGTACTTCATCTCGACGCACGGCGCCCGTAAGGGTCTGGCCGATACGGCGCTGAAGACCGCGAACTCGGGTTACCTGACCCGTCGACTCGTCGACGTTGCGCAGGATCTCGTGGTCACGGAGACCGATTGCGGCACGACCAACGGCCTCACCGTGACGCCGCTCGTCGAGGGTGGTGACGTGGTCGAGGGCCTCGGCGAGCGCGTGCTCGGCCGTGTGGTCGTCGAAGATGTGCTGAAGCCGGGTGGCAAGGGTGCCGTGCTGTTGCCCGCCGGAACGCTGATTGATGAGCATCTCGTGCGCTTGCTCGAAATGCAGGGCGTCGATCAGGTCAAGGTGCGTTCGCCCATCACCTGCAATACGCGCTATGGCGTCTGCGCCATGTGCTACGGGCGCGATCTCGCCCGCGGTCGCATCATCAATATCGGCGAAGCAGTCGGCGTCATGGCCGCGCAGTCGATCGGCGAGCCGGGCACGCAGCTGACCATGCGCACCTTCCACATCGGCGGTGCCGCCTCGCGTGCGGCGGCGGCCTCGAGCGTGGAAGTGCGCAACAAGGGAACGCTGCGCTTCCACAACGTGAAGACCGTGGCCCACGAGAAGGGCCACCTCGTCGCTGTATCCCGTTCGGGTGAAATCGGCGTGGTCGACGAGTTCGGCCGCGAGCGCGAGCGCTACAAGATCCCCTATGGTGCGCAGATCAACGCCCGCGAGGGTAATCAGGTGGCAGCCGGCCAGTCGGTCGCGACCTGGGATCCGCACACCCACCCGGTCGTGACCGAGGTGGCGGGCTTCCTGCGCTTCCAGGACTTCGTCGACGGTTTGACCGTTACCCGTCAGGTCGACGAGGTCACGGGCTTGTCGTCAGTCGTCGTTATGGACGGTAGCAAGCAGCGCGGCGGCAAGGAACTGCGTCCGACCATCAAGTTGGTCAACGCCAAGGGCAAGGAAGTGCCGTTCGCCAACACCGAGATTCCGGCCGTGTACACGCTGCCGGCGGGCGCCCTCATCAGCCTCGAGGACGGTGCCAAGGTGTCGGTGGGCGACGTCATCGCCCGCATCCCGCAGGAATCCTCGAAGACCCGCGACATCACCGGCGGTCTGCCGCGTGTGGCGGACCTCTTTGAAGCGCGCAAGCCGAAGGACCAGGCGATCCTCGCCGAGAAGAGCGGCACCGTCAGCTTCGGCAAGGAGACCAAGGGCAAGCGTCGTCTCGTCATCACCGAAGAAAAGGGCGAGAAGTACGAGGAGCTGATCCCGAAGTGGCGCCAGCTCAACGTGTTCGAAGGCGAGCAGGTCACCCGCGGCGAAGTCATCGCCGACGGCGAGCCGAATCCGCACGATATCCTGCGTCTGCAGGGCGTCCAGCCGCTCGCGAACTATCTCGTCCGCGAAATTCAGGACGTCTATCGTCTGCAGGGCGTGAAGATCAACGATAAGCACATCGAGGTGATCATCCGCCAGATGCTGCGCAAGGCCGAGGTAACGAGCGTCGGCGAAACGCCGCTGCTCAAGGGCGAACAGCTCGACCGCTCGCGTGCGCTCGACATCAACGATCGCACCGGTGCCGATGGCAAGCAGTTGGCGACGCTCGCCCCGGTGCTGCTTGGCATCACCAAGGCGTCGTTGGCCACCGAGTCGTTCATTTCGGCGGCGTCGTTCCAGGAGACCACTCGCGTGCTGACCGAAGCGGCGGTTCGCGGTCTCAAGGACGATCTGCGCGGTCTGAAGGAGAACGTCATCGTCGGTCGTCTGATCCCTGCCGGCACCGGTTTCGCGGCTCACGCGCATCGGCGTCGCAAGCTCGACGACTCGAACACCCGTCGCTTCATGGAGATCGGCTCCGCGGGCGGTGAGGGCGATGACTCGGCGGTCGGTGAGGAAGAGAGCGCAGCCGGCTGAGGTGTGAACCCTGGTGGATGAACCTGCGGGCAGCATTGCGGACAGTGCGGACGGTCTCTCGGGAATGAGCGATCGTCCGCACCGCATGCCGCCGGGGCATCCGACCCCGGTGCGTGTGCTGTTGCGGGGCCTCGAGCTCATCCAGGTGCTCAATCGGCATGGTCCACTGACCACTGCCGCGCTCAGTCAGAAATTGCGTCTGGCTCGTACCACGGTTAATCGTTGCCTCGCTACGCTCGAGGCCAGTGGCTTCGTCGAGCGGTTGCCGTCCCGGCGCTACGCACTCACCCTGAAAGCCTGTCTGCTGAGCCACGGCTTCGATGCGGCGACCGAACGCATCGAGCCGGTGCGCGCGGCGCTGCACGCCTCGGCAACCAAAGTGCAGTGGCCCATGAGTCTGATGCGTCTGCAGTTTCCGCAGATGTTCATCGAAGATTCCACTGATCGCGAGAGCGGTTTCGCGGTCGAGTATTTCGAGCGCGGCATGCTCGTTCCCGTGCTGACTACGGCCTCGGGCCGCGCCTTGCTCGCGTTCTCCGGAGCGCGCGTTCGCGAGCTGCTGCTCGATCACCTCTGGCCGAACCGCCCGGAGGAAACCCAAGCGTCCTGGACGGATCGCGCCGCGCTCGATCGAGAACTCGCCACCACGCGTGAGCGTGGCTACGCGCGCTCGACGCGGCCGCTGCGCTTGACCGAGCAGGGCAGCATTGCCTTGCCCATCATGGCCGACGGCGAGCCGGTGGCGGCGCTCGCCGTGCGCTTTGCGCTCTCTGCCGTTTCATTTGAGGATGCGCGCAAGCGCTTGCTGCCCGCGCTGCAGGACATCGCACTCGGCAAGCTTGCTTGAACGCGGAGCGTTCGATGGATCCCGCGCTCCGCTCAGCCATTGAAAAACTCCACGGCCCCGCCGACTGGGTACATCTGTCCACCATCGATCGCGACGGTGGTCCGCACGTGACACCGATGATGATGGGGCTGCAGGACCCGTGGCTGCTCTTCAGCCTCACCGGCAAGCAGAAGGTGCGCAATCTCGAGCGCGATCCGCGAGCCTGCGTGGCGATCTCGAAGCCGGGCACGATGGCACATGTCATCGTGTGGGGTCGCATCGAGATCCGCACTGACGCCGAAGCCCAGCAGATGTGGGAGGCGATGATCGTCGGTGCGTTCGGGCCGGAGGGCCTTGGCAAGCGTGCGCGCACGCTGTCGCGAGACGCCACGATGCTGGGCTTGCTCACACCCGAGCATCACCGCATCTACGGTCTCGACTAGTTCGCGACCGGCGTACGACTCACCACTTCAGTAGTTTTTCGCCGAGCAGTTTGCCGAAGGCCAGCGCCGGCGTGAGCGATAGTCCGCCGACGAACGCATCGCCCGAGGTGCGTCCAAAGCCCAAGACTTCGCCGGCGGCATAGAGGTTTTTGATCGGCTTGCCACCCTTGCCGAGTACCCGCAAACCGGAGTCCACCTTCAGGCCCACAGGGCTTAGTACGGTCAGTCCCTGCGCCTTGATCCCGTAGAACGGTGCTTTCTCGATGCGGCGGATGAGGAACTGCTTGCCGTGTTTGCGATCGAGGCCGGCATCGACGGCGGCGTTGTACTCGCGGACCGTGCGCAGCAGGTTGGCCGAGGGTACGCCGAGTTTGCGCGCGAGCTCGACCAAGGTCTTCGCCTTGACGAAGGCCGGGTGCCGGCCGAACTTCGCCCGATAGACCTGCTTTGCATCGAGCGTCATCGTCGCCGCGTTCTGCAAGACGCCCTCATCGAAGACAATATGCATCGCCATGCCCGGTTGACGCAGCAGCGCGCGCTCGCGGTAGTCGATGCTCGGGTGATCTTCCTGCATGAAGCGCTCGCCGCGGTGGTCGACGAAGATCTCCCACACCTTGCGCGCACCCGGAGAGAGTGTGAGGAACGCACCCGTTCGCCCATCTTGGGGATCATCAAGCACGCCGGCGAAGGTACAGAGGAATTTGCTGCCGCCATCGGCTTGCGCACCGAGTGCGCGGGCGCACACCAGCCCGTCGCCTCGCGAGTAGGGGTTGACGTTCGAGCAGAGCGGATACTCGGGCGTCAGTTGCTCCCACAGCGCCTGGTTGGCCGCATAGCCACCCGATGCCAGCACCACGTTGCGCCCGAAGAAGTCGAACTCGCCGTTCGGCGTGCTGGCGCGCACCCCGGTTACTGCACCGCGTTCGTCGGTGAGCAGCGAGCGCATGCGATGCTGTAGCCGCAGATCAATGCGTCCTTCGCGCACCAGCCGATCGTGCGTCGGTCGCAGCGCCTCGAGTACGGAGAGACCCTTGTTGGGGCCCCAGAGATAACGTCGAGTCGAGTAGGCTTCATGCGCTTCGCCGGCCACCGGCGTGCCGGGGGCAGGCTGAAAGCCCAGATCCATCAGCCAGTCGATGGTGGCGGCCGCGTGATCGACGAACAATCGCAGCACGACCGGATCGATCTTGCCGTGGGCGATGCGCTGCGCGTCGCGGTAGTGTTCGTCGGGACTGTCCTCGATGCCTTGCGCTTTCTGCAGTCGGGTGCCCGCCGCGCTGATCTGGCCGGACGACCAGTGCAGCGTACCGCCGATGCGCAGGTCCGCCTCCAGTTGCAGCACGCGTGCGCCTCGCTCTGCAGCGCGGATGGCGAGCGGCAAACCGGCTGAGCCTGCACCGATGACGATGACATCGAAGCTGCGGGCAGGGTCGGCGGTGCTGGCGGAGGCCACCGCGGTGGTGGTGGCAGTGGCGACGCGACGGCGGGTGGTCATGGGCAGCGTTCCTCGAATGCAACAACCGAGCGTCGAGAGTACCGTGTTTGATGGAACCGCGGATAATGTCCCACATGAGCGCGACCGAAGCCGAGCGAGTGCAGCGTGACATGCTGTTCTGGCGCACTCCCGCTGGGGTGCGCCGGGAGTTCATCGATGCGCACAACGGGCGGCTGCACCTGCGGCTGGCCTGGCCCGGATCGACGCAGCCCGAGCCGGCGCAGCCCGAGCCAGCGCAACGAGCGCGAGTGCAGTCAGGGTCGTCGAAGGTACCGCTGATCTGTCTGCACCTCTCGCCCAATTCCTCTCGTGTCTATGCGCGCTTCATCGCCGAAATGGCACACGACCGTCTCGCCGTGGCACCCGACACGCCCGGTTTTGGTTTATCCACGGCGCCGATCGACGATCCGTCCATCGAGGACTACGCCCTGTGCATCACCGATCTTCTCGGTCATCTCGAGCAGCGTTTCGGCTGCCGGCAGTTCGACGTCATGGGCTATCACACTGGATCGAAGATCGCGCTCGCTCTTGCGCGACGTGAAGCGTCACGCGTTCGCCGCCTCGTGCTGGTGTCGGCACCGGTGTACACGCCCGAGGAACTCGAGAGGCAGCGGACGAGTCTTGCTGTCGTCGCGGCCGACGCCTGGGCGAGCGATGGCGAGGCGCTGCGCAGGCGTTGGCTCGAGCATTGGCAATGGAAAGATCCCGAGGCGAGCGCCGCGTTCGTGCAGCGCGAGGTCGCCGAAGGCTTGTTGAACCAGACCGAGGCGCCTCGCGCCTATCGAGCGGCTTTCGCCGTGCAACACGCAGAATGGTTGCCGCAGACTCGTCAGTCGGTATTGCTGCTGTGTCCGGATGATGATCTGCGCGAGCCGACGCTACGAGCGAAGCCGCTGCTAAGACACGGTCGTTTCGTCGAGTGTCGGGGCTGGGGGCATGGATTTCTCGACGTGCGTACTGAGGCCGCGGCCGCGTTGGTCCGCGGCTTCCTCGACGAACCCGAAGACCCGGCGACGGTGGCGAGTCAGCGCGAAGCCATAGTGCGGGCGCCCTCGGTTTCTGCACAGCCACGCTCAGTTTCTGCGCTGCCGCCCGCTTCGGCCGCCGCCGAGTCGGCTCCGCGTGCTGAGCGCATACAACGAGCCTTTCACGATGGGCCCTACGGCGCGCTGCACTATCGCCGGGTCGATCCCGCGTCGACCACGGCCGTGCCGCTGCTGATGCTGCACATGAGCCCGAACTCGGGTCGTATTTTCGAGGCGGCCTTGCTCGAGATGGGGCTTGATCGAATCTGCATCGCGCCCGATACGCCGGGCTTTGGCGAATCTGAGGCGCCACCCGAGCCGGTCGGAATCGAGGCCTTCGCCCGCGCGATGCTGTCCTTGATCGATGCGCTCGGCTTGCCGAGGGTCGATGTGCTCGGTTACCACACGGGAGCGATCACCAGCATCGTGCTCGCGCTGCTTGCCCCGGAGCGCATTCGTAAGGTGGTGCAGATTTCTTCCCCGGTGTTCACAGACGCGGAACTGCGGCATCTGCGGGCCGAATACGCAGCGCGCGAGTGGCGCGAGGACGGTGGTCACCTTGTCGAGGCATGGCAGAACCTGCAGCGGTTCTACGGGCCCGAAGTGCCGCGCGCGGTGCTGGCGCGCAACTTTACCGAGGGGCTGCGCGGCGGACCTGCAGCGCACTGGGGTCATCGCGCGGCCTTCGCACACGATCTGCGCCCGGACCTCCCGCGGGTGCAGCAGCCGGTGTTGATCGTCAATCCAGCCGACGATCTGGCCGAGCAATCGCCGCGAGGGCTCCCTCTGCTGCACAACGGGCGGTTTCTCGATCTACCCGATCACGCCCACGGTTTCATCGATGTCATGCCACAGCGCTTCGGTGAGCATTTGCGCGCCTTCCTCGATGCGACCTGAAGGACTTATAGTGACTGTCGGCGACCCACCGGGTCGCTTGCCGAACGCTGCGGGGTAGATCGTGCTTGAATCGTTGTCGGTGTTGCTGCTGTTCTTGCTCGGTGCGGCCGCAGGCGGTGCCATCGGTTATCGCCTCGCGCGGCAGCGCCCCTCGCCCGAGCAGGTGCAGGAGATTGCGCAGTTGCAGGCACGGGTGCTCGAACTCACTGCCAGCAACGCCGCACTGACGGCCACGCTCGAGCAGGAGCGCGGCGTAGCGGCCGAGAGGGCCGCGGAACTCGCGAGTGCCCGGGAGCAGTTGATCAATTCCTTCAAAGCCTTGTCGGCCGAGGCGTTGCAGGTCAACAACGAGCAGTTTCTCAATCTCGCCCGCACGCAGCTCGAGCGTTTTCAGTCTGAAGCCAAACTCGATCTGGCGGCCCGTCAGCAGCAGATCGGTGAGTCGCTGAAGCCCATCCGCGATTCGATCGGTCGCTTCGATGCGCAGGTGCAGGAAATCGAAAAAGTCCGCGCCGTCGCCTACCAGTCGCTCACCGATCAGGTGCAACAGCTGATGCGCGAGCAGGTGCTGTTGCGCGGCGAGACCAGCAATCTCGTCGGCGCGCTGAAGCAACCGACCGTGCGCGGGCGATGGGGTGAGATCCAGTTGCGCCGTGTGGTCGAGCTCGCCGGCATGCTGGCGTATTGCGATTTCATCGAGCAGCAGTCGGTGACCACCGAGGAAGGGCGGCTGCGGCCGGATCTGATCGTGAAGTTGCCGGGCGGTCGCAATGTCATCGTCGATTCGAAGGTGCCGCTGTCAGGCTATCTCGCGGCGCTCGAAGCGCCGGATGAGGCCACGCGGACTCTGCGCTTGCAGGAGCACGCCAAGGCGGTCAAGGCGCACATCACGGCGCTGGCCCGCAAAGGCTACGCCGAAGAAATCCGTCACAGCGCGCAATTCGTGGTGCTATTCCTGCCGGGCGAGGTGTTCTTCAGCGCAGCCCTCGAGCAGGACCCGTCGCTCATCGAAGCCGGTGTCGATCAGGGCGTGATGATCGCGACGCCGACCTCGTTGATTGCGCTGCTTCGCGCCGTGGCCTACGGCTGGCGCCAAGAGCAGATCGCGCGCAATGCCGAGCAGATCAGCGCTCTCGGCAAGGAGCTCTACGAGCGCCTGGCCAAGATGGGCGATCACTGGGCCAAGGTCGGCTACAACCTGCGGCAGGCCGTGGAGGGTTACAACCGCGCCACGAGTTCGCTCGAAAGTCGGGTGATGGTGACGGCGCGCCGCTTCCGTGACTACGACGCAGGACTCGATGTCGAGAAGCTTGCTGAACTCGAGACCGTGGAACTCACTCCGCGGCTGCTGCAGGACGAGAACGCGGCTCCATCGGCTTCGTCGTCCTCGACGTGAGTTCGATGACGCGCGCCTGACCGCGACCGCGTGGGTCGGCGGCGGCCGCCAAGCCGCCATCGGGGGTGCGCTCGATCACCTGCATGTCGCCGAACTCCCAGCTGTTCTGTCGCACCTCGTAGCCCATGGCGACAAGCTCGGCGCGTGTTTTCTCCGGCAGATTGCAGCAGCGGCTGACGATGATGAGGGTGCCCGGAATCAGTTGATGATGAAAACGCGGCGCGGATACCGCCTCGGTCGCCGTCATGCCGTGATCGAATAGGTTGACGAGCGTCTGGAACACCGAGGTGAAGATCGTCGAACCGCCAGGCGTGCCCAGCACGCCGTGCACCACGCCGTCCTTCAGCAGGATCGTCGGCGTCATCGACGAGAGCATGCGCTTGCCCGGCGCGATTTCATTGGCCGTGGCGCCCACAACGCCATACAGATTCGGCACTCCCGGCTTGACGCTGAAGTCATCCATCTCGTTGTTGAGCAGGAAGCCTGCGCCGCCTACCACCACGCCGTTGCCAAAGCTGCCGTTCAGCGTGTAGGTCAGTGACACCGCGTTGCCCGCGCTATCGAGAATCGAGAAGTGCGTGGTCTGCAGGCTCTCTGCAAGACCGGGTTTGACACTGGGGGGTGGCGAGATCGCCGTGCGGTTGACCTGCTGCGCGCGTCGCTGCAAATACTCGGTTGCGACGAGTTCCTTCACCGGGACTTTGACGAAGTCCGGATCACCGAGATATTCGGCGCGATCGGCAAACACGCGCTTTTCGATCTCGGCGATCAGATGCACGTATTGCGTGGATAGATAGGGTGCGTCTTTGAACTCTGCAGCGAGCGAGTCTTTAATGCCGAGCAACTGCGCGAGGGCGATGCCGCCTGAACTCGGTGGGGGTGCCGTGACAAGGGTGTGGCCGCGCCAGGGAAACTGCAGCGGCGTGCGCCAGATCGCGCGATAGCTCCGCAGGTCGGCGCGCGAGATGAGTCCGCCGCCGCGGCGCATCTCGGCTACGAGCAGCTCGGCCGTGCGACCGGCGTAAAAGTCCCGCGGTCCCTGCTCGGCGATGCGTTGCAGTGTCGCGGCCAACTCGGCTTGACGGAACGGCTGCCGCGATGCATCGGCCTCGACCATTCGGCCGAAGTACTCGCGGAAGTTGGTCTTGCCCTCGTAATCGGCGAACGCCTCGCGGGTACGTTCGATGAGTTGCGGATGGGGGACGAAGCCCTCGCGCGCAAGGCGGATCGCCGGCTGCAGCAGCGCCTTCCACGGGCGGCTGCCGTATTGACGATGCACTTCCCATAGTCCCGCGACCGTGCCCGGGACACCTGCGGCTCGATGACCGACCAGGCTGGATTCCGCGACGTAGTTGCCCTGCGCATCAAGGTACATGTCGCGGCTCGCACGTCCCGGCGCGGCCTCGCGAAAGTCGAGGAAGCGATCGATGCCCTGATGATGCAGGGTGATGAAGCCGCCACCGCCGAGATTGCCGGCTTCCGGATAGGTCACGGCCAACACGAAGGCGGTGGCGACGGCCGCATCAACCGCATTGCCACCGTCGCGCAGCACGGCCTCGGCCACTTCCGCGCCATGGTTATCCGGAATGGCGATGGCTGCTGGGGCACCGCGCAACGGTGCGGCGAGGAGCGAGGCGAGCAGCGCGTAGACGAGCAGGGACGGTAGCCAGAGCAGGGATCGTTTCATGGCGCCATGTTCGCATACCGCATGGGCTTCGGGCATGATGCGGCCATGCGATACACGACATTGCTGATCATCGGAGCAGTTCTGTGCTCGACCCTTTGCGGGTCGCGCGCGCTCGCACAAGGACAGGACTCGACGCCGGGCGAGCGGAATCTTCGCGTGATGGCAGAGTTGCTGCCCGGGCTCTACGACAACGTGAACCAGAATTACTTCGACGGACGTCGCAAGTTGCCGCAGGCCGATCGCCATCCGCGGATGTCGACGACGATCACGCGTATCGAGGCGCCCGCTTTCGGTCGATATGTGTTTCTCTGGGTGAATCGCAGCGAGACGGACAAGGGACCCTCCATGTCTTGGCGCATCGCAACCCTCAGCGCAGGACCCGGCGCAGACGAGGTCACCTTGCGTCACTACTTGCGCATGCAGGGCGAGATCACGCCCGCCGAGTTTGCAACGCTGCGTCCGGCGGATCTGCGACGTACCGAGGGCTGCGACTACTTCTTCAAGCGCCGTGCCGATCACTATCGTGGCTCGCAGGGTGCCAAGAGTTGCAAGTTCGAGTGGGACGGCGAGCAGGTGTACACCGATAACGAGATTTCGCTCTCGCCCACCAGTCTTTGGTTCCACGATCACAAATGGGTCATCAAGACCGGAAAGCGCATCAGCGGAGTCGCGTCAGGAGAGCCGTTCTGGCTCGAGCGGGCGAGGGTGTTCCATTGCTATGCGGACGTGCCCGGGGTGGGCGGCGGCGTCGATGTGCCGTTCGAGCGCTTTGACAACATCCTGTTGAACGACAAGGGTGGCACGCACTGGTTTCGCTCAAGCGCAGTACCGGCGCGCGGCCTCGAATCGCGCGAGATCGCCTTGAACCTGCGCGCGGTCACCTGGCACGTACTCAACGAAGCCAACGATTATTTCAATCGCAATTCTCTGGTGCTGTCGGTGCTCGAGCGGCTGCCGGACGGCAGCATCAAGGAGCATGGGTACGCGTTCACCGATCCGGACGCGGAACGCATCGCCATCAACCTGAAATGGATGCTCGGCAACTGCGCGATTACGCCGCGCAACGAGGCCCGTCCGCAGATGTGACGGGCTCGCCCTGAGGCGGGGCGGCCTCAGGGATGGCGGATCAGCACCTTGCCGATGTGATCGCTGGCTTCCATTTCGCGAAATGCCGCGATGGCATCGTCGAAGGCGAAGGTCTTGTCGATCACCGGCTGCAAACCGTTCGCCGCCATGGCGCCAAGCAGGTCAGCGAACATCTGTCGACTACCGTTGCTGATCGCCTTGAGCATCAGATTTTTCTGATAGAACCCGGGCATCTTCGGCAGTTCCTTCGGCAGAGGTCCGGTGCCGATCATCACAATGCAGGCCCCCGGGGCACAGGCATTCATCGACTCATCGAGCGTCGGACGGCCGACGTTCTCGAGCACCACGTCGACGCCGCCGCCGGTGAGCTCGGCCACCCGCGTACCCCAGGCCGGCGTGTCGCGGTAATTGACCGTGAGATCTGCGCCGAGCTCGCGCATGCGCGCGAGTTTGTCGTTGCGTGATGAGGTGACGACGACGCGTGCGCCGGCCTGTTTGGCGAGCTGCATGCCGATCGTCGAGACGCCACCGGTGCCGAGCGACAGCACGGTCTGACCGGGTCGCAGCCGCGCGATTTCAAAGAGAGCGTGCCAGGCGGTGACGCCGGAGGAGGCGAGCGTCGCGGCCGATTCGTAGCTGACTGCGTCGGGCAGGCGCACGAGCCCCTGCGCCGGCAAGATGACTCGTTCACCGAGCCAACCATCGAGCGTATTGCCGATGTCGCGTTCGTACACCGACGGGCGCCAACGCCCTTCGGTCCAGTCCGGGAAATGACAGGCCGTGACGCGATCACCGACCGCCACCTCGCTGACGCCTTCGCCGATCGCGATGACTTCCCCCGCGCCTTCACTCAGCGGAATCGACGCCTTGTTTGCGCCGATGGGGAAAAAGCCGGCAACAATGCCGCGATCGCGTGCGTTGATGGAGGTGGCGACGACGCGCACCAGCACCTCGCCGCGTTGCGGCAGCGGCGTCTCGCGCGTGGTCAATTGCAAGTTGCCGATCGAGGGCGGAGTGCCGATGCGCCACACGCGTGAGCGCTCACGAGCGGTGGGTCGCGCGTTGCGCGGCGTTGCCGCGGCAGCGGCGTCGGCAGCCCCGAGTGCCGCACTGCCTGCGGCCGTGGCACTGCCTGCCGCCGTGGCGCTGGCCACGGTCAGAAAATCACGGCGGTCCATGACGTAACTCCGTAATCGATGCGGCGACCCGCACGATGTCCTCTTCGTGGCTCGCTTCGCGCCAGGGTTCACGCAGCGCGGCCTCGTACCAGTCGCGCATCGCGGGCAGGGCGAGCAGTCGCGCGGTATACGCATCGGCCGGTGCATCGGGTGCAGTGTCGAGCCGCAGCCCATAGGTTTGCAGACGAAATGCGACGGGAGCAAAGAACGCATCCACGGCCGTGAACGTCGCACCGGCGAGGAACGGTCCGCCGAAACGGGTGAGACCCTCGGTCCACAACGAGCGCAGGCGCTGCAGCTCGGTCTCGAGCGCCGCCGGTCGCTCGCGCAATACAACGCGCTGGCCGCAGGTCATGCTGCAGACCGAGCGCAGCGTGCCGAAGCCCGAGTGCATCTCGGCTGCGGCACAGCGCGCCCAGGTGCGCGCCGTGGGGTCGGTGGGCCAGACGCCCGGGTGGCGTTCGGCGAGATACTCCACGATGGCCAATGAGTCCCACACCCGCAGCTCCCCATGATGCAGACAGGGCACGCGGCCCGTCGGCGAGATAGCCGGGAGCGGATTCGGTTCGCCCGCGTTCGCGAAAGGGATCAACCGCTCCTCGAAGTCGAGGCCGAGGGTGCGCATCAGCACCCACGGCCGCAACGACCACGAGGAGTAGTTGCGATTGGCAATGTACAGCGTGTAGCCGGACATGAGCCGTTTACTGGGCGGGCTTGCGGAACTTCAGCGTGAAACGGTCGCTGTAGCCGGCGATCGAGGGACGCTGACTGTCATAGCGCAACTCGTCGTCGGGGCGGTAGTGCAGGTTGCTGAAGGCCTCAAACTGGAAGCCGGCATCGAGCGCTTCCTTGATGATGATCACGGGGTCGATGCGCCGCCAGTTCTCGTCCGACGTCGGATCGTTGTGCCGGCGCGTGTGATCGACGATGCCGTAGACGCCACCGGCCTTCAGCGAAGCGAATACCGCTTTATTGAGCATGGCGCGTGCAGCAGGGGTCATGTTGTGCACGTTGCGGAAGGTGAGGGCCATGTCGACATTCTTCAACGGAATTTCGATGGCCTCGGCGTCGAACACCCCGCGCTGACCAGAAGCGCGGGTGATGAACTTGCCCTCGGAGATCTGCACCTTTTCGAGCCCCCACTCCTTGAGGCGCGGGGCGAGGCGGGCAGCACCACCGACGAGGTGCAACTGACCCTTCTCGGCGAGGGTGAGACCGAGCACCTTGGTATACCAGCCGGCGCCCGGCATGATTTCGATGACGGTCATGTCTTCCTTGAGTCCAAAGAATTCGAGCGTCTGCACGGGCTTGCGTTCGACCGCATCGCGCGCCCGCTCCTCAGGGGTGCGGATATTGCTGGCGAGAGCCTTCTCGATGCGTTGCGCGATCTCGCTTTTCGGCGGTGCATTGCCCATCTGTGCCGACAGCGGTGCGGCCAGCGGCAGCGCGAGCAACACGGCTGCGAGACGGAAGAGGGTGGTACGGATCTTTGACATGGCATGACCTCCAGAGGTGATGGATCACGAGCCGGCGCGCCAGGTAGCGCCAAGCGTCGATTGTCGCGCATCCGGAGCGGGCGTGCATGGCGAGGCCGGCGTGCTAGAGTTTCTGTCCACGGCGTGATTGCCGGATCGAGTCGCTGACGGGGAGACATCGATGGGTTCATCGCGTACGACGGTATCTCGGCGGCCCATGGCCCGTCGCACGGTGCTGGCAGCGCTCGGTGCTGCGGGGACAGCGCTGCTCGCCTCGGGCAGCACCTGGGCGCGCGCGGCCGCTCAAATGCTCGAGGCGCTGCCCGGCAAACGTGCGCTGCGTCGCCTGACCCACCGGCCGCCGAACTATGAAACCCCGCTGGAATACTTTCGCTCCGTGCTTACGCCGAACGAGGCGTTCTTCGTGCGCTACCACCATGCCGTGATCCCGCAGATCGAGGCAGCGGAGTTTCGTCTCGAGGTGGCCGGTGCGGCGCTCGAGCGGCCGTTGACCCTGACTCTCGCGCAGTTGCGCGCGGAATTCCCGCCGGTCGAACTCGTCGCCGTCTGCCAATGCTCGGGAAATCGGCGCGGCCTCTTCGAGCCGCCGGTGCCTGGTCTGCAGTGGGGTCACGGTGCGATGGGCAATGCACGCTGGCGCGGCGTGCGTCTCGCCGACGTGCTGGCCCGTGCCGGTCTGCGCAGCGGCGCCGTGGAGATCGCCTTCGATGCGGCGGATGCAGCGCCGCTCGAGGGCACGCCCGACTACATCAAGTCGCTGCCGCTCGGCAAGGCGCTGCACCCTGACACGCTGCTCGCCTACGAGATGAGCGGCGCGCCGCTGCCCGAGCTCAACGGCCATCCGTTGCGTCTCGTCGTCCCCGGGTGGACGGCGACCTACTGGATCAAACACGTGACCCGGATCGAGGTGCTGAACACGCCCGCGAGTGGTTTCTGGATGGCGGGCGCCTACCGCATGCCGCGCGCGGCGTTTCCGCTGCTCGAGCGCTTCCCGTCGCAGGAAAGCGGCGAGCGGGCGCCGGTCACCGAGATTGCGGTCAATTCTTTGATCACTGGCAGCGAGATATTGCCCGGAGGGCGCATGCGGGTGCGTGGCATCGCCTGGGATGCCGGCCATGGCATCGACCGGGTGGAAGTGTCGGGTGATGGCGGACGGAGTTGGCAACGTGCTGAGCTCGGCGACGATCTGGGTCGATACTCGTTTCGTCCCTGGCTGTTCGAGTGGGCACCCGTCGCTGCCGGTGCGCAGGAAGTCTGGTCTCGCGCGAGCAATCGCGCCGGGCAGACGCAGGTCGAGCAGCCGATCGCCAACCCCTCGGGGTATCAGCACAACGCGTTTCACCGACATCGCATCGAGGTCAAGTCATGAGTGCGCGCTGGATCGCGATGATCGTCTTGGCCTTCGGTATCGCCGTCGCAGCGGTTGACTCGCGTGCGGAGGGCGAGCTTGCCGCGCGTGATGGCGAGGGGCGTGAATTGTTCGTGGCGCGCTGTTCGTCTTGCCACAGTCTCGATTACATGGAGATGCATGCGCGATTCGGCACGCGCGCGCTGTGGGAAGCCGAGGTCACCAAGATGCGCAACGCCTACAAGGCGCCGCTCAGCGACGATGAGGGGAAGGCCATCGTCGAGTACCTCACGCGCGCCTACGGCCCGGCGAGTTCGCCGGCGTCGGCGTCGCGCTAGCGGACGATCGCTAGCAACTCTATGTCGAATACGAGCGTGGCGCCCGGCTTGATCGTCGGCGGCGCGCCGCGCTCGCCGTAGGCGAGTTCAGGCGGACAGACGATGCGGGTGCGTGCGCCGACGCGCATCTGCTGCAACGCACTCGTCCAGCAGGGGATGACGCCTTTGACGGGCAAGGTGGCAGGCTGGCCGCGCTGCCGAGAACTGTCGAATACCGTGCCATCGACCAACGCGCCCTCATAATGGACGCTCACCTGATCGGCGGGCGTGGGCACTGCGCCGTGTCCCGCAGCGAGCGGCTGCAGGATCACGCCGTTATCGAGTCGCGCGACGTTCGGCGCTGTCGTGACTTGCTTCAGGAAGGTTTCGGCCGCCTGCTTCTCGCGTTGCAGGGTCGCGGCGCGACGTGCGGCCTGCAGGGTGTGCAGGCCGTCGGCCTCAGCGGCGAGATCCACTTTCGGCGGTTTACCGAGCACTCCGTCCTCAAGGCCCTGCCGTACGAAGCGCAGTTCTTCGGCCGTCAGCGCAAAACCATCGAGGGTGCGCGAGATCAGCTGGCCGAGCGTGTACAGCGTGCGTGATTCGGGTGAGTGCAGAGCGGGCTCGAGTGGGTCTTGAGGCCGACTCTCTCTGGCTTGGGCGCTAGCCTGGGTGCTGGTCGAGCTGGTTGTGGCATCCGCGGTGGACGCCGCCAGCGCAACACAGGGCAGAAACAACGCGGCGCATGCCGCGCGCACGAGACGATAGTTCATCATCCACCCCCGTGGTCGTCCGTCCGAACCCCCCTGACCCGGCGCGATCGACCTTTTGGTATCTTGCGCCTTGCCACAGGTCTGTCAACCTCCGGACGGTGTCCATGCCAAAAAAATCCGCGCGCGGTTGTCGCAACGGTGTTGCCGGTGGCGCAGCGAGGTCCAGGCGTCACTGGGGCTTTTGGGCGGTCCTGCTGACCGGATGGCTGTGGTCGGGGGCCATGGCGGTCTCGGCCGAGTATCAACCGGTGCTGCGCGAGGCGCGCGGTGAGGACGTCACGTCGCGAGTGTTGCTCGGTTGGCGTGCCGCGCCCTCCATGCGGAGCCGCGAGGAATTGCTCGAGGCGGTCGCAAGCATCGGCGATCGCGCACGCGTGCCGTTGCAGCTGGTCGGTGAAGTGTCGCCGACCTTGAGTGTCGTGCGCCTCGCCATCCCGTTGTCGCGAGACAATGTGCAGGCTGCGCTCGAGGACTTGCGCGCGGATCCTGCCGTCGCCTTCGCCGAACCCGATCGTCGTCGATACGCGCACGCTCTGCCGAACGATCCGCTGTTCACGAACCAGTGGTATCTGCAGGCCGCACAGCCTTCCTCGATGTCGGTCACGACGGCCTGGGATACGACCACGGGCAGCAACGGCATCGTCATCGCCGTGCTCGATACGGGGGTGCGCTTCGATCATCCGGATCTGGGGCGTGCGGCCGAGGGCGGGCGGTTGCTTCCCGGTTACGACTTCGTCTCGGGCGACAACAACGGCAGCTTCACCACCGCCAACGACGGCAACGGTCGAGATGCCGATCCGACGGATCCCGGTGATTGGGTGACGGCGAGCGAGGCAAGTTCCTCGGTGTTCGGTGGCGCCTGCGACGGCGCATCGGACTCGTCCTGGCATGGCACGCGCGTCGCGGGCCTGATCGGCGCGCGATCGAACAATGCGGTGGGGGTATCGGGTACCACCTGGTCGCCGTGGATCTTGCCGGTACGAGTGCTCGGCAAGTGTGGTGGCTACGACTCGGACATCCTCACGGGGATGCGCTGGGCGGCGGGGCTCGAGGTGAGCGGCGTCGAGGTCAACCCGTATCCGGCGCGAGTGCTGAACCTCAGCCTTGGCTCGAGCGAGCGCTGCAGCAATTCATATCAAGGCGTGATCGATGAGTTGGTCGCGCGCGGTGCGGTGGTAGTGGCCTCGGCCGGCAACGAGGCAGGCCCCGTCAGTGCGCCGGCCAACTGCAATGGGGTCGTGGCGGTAGTGGCGCTGCGCCACGTCGGGACCAAAGTTGGATTCAGCAACCTCGGCGCGCGCGCCACGTTGGGCGCTCCGGGTGGCAACTGCGTCAACGAAGGCGCCAACCAGCCCTGTCTGTTCTCGATCGACACTACCACCAACAGCGGTCGCACGGGGCCGGTCAACAACAGCTACACCGACCAGTTCAATTACAACGTCGGCACGAGTTTCTCGGCACCTCTCGTGGCGGGCATTGCCGGCCTCATGCTGTCGGTGAACGCGAACCTCTCGCCCGCAGAAGTCACAGCTCGACTGCGAGCCGGCACCAAGGCCTGGCCTGCCGCGCCCACGGATCGAGTGCTGCCCGTGTGTCGGGTGCCGAGCGGGACCAATGATTTGCAACCGAGCGAATGCGTATGTACGACCGCGGCCTGTGGCGCCGGCATGGCGCATGCGCCGGGTGCGGTGAGCGAGGCGCTGCGCCCCATCGCCACCGTAGTGGTGCCGACGGGCGTGGCCGCAGGCCAGAACGTGCTGCTGCAGGGCGGCGCTGCCGCAGCCTGCGGTCGCACAGTGACGAGTTATTCATGGAGCGTGCTCAGTAGCGGCACGGGTGGGGCGCTCGTCGCCGGTGTCAACAGCGCGGCCGCAACCGTCGTCGCTCCCTCTAGCGGCACCTTGCAAGTTCGTCTGACAATCACTGATTCCTCCGGCGCGACGGATCGCGCGGACGTGAACCTCAGCGCCACGTCTGCGAGCACGACCGCTCGCGCAAGTGTTGCGGGTAACGCGTGTCCGGTGGCCATCGCGATCGGCGGCAACTCGCCCGCACCCACGCCGACCCCAACGCCTGTTACGCCTCCCGCGTCCTCGGGTGGTGGCGGTGGCGGCAGCTTCGATCCGCTGGCATTGTTGCTGCTCGGCGGATTCGGGTGGTGGCGCCGTCGAATGCAGATCGCGGCCGTTGCAGCCACCTCGCCGAAGCTTTCTTAAGGAGTGAGTTCATGACACAGACAGGACGGCGCACAGTGCTGATTACCGGGGCGTCATCGGGAATTGGCGAGGGGCTCGCTCGCGAGCATGCGCGCCGCGGCGATCGGGTGGCGTTGCTGGCGCGTCGGCGCGAACGTCTCGAGGCGCTGCAGCAAACGCTGCGTGCGCAGGGCGCCGAGGTCAGCATCCACACCGGTGACGTCTGTCGTGACGGCGATGTGGCCGCCGTGGTTCGCGAGTTGGCTGCGGACGGAATCGGCATCGACATCGTCTATGCCAATGCGGGCTTCGGCGTGGCGGGTGCGCTGCAGCGCCTGACCTTGGACGACTACCAACGCCAGTTCGACACCAATGTGTTTGGCATGTTGCGCACCATTTACGAATCGCTCGACGCGTTGCGAGCGACGCGCGGCACGCTCGTGCTCGTCGGCAGCGTGGCCGGGCACGTCGCGGCACCCGGTTCCTCGGCGTATTCGATGAGCAAGTTCGCCGTCCGTGCGCTCGCCGAAGCCGTGCGCGGCGATCTGGCCGCCGACGGCATCGCCGTGACGCTGGTCTCGCCGGGCTTCGTCGATTCAGATATCCGCCGCACCAACAATCGCGGCGAACTACAGTCCGATGCGCCGGATCCAATTCCAGCCTGGGTTCGCGTGAAGACCGAGGTGGCGGTGCGGGAAATCATCCGCGGCGTCGAGCGTCGCCGTCCCGAAATCGTCGTCACGGGCCATGGCAAGTTGATCGTATTCATGGCCCGGCATTTCTCGGGTCTGTTGCGGTGGTTTGGCATGCGCGTCTACCAGGCGCGACCCGAGCCGCGTGCGCCCAAGGCCTGAGGCCAGCGTGCCGACGCGAGCGCTGTTCCCGACCCTGATCCACGTGGCCCCGCTCGCGGGGCCACGCGCGCGACGTGCGGTCGCCGCACTCAACAAACGGCTGTTGGCGGAGAGCTGGCAATTGCAGCGGGATGATCTCGCCGGACAGCGTTGGTCGGCGCGCCGCTATCCGGGCGGCTACACCTCTTACGGGTCAGTGTGTCGGCTGCAGCAAGTCTCGCCCACCTTTGCCGAGCTCGAGCGCCGTCTGCAGCCGCACGTACGCCGATTCGCCGCTGCCCTGGCGCTCGATCTGCAGGGGCGCTCTCTGACGATGACCGATTGCTGGGTGAACATCATGCCGCAGGGCGTGGTGCACAGCCTGCACCTGCATCCGTTGTCTACGCTCAGTGGCACCTACTACCTGCGTACCCCGGCGGGCTCATCGGGGCTCAAGTTTGAAGACCCGCGCCTCGATCGCTACATGGCGGCACCGCCCCGTCGTACCGATGCGCCACCCGAATTGCAGCCCTGGCACACGGTGGCGGCCAAGACCGGTCAGGTGGTGCTGTTCGAGAGCTGGTTGCGCCACGAGGTGCCGCCCAACCCATCGGCGACCCCCCGGGTCAGCGTGTCGTTCAATTTCAACTGGTTCTGATTCGACCGACTCGAAAGGCGCGCGACCTGTCTTGAAGCGCCGTTGTGACAAGGACTGCATCCTTGCTACAGTAAGGAATGGCGAAAGTCACCAGTAAACTGCAGTTCACACTCCCCAAAAGATTGGCGGAGCAGCTGGGTATAGCGCCCGGCGATGCGGTCGACGTGTCGCTGTCGGGGGAGGGCCTGCGCATCGTCCCGGCCGGCAGGGGCGTCCCCACAGGCTTGAGTACCGCGGAGCGATTGCGACTGTTCCAGGAGGCCTCAGCCCGTCAGGCGGTGCGTGATCAGGCGTTCGCAGGCATGGCTTCACCCGTTCGCGACTGGAGCCGCGACGAGCTCTACACCCGTGGCCAGCCTCGTTGACACCAACGTCTTGGTTTATCGGTACGACCCGCGCGACCGAATCAAGCAGGCGCGCGCGACGGAGTTGCTGCTGGCCGGTATCGGCGCGCAAAACCTCTGCATCGCCCACCAGTCCCTCATCGAGTTCGTCTCGGTCGTGAGCAAGCCGCGAGCGTCCCTCGCCGATCGCCCCTTGTTGTCGCTGCCCGACGCGTTACTCGAGACGGAGTCCTTGATGCGCCAATTTCCCGTGCTGTTCCCGTCTCACGACGTGCTGCATACGGCGATGCGCGGCGCCACGCTGTATGGGCTGCCTTGGTTCGATGCCCAGATCTGGGCCGTCGCCGAGGTTCATGGGCTCGAGGAGATCCTCTCGGAGGACTTTCAGCACGGGCGGCACTACGGCCGAGTCCGGGTGGTGAACCCGTTCCTGCAGGGTACCGGGGTCCAGGAGTTGCCCGCTCTGTACGAGTCGGGCCTGCGGCGGATTGACAGTCCGGGGTCCGATCCCTAGAATCCGCGGCCTTCTTCGGTGGGTCCGCTCAAGGTGGGCCGCCGAAAAACAGCGATCTTCGAAGTACCGGGCCGCCCTCGCAAGGGGGCGGCCCGGGTTGTCTGCGGAGGTCGCCCGCCGCAGCCGGTCGTCGAGCTGTCGGTCGTAGGTCCGGGTTCTCCCGATCAGGGATGTTTTAGCGGGCTTTGCGAACGGCGTCTCCTGTCCGGTCGTTTTTGTTTTGCAACGCTGTAGATCTGGAGACTGCATGGCCACCACAGGTCAGCTGATTCGCGCCCCGCGCCGTACGCGCACCGAGAAAACCAAGGTGCCGGCCCTCGGCGCAGCCCCGCAAAAGCGCGGCGTGTGCACTCGCGTGTACACCACCACCCCGAAAAAGCCCAACTCGGCCCTGCGCAAGGTCTGCCGTGTCCGGCTCGTCAACGGTTACGAGGTCACCTCGTACATCGGCGGCGAAGGACACAACCTGCAGGAGCACTCGGTGGTGCTCATCCGCGGTGGACGCGTCAAGGACCTGCCGGGTGTGCGCTACCACACGGTGCGCGGCACGCTCGACTGTGCGGGTGTCAACGACCGCAAGCAGAGTCGTTCCAAGTACGGCGCGAAGCGTCCGAAGAACAAGTAAGGTTCAGGAGATCGAACGATGTCACGTCGTGCTCAAGCCCCGGTCCGCCACATCCTGCCGGACCCCAAGTTCAACAACGACATGCTCGCCAAGTTCATGAACGTCGTCATGAAGAGCGGCAAGAAGTCGGCTGCCGAGCGCATCATCTACGGTGCGATCAATCGTATTTCGGAAAAGACCGGCAAGCAGGGCGGCGACGCCATTGCTCTGCTCTCGCAGGCTCTCGATAACGTCAAGCCCGTCGTCGAAGTGAAGTCGCGCCGCGTTGGCGGTGCCACCTATCAGGTGCCGGTCGAAGTGCGTGCCACGCGTCGCCAGACGCTCGCCATGCGCTGGGTCATCGAAGCAGCGCGCGCGCGCAGCGAAAAGTCGATGGCCTTCCGCCTTGCACACGAACTGATGGAAGCCGCCGAAAACCGTGGTGCCGCCGTGCGCAAGCGCGAAGACACGCACCGTATGGCAGAGGCCAACAAGGCCTTCGCGCACTACCGCTGGTAATCGAGCGGAACAGTTGCTGCCATGGCCCGCGTCACTCCAATCGAGCGCTACCGAAATATCGGTATTTCGGCGCACATCGATGCGGGCAAGACCACCACGACCGAACGCATCCTGTTCTACACCGGGGTCTCCCACAAGATCGGTGAAGTGCACGACGGCGCGGCCGTGATGGACTACATGGAGCAGGAGCAGGAGCGTGGCATCACGATCACCTCCGCAGCCACCACCTGCTTCTGGAAGGGCATGGACAAGTCCTTCCCCGAACATCGCATCAACGTCATCGACACGCCGGGCCACGTCGACTTCACCATCGAAGTCGAGCGTTCGCTGCGCGTGCTCGACTCGGCGGTCGCGTTGTTCTGCGCGGTAGCGGGCGTGCAGCCGCAGTCCGAGACGGTGTGGCGGCAGATGAACCGTTACGGCGTGCCGCGCATCGCCTTCGTCAACAAGATGGACCGCTCGGGCGCGAACTTCATGCGTTGCGTCGAGCAGATCCGTACGCGTTTGCGCGGTAATCCCGTGCCGGTGCAGTTGCCGATCGGCGCCGAGGACGACTTCGAGGGCGTGGTCGACCTGATGCGCATGCAGGCGATTTACTGGGACATGGACACCCAGGGCATGAACTTCGAGTACCGGGATATCCCGGCCAACCTGCTCGAGGAGTCGCGCCGGCTGCGCACGCAGATGATCGAAGCTGCGGCCGAAGCCAACGAAACGCTGATGAACAAGTACCTCGAGGGCGAAGAGCTCACCCTCGAGGAGATCAAAGCCGGGCTGCGCGAACGCGCCTGGCGTAACGAGGTCGTGCTGTGCATGTGCGGCAGCGCGTTCAAGAACAAGGGCGTGCAGGCGCTGCTCGATGCGATCGTCGAGTTCATGCCCTCGCCCGTGCACATGCCGCCGGTGAAGGGTCTCGCCGAAGATGGCGGCCCTGCGACGCGCACTGCGGACGACGAGGCGCCGTTCGCCGCGCTGGCCTTCAAGATCCTCAACGATCCTTTCGTCGGCAACCTCACGTTCTTCCGCGTCTACTCCGGCGTGCTCAACTCCGGTGACTCGGTGTACGTGCCGACCAAGTCGAAGACCGAGCGCATCGGCCGACTGTTGCAGATGCACGCGTCCGAGCGCACCGAAATCAAGGAAGTCCGCGCGGGTGACATCGCTGCGGCGGTGGGCCTGAAGGATGTCACGACGGGTGACACCCTGTGCGCCGAAGGCAAGGTGATCACCCTCGAAAAGATGGTGTTTCCGAACCCCGTGATCTCGGTGGCCGTGGAGCCGAGGACCAAGGCCGATCAGGAAAAGATGGGTTTTGCGCTGCAGCGCCTCGCCAAGGAAGACCCGTCGTTCCGCGTGCACACCGACCAGGAATCCGGTCAGACGATCATCTCGGGGATGGGCGAGCTGCACCTCGAAATCATCGTCGATCGCATGAAGCGCGAGTTCAAGGTCGAGGCGAACGTCGGCAAGCCGCAGGTCGCCTATCGCGAAACCATCCGCGGCAAGGTCGAGTCGGAAGGCAAGTTCGTGCGCCAGTCGGGCGGACGCGGCCAGTACGGTCACGTGTGGCTGAAGCTCGAGCCGAACGAGCAGGGTAAGGGTTACGAGTTCGTCAACGGCATCGTCGGTGGCGCCGTGCCGCGCGAGTTCGTGCCGGCCATCGATAAGGGTGTTCGCGAAGCTATCGATACGGGCGTGATCGCGGGTTACCCGATCGTCGATGTGAAGGTCACTGCGTTCGATGGCTCGTACCACGACGTCGACTCCAACGAAATGGCCTTCAAGATCGCTGCGTCGATCGGCTTCAAGGACGGCGTGCGCAACGCCAAGCCGGTCATCCTCGAGCCGATCATGAAGGTCGAGGTCGTGACGCCGGAAGATTATTCGGGCGATGTCATCGGTGATCTCAACCGCCGTCGCGGCCAGATCACCGGCATGGACGATTCGCCCTCGGGCAAGCAGATCAACGCATCAGTTCCGTTGTCAGAAATGTTCGGCTACGCCACGACCGTGCGCTCGATGAGCCAGGGTCGGGCGACCTTCACCATGGAATTCGAAAAGTACATGGAAGTGCCGCCGAACGTTGCCGACACCATTATCAACCGCTAATCGCTTTGTTTTTTTGAGGAGAAGCAGACGTGTCCAAGGAAAAATTCGAACGCATCAAGCCGCACGTGAACGTTGGGACGATTGGTCACGTTGACCATGGGAAGACGACGTTGACGGCGGCGTTGACGAAGGTGATGGCGGAG
>Ga0209358_10000507_pt1 | contig 33948 bp, 53 predicted proteins | sample LauGreFa1BDMLBSN_2_FD_187574 | JGI IMG/M metagenome (GOLD analysis project Ga0209358, IMG submission 187574) | Freshwater lake microbial communities from Lake Michigan, USA - Fa13.BD.MLB.SN (SPAdes) (version 2) | ecosystem: Environmental > Aquatic > Freshwater > Lake | place: Lake Michigan, USA... | reverse complement strand
TTCGAAGACGATGTTTGTGGTTACATTCATAAGACATAGGAAAAAAAATTAAAAAATTGGTTGTGTGTTTACCATTAGAAAACTTTTGGTTTTATACAAGGGTAGACCCCCTTTGCTATTTTAAGCCCCATTTAAGCCTTTCAATTCCAAAATGGATAGATAGTACTACACATAGGGTTAAAAGCCGTAGAATCGCCTTAAAATGCGAAATAGAGGCATTGTAGCTACTCCTCATACTCACCATCTTCATTAATATCCAATAATTCACCTTTATCATGGTTGTAAAGTGGGATTTCATCACTTTCTCCAGCCTTGTAAGCAGGTACGACCATTCCTGGCTCTGTTTGCGTATCAAAGTTGATTATCTCACCTTGAGGTAACGCTTTGTGCTCATCTCCGTCTACTTGTTTCATAATATCTCCAATTTGATTCGGTTTAACTACGTTGACTGTAATTTGCTTAACCACATCTCCTTCATGAGCAACCTCAGTCTTCTCTATATACCCTCTTCTCTTGCCTCTAGTCTTCAGTAAGAACATGGTCGCTAAGGTATCACCCCTAGCAATCCTCTCCATTAGCTTTTGTTCGCCAAAGTCAAGCATTATCTCCTCAGGCTCGATTTCAGCTAATCTCTTAGCAAACTCAGGATCATCCTTCAACCAAGTCTTATACTGCGTCCTACCAACTCCAGAAGCCTCACATGATATAGTGATATTGCCAAAGTTCTCCTTATAGGCGATAATAAAAGCCTCTTTAGCTATTTCTTTGAATTGTGCGTTCATATTATCTATTCTTTGTTGGTGTGCGTATTGAAATAATGCTAGTGACCTTCTTCTCCAGGTTATCATGACCAACCCATTTGCCACAATTAGTGCATTCAAACTGTGTAGTCTTGATTTTACTAAACCAAACGTATCCATCAGTCTTAGTACCACATTTACAAGTGTACTCTCGTTTGCCGTAAGTATCTTTCATCTCAAATGTTTAAAAATGTTAAAATCATTGTTTTATATCAGAATTTTGGGGGGCACAAGGGGTGCATCCTTTCCTTTACGCTAAAATAAAGGGTAGGGGGTGGAGTGGGGGAGGGCTTCAGTGGTGGAACATTGAAATAGGTACTTTGTCCCCTATCATTTAACATAATATATATTATTGGCTGTTCTCCCCTATCGTTTCGGTGGATCATTTTGGCTAGTTTGGTCGGTCAAAGTTAGTGTAAATATTTAATGATTGCTAGGGCACTCAAACGGCAAAAGTAAAAATGCCTGAATCTATTATATTAATATACTACCTATAATATAATTATAAAGTACTTATATTATTATAATACTTATACTATTATTAATGTAATATTAAATTATGAATTAAACAATTGATAATATCATATTGATAATTTAATGGTGAAACATTGAATAAATATTTAAAAATAACTTATAAATATTTGCATTTATTTAAAAATGTTTCAATATCTTTATTCTGCATTATAAAACAAAATGCATACTAATTATGGAAAACGCATTACAATTCTTATTCCCAATTCAATTAATCATTTTTGGGATATTCTTATTTCATGTAGCAAAATACATTTACATAACTATTAAAACAAAATTATCATGAATCAATTTATTTCATTAGGTGAATTCATTATGATTGTTCTTATATGTTATCCCGTTGTAATATTCGGGAAAACATTAATAGAGCATATTAAGGATAAATAAAACTATTAAACACAACACAGCATGGAAAACACAACACAACAAAAAACAATGGCATTTACTACCTTAAGGGTAATAATGCAGATGATTGAGAAATCAATTAAAAATGGCTATTTGAGGGACGAATGGAAGGATGATAAGATAAATAATTACAACAATATTGTCACTACCTATTCAGGTTATTATGCTATGAATCATGATTGCATAATGGCTGAAGGCGAATACTTGCATGAGATTGAGGATGCGGATGATTATGTATATGATGAAATTGATGAAAAATACATATTTAGTGACAATGCAAGTTGGGTAGAAACAGGACGCGACGGATATTATACCCATGACGATAATTGCTCGGGATGTAATGGTATATATCGTTACAATAGTATATGGATTAATGACTCATATATGGAACGATACGATTTGGTACATGATTGCGACGGGGACATTAGGAATATAGATGATGTCTATTATTGGGAATCGGATTGCGAATGGCATGATGAACCCGAAAATGATGATGATGATGATGATGATGATGATGATTGCGATATGGATGCAGCATGTATAAATTCCTATTCTTATCGTCCGTCAATGAAATTCCATAAATTATCGAATGAGAATGAAAATGCACCATTTTTCGGTATTGAATTGGAAGTAGAAAGGAAAAATAGTAATGGGTTGAAGCATAAATATATGGCGGGAATGATTGAGCATGACCATTGGTATTTTAAAACGGACGGAAGTTTAACGGACGGGTTCGAAATTGTTACGCATCCAATGACATTCAACTACATTCAACAAAGTACAAAGGAATTTACTAATTCCCTTAAATTGTTGGTTGAAAATGGATATAATAGTTACGACGCAAATACATGCGGGATGCACATTCACATTAGTAAAAATAATTTTACTACATGGCATTTATATCGTTTCCTTAAATTCTTTGTAGAAAATAAAGAATTCATTGTAGCTATTTCACAAAGGAAAATGGAAAAACTGAAAAAATGGGCTAACATTGAGGACGACAATGATACTTCATTGATATATAAAGCAAAGAAAAAGGACGGGAATAGTGAACGATATGTAGCAATTAATCTTAAAAATAGTCAAACGATTGAAATTCGCATTTTTAGGGGAACGTTAAACATAAATTCATTCATGAAAAATATTGAATTCGCACATGCTTTATTTATGTACACAAAGGAAAATAAAGATGTGACATTAGACGGGTTCAAATTATATATTGAATCATCTTGCGACTATTCCAATTTAAAAAAATTCATCAACTTAAAAAATATATAAATTATGTGCATTATAGCTATTCAGCCATTAGGCGTAAAAATAAAGGAATCAACATTGAAAAATTGTTGGGATGCTAACAAGGACGGCGCGGGTATTATGTATGTTGAAAACGGGAAAATCATTGTAAACAAGGAAATGCATTCATTTAATGAATTTATGAAACTAAAAAAACATGCGGACAAAGTGAATTCAAATATTGTTATGCATTTTCGAATTGCGACGTCGGGCGGGATTAATGACAGGAATTGTCATCCATTTAAGGTTAATAATGACCTATATTTTTGTCATAATGGAATTTTGGATATTGATGTTCCTTTACATTCGAATATTAATGATACGCAAATTTTCAATAATTCGTTTATGAAAGGATTGCCCGATAATTTTGTTCAAAATGATACGATCATGGCATTGATTGAATATACAATAGGCAATCGAAATAAATTCGTTTTCATGGATGCAACAGGACAATTTTACATCCTGAATGAAAATGCGGGAAAATGGGACAATGGTGCATGGTATTCGAATGAAACATACAAAAGACATTCATATACATATTACCCGAAAAAATGGGATTTTCATGCAAAGGATAAAAAGAATGATAAATATTCCATTGAGGATAAATTCGAATATTGCGAATCATGCAATGAAGTCCATTCATTAGATGATATGGTGCATGACAATTATTTCGATATGCTATTGTGTACAAAATGTAGTGAATGGGTAATTGAGGAAAAATAATATTGTTGGTTTTCTATTGTGTAAGTGAATATCCTGAAATATGGGTATTCACTTTTTTAGGTATAAGGATGTACCAATTATAAAAAATAGCCAAAATAAGGCAATTTAAGACACTAAAAATATAAAACAATGTAATACCATTACTAACATATCAAAATGGCTGAATCGGGCTAAAAATGGGCAAAGAATTGATTTTGTGCATTAGGTCATGATATTGCAAACATTATGTGTAATATTGATGTTTTAACATTGATGTTATGCCATTGATGTTGCAACATTGTTGACTATGCAACTAATAATCAGTTGCAGGCAAAAACCTGCCAAAAACCCTATGCAAAAACTCCCCAAAAAACCCACAAAAATCTGGGGCAAAAATCTTTTGCATGGACAAAAACTTTTGCAAAGCTTTAACAAAATTTTAACAAAAAACTTTTAAATATTTACAAAAACTTCCTAATTTTACACTCGACACAACCAAAACAAAAATCCCATGCACGAATTAATCACACTCAACCATCAGATGAAGTGCGGTATTACAGGCACAATCATCGACAAAGGCGAACAAGCCTATTACAATCATCAGACAAAAACCTGTATTCATCCATTAGAATATGAGAAGAATATGAGCCAAGCCAAGATAGGTGATCCAAAAACCTATTTTACTAGACACCAAAAACTTAACAAATAAAACATACAACACATGAAATTCGAATTTATAGCTGAAACCGACCAACTACTTAACGACACAATCTACTTTACCAAGCAAGATGGTGTATTTATCAGTGGAACTATCAGCACTAAAAAAGAGGTAGCTTATGCCATCTTTGAGAAGCTTAGTCAAGGTCTACCACTCAGAACATCAGAAGTACTAGAAACAAAAATCTTACAAAAACCCTCACAAGAGGAATAAAAAACCCAAAACCAATGTTGAAACTAACCCTAGAGCAAAAGAAAAAAGGTATCAAAGAAGAGTTTACCTATGTAAACAGTAACGGTAGAATGTCAAAACAATACACCTACAAAGGGATGTATATTACTTGGGATAACCAAATCCTACATGGCAAATGGTATTACTGGAGAGCAAGTTATTACGCTTCTTTAGATGCAGCAGTTCAAGGAATAGAAAGACATATCAATCACTTTAAAACTAAATAAACAAATGCAAGAGATCACAGACTACAAAAGCCTATTTAAGTATGGCGACATGAAGAAGATTATGGAGATAACAGGCTATAGTCGTTACGTTATTGAAACAAGACTTAAGAACAATGATTATGAGATGACCGAGTTAATCAAAACATTCTATAACAAAAAACTCGAACTATTAAAAACACAAATCAATGATTACAGCGAAATATAGGACTCCAAGACAAAATCTATTTAAAAGAAAGATACACAATGTGGACCAGGATATAGTCAATAACATAGTAAAGCAAATATCTATTGTCACTAATTTACCTGAAAAAGTGATCACTAAAAAAGGTAGATATAGACCTCAGGTACTTGCTCGTAATATGTGCTTTTATATCCTTCATGTTCACTATAAACAAAAAGCTGCTCAGATAGCTCCTTATTTTAACAAGGATAGGACTACAGTTTTACATGGCATTAACACATTTGTAAATGACGTTGAGGTAGTTCCTTACTATATGGAGCAATATCAGAAAGTAAGAAGCAAAATAAAGATTCCTAAATTATATTCAGATAACTATTAAAACAAACAAAATGATATCAACATTCGCACACATGAACGAAGTAGACAAAAAAATCTTTGTCGCTAAGATTATCCACAACATGAACTACAGCCAATCAAGTTTCGAAACTATGGAAGCTATAGTTAAAATGTGGGAACAATATCCAATCAAACAAGCAACTTTTTTTACACAATCAAATCAATTAACAAATGGAATTGCAAACAACTAACAATCAAATTCAAGCTCCTAGTTACCAAATGGTCAACAAGGACTCTATGCTATCCTTATCTAACGAGCTTAAACGCTTTGTAAAGGATGCACACCTAGTATCTAACATCAAGGGTAAGGACTATTGTAACGTAGAAGCCTGGCAGATGGCTGGTGCTTCATTAGGCTTATTCCCTATCATTACAAGCGTACAAGACTTATCAAGTGAAAAAGAGATTAAATACATGGCTACTTGCGAAGTTAGATCATACCAAGACAATAAGTTAGTGTCTGTAGGTATTGCAATATGCTCTAACAAAGAGGGTAGCAAAAAATTCTTTGATGAGTATGCTATCTTATCTATGGCACAGACTAGAGCAGTAGGTAAAGCATTCCGTAATCAGTTAGCATGGTTGATGAAAGCTGCTGGATTTGAAGCGACACCTGCTGAAGAGATGGATTTCGTACATGAAGAGCCGAAAAAAACCTCTAAGCCAGTACAAACAGTTGTAGCTGAAATATTAGAAGAAGAGCCTACAAGAGAAGAAATCATGATGGAAGTAGCTAAGTGTACTAAGGTTAAGCAATTAACTGACATATACTTTACTTACAAGCAATCATTTGACTCAGATGAAACATTGATGAAGGTATTAAAAATGAAAAAAGAAAACCTAAAATAAAATGAATTTAACATTATTACCCAAAGTAGAACTTGCTTCTATTGAGCCTAACAAATTTGCTATTGAGTTAATCAAGTCGCAGATAGTAGATCACTTTACACAGACTGGTGAGTCGCCATTAGAGTTGCTCGTTAAGTCTGAGGCTGTAGTACAGCTCTTAGAAGGCATTAGAGCCGATTTAAAAGAGTTAGTATTAGATGAGCTTAGTAAGTATCCTGGAGGCAAGGCTGAGGTCTTAGGAAGCGAAATGGCTAAGTTTGAATCAGGTGTTAAGTATATCTATGACCAAGACTATACTTGGAGCAAAATGAATGAAGAAATAGAGTCATTAAAGTTTGCTTTAAAGGAAAGAGAGAAGATGCTTAGAACTTTACCGACTGCTATGGTTGATCCTGAATCAGGCGAAATGGTACACCCAGCACCTAGAATTAGCACTACAACCTTTAAGATTAACTTAAAGAAATAAAAATCTTAACCACCTCATGATAAAATATTAATAACCTGATAGTAATTAGTGAAACTTGGGGTGGTTATTTTAAACTATTATTTATGTCAATAAATTTTAACAGTACAAGATGTAACTATTGTGAAAGAAAATTTACTGAAAGTAATTATAGAACAAAAGAACACATTGTACCATTATCTAAAGGAGGTAATAATTATTTTGAAAATTTGATATGGATATGTAATGAGTGTAATAATTACAGAGGCAATAAAGATTTGCCATATTTTTTTAATCAGATAAATAATGTTCTTAACAATAATAGAACTATTAAGATTAAAATTTATACATACAATAGACAAGATTTGCAAAATATGGTTAAAAACTTATCATATTATAAAAACAAAAGTTATGAAACAAGCAATAATATTTTTATATGAATTAGCAAAGTTTATAGTAATATCAATACCACTAGCAATATTGCTATTTGTAACATTAACAATAATTAGTAAATTCAAGAATATATGATGGAGATTGCAGGATTAGAGAACTCAGTACCAGTGAGGATGATTTATGTTGACGACAAAAGTGAAGTATTGTTTAAATCTTTAGCTCATGCAGCAAGGAATACAAGAATAACACAAGACTCAATAAAGAAATCACTTAATCCATTACTAAAGAAGAAATTTAAGCACAATAATAGAGATGTTATTTTTAGGATAGTTAAGAATATTTAGTATCTTTGTTCTGCTATGTACGAGATAGCATTAAGAACTTTTTTTGCCCAAAGAGGCGTTGGAACTCGTACTTCCAGCAAATCTGCGGGCGTTTTTATTTTATGAACAATTTACAAGACCCATTTATCTTATCTATTGATGAAGAAGGGCACATTTATGATTGCAAATCATACTACAGATTATTAAGTATTAATGAATTAATAGCACTTAAAATGGCTATTGATAAAACTTACAATCATTATTTAAATGATAATCTAACTGATGAAGAAATTTATGACAGGAATGTAGATAGTTCCGAAATTTATCAGCAAAGATTTTATGAATATGCTAAAAGTATACCTAAAAGGCAAAAAGATGATAGAGGGTATATATACTTAATGAAGGATAATAGAAATGGTCTTATTAAAATAGGCTATTCAAAATACCCTGAATTTAGAGAAAAAACCCTTCAATCAGAAGTACCTGATATTGAAATGATATATTATAATTTTGGTAGAATGAAATTAGAAAAGGAATTACATAAATCATTTAATCATAAGAGAATAAGAGGCGAATGGTTTGATTTAAACAATAATGATATTGAACAAATTAAAGTGCATATAGATGGAACATCATTTTAATACTGATCACGCAGTAAAATACGGAATAGAAGAGGCTATTGTTATTAATAACTTATTCTTTTGGATAACTAAAAATAAGGCTAATAGAAAGCATTACTTAAACGATAGAACATGGACTTACAATACTTACAAGGCTTTTAGTGAGATTTTCCCATACTGGAATGAACACAAGATTAAAAGAATATTAGATTCATTGGTTAATCAAAGTGTAATACTAAGAGAAAACTATAACAAAAGTGGTTATGATAGGACTTGTTGGTATGCTTTCAGAGATGAAATGTCGTTCTTAAACAATTGCAATATCCATATTGCAGAAATGCAAAATGGAAGTAACGAAAGTGCAACACCTATACCATATAGTAATACAATTACTAATACATCTATAAATAAATCTATAAATATATCGTTTGATACATGGTGGGATTTATATGATAAGAAGGTTGGTAGTAAAACTAAACTAGAAAATAAGTGGAATAAGCTAACTGACGATCAAAGAACACAAGCTATTAAACACACTAAGGAATACAAGATTGCACAACCTGATAAACAATATAGAAAGAATCCTGATACATACTTAAATAACGAGTCATTTTATGATGAGATAATTAAGCCAAAGGATTTTAATCAAGTACCTACAAATAAAATAACTACACAAATAAAACTAAAATAACATGACACCAAAACAAAAAGCTAAAGAAATAGTTTATAAAATGTTTGCAGATTGGCTACAAATACCTTATGAAGCAGTAGAATATCATCTAGAAATACCTGGATTTACAATAGTTCAAGAATGGTATAGCACTAAACATTGTGCATTAATAGCTGTAGATGAAGTATTAGAAGCAACTAAGAAGTATGATTATACTTTAGGTCCTAAACCAAGCTATAATGATTATTGGTTAAAGGTAAAATACGAAATAGAAAAACTATGATAGCTATAAACCTACCAAAAGCTTTAGATATTGAATCTAACATACTTGGGGCATTGCTTTTAGACAAAAGGACTATCCCATTGGTTATAGGTCATCTAAAAACTGACATATTCTACGATCTAAAGCACCAAAAAATCTTTAACGCTATTAAGGAAATGTATGATAGTAACATATCTATAGACCTTACTACTGTAGCTCAAAAACTTTCCCAAGATAAGGACATTCAAGATGTTGGTGGAGCTTTTTACCTATCAAAGTTAACTGATAATGTAATCTCAACAGCTCATTTAAACACCCATATTGAGATTGTTATTGAGATGTATAAGAAGCGTGAAGCTTATAAAGTGCTTAGAATAGCTGAAAGTCAATGCTTAGATAACGATAGTCAGTCATTAGACCTTCTATCTGACCTTAATAGTCAACTATTATCTATCCAAGAATATGGCAATATCTATGAAAAAAGCATAACTGATGTAGTTATGGCTATCAACTTTGCTAGGGATTTAGCAAGTAATGGTGAACTTTTAGGATTTAATACAGGATTCCAAGAACTAAACCAAACTATAGCAGGTTGGTGTAAACCTGACCTATGTATTATAGCTGCTAGACCTGGTGCAGGTAAGACTGCAATGATGCTTTCTAGTGTTTATCACTTAGCTATCCTAAATAACGTTCCTACGGCTATTTTTAGCCTCGAAATGAGCTCCGAACAGCTTGTTGAAAGGTTAGAGTCAATAACAAGTCAAGTGCCCTTAAAACGCCTTAGGACGAATAATTTGAATGACTATGAACGTAAGCTACTTTTAAAGACAGATGACAAGATAATCACAGCACCCATCTACATAGAGGATACTGGAGGAATCAGTATCTCACAACTCAGAGCTAAGGCTACTATTCTAAAGCAGAAGTATGGTATTAAGGTTATATTCCTAGACTATCTACAACTTATGAGTGGACAAGGCAAACAAAACCAAAACCGAGAGCAGGAAGTAAGTTTTATAAGCAGAAGCCTTAAAGCCTTAGCCAAAGAGTTGGAAGTACCAATCATTGCTTTATCTCAGTTATCTAGAAAGGTTGAAGAACGAGCTGATAAACTACCAATGTTGTCTGATCTTAGAGAGTCAGGTAGTATCGAACAAGATAGCGACATAGTAATAATGTTAATGCGTCCTGCATATTATGAGATGACTGAACCAGTAGAAATTGATGGCAAAGAGTATGATCCTAAAAATCTTGTTATAGTCAAAGTTGAAAAAAATAGACATGGACCGACAAAAAATATGGCAGTAAGATTTATAGGTGAAACAATAACATTCGAAGATTATAAATTATAAAAATGAAAGACATAAAAAATTACGAAAATTACCAAATTGGTAAAGATGGAAGAGTGTTTAACAAAGTAAAAAGTATTTATATGAAACCAAACTTGAGTAAACTTGGTTATTATAGAATTGGACTAACTAATGCAGATGGTAAAAAGCTGTTTAGTATACATAGATTAGTTGCTTTAACTTACTTACCTAACAATGATAATAAGCCTCAGGTAAATCACATAAACGGTATAAAAACAGATAATAGATTAGAAAATTTAGAATGGGCTACTAGGGAAGAAAATATGCAACACGCTTATACAAATGGATTAATGAAGGGATTTTATGATGCATCTAACAAAATTGTAATTAATATAAATAATGGAGTTTTTTATGATTGTGTTAATGATGCTGCTAAATCAATTAATATGAACTATTCTACACTTAGAAGTATGCTTCAAGGTCATAGAAAAAATAAAACACCACTTAAATACGCTTAAACCATGAAGCAAAAATTTATCGAGGTAGAAGTAATAGAAGGCGAAGACCTTAACATTGAGAACATGAAGCAACGTATCATAACTAGAGCATGGTATGATACTGCTAGGTTTCATGACTTAAATGATATAGCAGTTGGTATTGGTGTAGGCACAAAAACTCTTTACTACTATGCTAAAAAACTAAAACTACCAAAGAGAAGTGGACTTAAATAGGAACTATAAGAATACTCGTAAGTTCGACATAGAACAAGCTAAGGCTAAAGATGGCACTTACCAGGCATTGTTATTGTTTGCTAGGAACACAAAAATCCTCGTTATACAACAACCAAAAGCCCTAAAGCAGAAATATATGTGGCTTGAATATGAGAATAATGGTAAACCCAGTGGCATAGCAGACACAAGAGTAGAGTTCTTTGCTATCAACTTTGACCTTAAAGATAGAATATACTTTATACGAGCTGAAATGCTTAGAATTAAGGCAAGAAGACACTTTAAATGGGGTAAAACTAAGATAGTTGAGGGCATAAGATATGTAAAAGTTCCAACTGTGGAGATGATACGTTTCGATTAATTAATGTAATTTCGTTTATATGACATACAAAACAGCAAGTGACTTAACCAAGATGATGCTAGAATATTTAGATAGTTTAGGTTATGAAGTATGGAGGAATAATAACCTAGCAGTTAAAGGAAGGTCTTTCATTGGTAAGAAAGGTTTACCTGACATCATAGGTTACCATAAGAACTATGGTCAGTTCATTGCTTGTGAAATTAAAGCTATAGGTGATAGGTTAAGTGTATCACAGATAGAGTTCTTAACTCACTTAGGTATGTGCGGTGGCACATCTATTGTATGTCAACAAGTATCAGACGGAACAATTAATTTAAACATATTTTTAGACAATGGCGAAAGCAAAATCAGCATCTGGGACGAGTACAAAGGTGAGTTTCGGGAAGCGTAAAGAAGGTAAGGCAAAAAAATCTTATAACAAACATAGTCCAAGACCTAAAGCATATCGTGGTCAAGGACGCTAAACAACAATTATGGAAAATCTAGAATTAGAAAACAAATCAGAAAAAGTAACTAAGACAACTAAACAAGAAGTTAAGGTTACTGTAGTTCCTAAGGAAAGCAAGTTTGTAACTGCTGAAACTATTAAGTTAGTTGAAGACATCTTAAATGATGGCACAGTAGACATCAAATGGAGAGCACAACTTAAAGAACAAGTAAGAAAATATAAAGGACATGGAGAATAATTATGACAGCATAGTAGAGTCTGTAATTACTAAGTATAAAGATAGAGCTAACTTAGGCTTTACTAAATACGGAACTAATTTAGACAGAACTGACTTAAACACCAAAGAATGGGCTGAGCATTTACAGCAAGAACTTATGGATGCTGTATTATACTTAGAGAAATTTAAAGAAGGAATTAAAAATAGTTTATAAACCAAAACAAATATCATGGCAACACAAAAAGAGAACTTCTTAGGAAGATGTTTCACACTTAGATCAGCTTACGGATCATTCAGAAAAGTATCATTCGGTCCAGAGGACTTAAAGAAACTTAATGAGTTCGCAGCATCTAACAAAGGATGGTGTTCTATCCTTATCAAAGACAAAAAGAACGCAGGACCTGAACAAAGTGATTTCTATTGCGAAATGGACACATTTAAAGCAGGTGATTATAAACCAACAAACAAATCTTTACCATTTTAATTATGAATCCAAGAATTTACAAAGAAATAATCATCAACCTATTACTTTTATTAGTAGGTTTGTATCTACCATTTGCATTTATTATTAATAAGTACAACCCATTAGTTTGGGAATGGTATGAAAGATGTTTATACGTTATAGCAGTTGTAGCAACTATAGGATATGGTGCTAATGTTTATAACAAAAAGTAGTATGTTTTGTTTGTAGTTTAATAGTTAGACCCTGCTATTCATAGTGGGGTCTTTTTGACTTATATAAACTAAACATATATCAAAAAGTGCGTTTTTTGACACATAAAAAACCCCCAGATTTTACCTGAGGGTTAACCAAAACTACACACAATCACACACCACACATGAGAGCTATTTTAATTATGACTATTTCTAGTGTCATAAAACTTTGTCAATACTGATCCGTATAGGATTGCCTGATACCTTGTAATAAAGCTATCTACAGATTCATTCACATAGAAGTAATCTTCATTAGCCATATATACAAAACACCTATCATTGTCTTCTTCATCAGCCGTTACACTCGCCACCTGATAGATATTGATATAAGCATCTGATTCCTCAGAGTTATCCTGGAAATCATAGCTTTCATCTTCCTCTTCGGTCAGTTGTATGATGTGCATTAACATTTGTGATACTATTTTTAAGTACAGTAAGTCGTAATTCCCTAACAATCAACTCAAGCCTAGCTTCTAAGTGAGTCTTTTCTTTCATTAATTGGTTAATCTTAACGTCTACCTCTCTGTTCATACAAATTTACGATTTAATTGATACTGAAATAAAAAGTGCATACTGCATTGAAAACCAATGTAATACACACTTTCTTATATTTACTAGACTATAGTTACTTTCTAGGTAACCTAATAATCTTACTGCCTAGAGGCATCGGAACAAATATAGCAACTCTTCCGCCATCTAGAACAACTCCACAGCCTAATGTGGGTCTTTTGGGGAAAGGTCGTGAATACTCCATAGCGTAGGCATCAATATCGATACCACAGCCTACATTCATGCCAAATATCATATCCTTATCAGATGAGCTATAAAGAACACCTCCAAAGCTATGTATATGACCTATTACTGTTGATTGTCGAGCATCTCTTGCTCTATTGATTGCACCTGCTTGTCCTGATGATCCTGTACCATGAGTGTATAGAACACCGTCTATTTCCCATTCTAAAGCCCATTTCCAGCCTTTAGGAGCATCCCAAGCTTGTTCATAGGACTTGATAAAACGTTCTGGTAAACCGCTTGTTTGAGCCTTTCTTTTATGAAGGGCTGAGTGGTTACCAATACATACTTTTACGTTAGGGAATTGTTTGTACCATTTGTACATAGCAGCTTGTGCTAAGTCTGCTTCTCTACCTGCTCCATGTCCGTCAGGTTTAGATTCGTGATAACTAATAGCATGATTGTCAACTTCATCTCCAATATGTACAACCTCAGAGCATTGAAACTTATTCGCTACTTCATAGCAAAAAGCTTTATAGCCTGGATGACAGAATGGTTCGTGAGTGTCCCCCACAATTAAAACGTTTTTAGATCTGCTCATGATTTATGGTTTTGGTGTGTTAGTTAAGCGTAAATAAGTAACGTATTATTATATGACTTATTATTTAACTTGCTTGAAAGTGTTTGCTGTTTTAAGTTATATAGTTTAGCCGCTTCTGAAACAGAACTATAAAATACACCATTTTGCACATTAACTACAATCTTTCCTTTATTAGAATATGTATTTCTTTTAGTTTCGTTTGCCTTAAAAATACTTTCTTTTGTTAATTTATTTCCTTTGTGAGATTTAGATAGATTATCTATATGATTTTGACTTAGCTTTTTACCTTTATTCCAAACTTTAATACCTATTGTACCATCACCTCCATCTGTCATATTAGATAATATCCCACTTTTATTATCAATTCTACCGTATAATGCTATTAATTCTTTTTCTTTTTCACAAGCTTCTTCCCAAGATAATTCATCGAAAATTACTTCAACATTGTAGCCTGATTTATTAGCTATTGTTTTCCATAATTTATTTCTACTTTTTTTACTGTATGCTCTTAAATAGTTTTTAGTTACACCAATGCCAATATAGAACGGTTCGTTCTTATCTAATCTTATGTGTCTATAAACGTATGCCATTAGATTTTGTGGTTAGAATATACAGTCTTATTGTTTACTTTTAAAGCATCTAATATCTGCCTTCTGTTCTTACCTACATTGTAACTTACATGAACCCATCCATAATTAAACTCGTTAATTAGCTGATCAAACTCAAGCTCATTCTTTATGTATTCAAAAATCTGTTTGTTAGTCACACCTGGCATATTATCCATATCTATATCTGCTGCTTTACCTTCGCAATGCTGTGACCTTAAACTTCCACCTATGTAATGATTGAGAACCTTACTTCTATAGCCACTAGAAATGATGATAGGACCAAACTTCATTCTGATTGGTTCTAATACTCTTTCACAAAGAATCTTGATGTTCTTTATGTGTTCAGGAGTTGGTTCGTTAGATACTCCATGTCTTTTAGCTGATTCGCTACGAGTAAACTCTGCTAGATTAAAGTGTGCTGATAGTTGCATGATGTACTAAATTAGAACTTTTTCTTGTAGTGCTTTTTAATGAAAGCAAACATCTGCATTCCTAACCATACTATAGTCATCAAATAAACGATTGTCTGTAAGAATGGATTGATATTTACAAACCCAAAAATATTAAGCCATGAGATAGCTGTGAATGTGATTCCTATTGGAGTTAAATCTGAGTTCAAATCGTTGAATTGTGACATTTTACTTCTTATTAAAAATTGTTGTTACTATACTTGCTGATAACAAAGTCGCAGAATACATCAATAGTGAATCAAAAGCAGTTTGTGATAATAACGCACAAAAGATGCCAATTATTGCACTTAATAATGCTAATAAACCAGCTACTCTTTTAGAGCTTACTTCACTACCTCCTGAAACCATATCCTTGAAAAACTTCATTATTTACCTATTTTGAAATATAAGCTACCTGAGTATCCTATATTATTATTTTTATTAATATTTACATTAAGACCCATTAGAGCCTTATTTTTGGCATTTAACATCAAACCAGGACTTAGTACTTCCAAGCCATTAGAAGGGCTAAAATCGCCTCTAAAGCCCCAATAAAGGGTATTCTTAGCTTTTTCAGTATAAAACTCCTTTACGAGTATGGTTTTTTCCTTGATTTGAGCTGTAAAAGACCTTGATTTGATGCTATTTTGTGAAATAGTATCTTCTATGACAAAGGTATTAGAATCTTGTCTAATAGTGTCAGAATAGGCTTTTATGGTGTTATAATCCCTTAAAACAAAGACAGTATCATGTACGTAATTCTGTACGGAATCTAGTATAACATAAGGAATCGAGTCTCCTTTCATCCACCTGGTGGTCACGTTGGTTTTGTAAATCGTGTCATGAATCTCTTTAATCTTATTATAGTTCCTTAAATCACTAAAGTCATACTTAACGTCTGACTTATGCGTATATTCATATAGGTACACGCATCCAAAGAAGCTAACAATAATGATTAAATAGTCCTTAACAGTCCTCATTATACCTATGGATTAGAAAATGGGAGCGGAAGTGTAATCACAGGTGGGTTAACTTGATTCTCTATTTGAGCATCTAAATTAAGGTCTAAAGCCTCTGTGTCTATTGAATTGTCAAGCCAAGAACAAACTATGTCATAGGTTAATTCCTCGTAAGGGATAAAGTTAACAACATCATCCTTTGAGAATGATTGACTGCCGTAAACACTTGCAAAGTATTCTACTCCGTTAATTGTTTCTTTAGCGTTACGATTCCAATGAACATTTATAACAAAATCTTGATATTGCCCGTCTGTTGGCATACAATCAAGTTGATTTATCACCCAAAATTTACTCATAATATTTATTTTTAAGCGTATTTATATCTATTTATTTTATGTCTTGTTCCATTTAACCTACCAATAAGAGTTACTTTATTCATTCCTAATAAGTTTGCTAATTCAGTAGCCGAATCGTAAAATACTCCAGTTTCTATATCTAAAACAACTTTCTTATGAACACTTACATTTAATCCGTATTTATAAGCGTGTAATTGATTCTCGCTATTGTTACACCATTCTAAATTAGATACATCATTATTTAGCTTATTGCAGTCTTTATGGTTTACTTGTGTTTTGCCTTCTATTTTTTCAATAAAGCATTCAGCTATTAACCTATGTAACTTGTAAGTTTTAGATTTACCATTAAATGATAAGCCAACTCTATAATAACCATTTTCAATAATAGGCTTTAAGAACTTTTTACTTTTATTAGAGTAAACTTGTCCGTTAGAATGAATTGTGTAAATGCCTAATTCTTTTGTCATATTAGTTTAATTTAGACTCTAAAGTTACGATTCTTGCTTCTAAATCTTTTATTATTTGATGACTTTCTTGGATTGCTTTTACTGCTAATGCTAAAATACCATCATAATCAAGTCCATAAGTACCATTTTCTTTTTCTCCATCTCCCAATACTAAGTCTGGTATTACCTCTAATACATCTTGTGCAATAAATCCTCTCCTTTGTTTATTAGGAGCATTTTTAAATTTAAACTTAGTTGGTTGTAATTTCAAAATAGATTCAATACCATTATCAAATTTATAATCTATTTCATCTTTTGTTCTTAAATCAGAAGTTCCACCACCTGTTGTACTCCATACTCCTGCAGTTGTTAAAGTAGCTTTATTAGAACCTGCCGTATAAAATCCAAATGTATCACCAATTGAAGCAGTACCTTGTCCTATAGTCCATCTATTATCAATAGTTTGGTCTGTTCTTCCTATGTTTATACTGGCTTCTCCTGTATTGTTTGATGTACTTGTAATTCTTAATTGTCCATAAGATTGAGAAGCTGTTTCTATATGTAATTTTGTTGCTGGTGAACTCGTTCCGATTCCAACGTTACCGCCATTAGTTAAAACCATTTTTTGAGTACCTGAACCTGAGCTTCCTGTATTAAAAGTAATACCATCTCCAATTATTCTTAAATTTTCAGGGTTACTTGCACTATTTGCACTTTTAATTGTTACAACAGAATCATCAAAATTCATTAATAATCTTCTCTCGCCACTTGATAAAACAGTAACATCTAATTTAGATAATGGATTACTCGTTCCGATTCCAATATTGCCATTGCTTAAAATGCGCATACGTTCGCTTCCGCCAGTTACTAATGCCATAGGGGTATGTGAGCCGCCAGTACTAAATTCAGTTTCAATTATACCAACACTTCCAGTATGGTTTAATGCAATAAAATTATTGTTACCATTAGCAATAACATTAAGTCCAAAATAAGATGTTGCACTATTTGACTTTATAGCAACATTACCATAGAGAATAGGTGTTGAGCCAACTATTAAACTTGAACTAAACGTAGCACTTGTTCCGTTTAAAGCACCAGTAAGTGTACCACCTGTTAAAGGTAGGTAAGCAGATAGGTTGCTTGTCAAAGCTAAAGTACCTGTTGCACTTGGTAAAGTATAAGTATAAGTTCCGTTGCCTAATGTACTACCAAAATTTACATTACTATTAAAATAGAAATTACTTGCATAAAAAGATAAAGGAGTATTTGCTGAAGCTGCGCTATTTTGTGCGGTTATCCTTGCACCTATTGATGGACTGAAATAAGGAACAAAAAATAAATCTCCTGTTGAACCTTTTAATTTCAATGCGTATCCTTGGTCATAAGTTGAAAAAGTAGCTACGTTATCTGTACTTGCGCTACCTGCTATTAATTGATTAGCCGTTAAACTATAAACACCTAAATTAACATTAGTTGTAGCACCTGTGTAAGGAACATAACTTGACAAATTAGATGTCAATGCTATTGTACCACTTGCAGTAGGGAATGTGTAAGAATAATTTGCTGCATCATTAAAAAGTAAATTACTTGCAAAACCTGTACTAAATAAGTAACTAAGAGTTTGAGTGCTTGATGCTTTTGTTATCGTAAAACTTGTATATAAAGTAGAACCAATTACATTATTCCTAATAAATAATCCGCTATTTATATTTACTGAATTATTAAAATCAACTGAACCATTAAATAATTTATCTCCCGTAAATGTCTGCGTTCCTTCTAAAAGTGCTAAAGTACCAGTAATTGCTGGGAAGGTGTAATCATAAATAGCAGCCGTTTGTAATATAAAGTTTCCACCACCTGTTCCATCTGAATAACCAATTCCTACTCCTGTTGTTGCAGCGAATTGTGAAACATAAGTTGGTGTTGTAACTCCTAATCCTGCTTTTTTTAATAAGAAAGTACTATTTAATATAAGATTAGTTGCTACAGTTAATGCTGAAGCTGATAGTGAGTTACTACCTAAGTTAACTGATTGCGTTGCTCCTGTATAAGGAACATAACTACTAAGGTTACTTGTCAATGCTATTGTACCACTTGCAGCAGGGAATGTGTAATTATAAGCTGTTGAAGAATTAAATCTTAGTTCATTTATTAATGGACTTCCACCATTTGGCAACCCAACACTAAATCCATATCCAGTTGCAATACCTCCTAAATTAACATAACCAGCAAGATAAGAAGTAACATTATTTTTTAATAAAACACTACCATCTGCAATAATATTACTACTAAATATTTTTGCTCCTGTAATAGTTTGATTAGTATCTAAAGTAACATAATTACCAGCAGGTTGCTTACCATTAAACGTACTCCAATCAGTTGAACTCAATTTACCAGTATTTGTAGCCGAAGCAACAGGTAGGTTAAAAGTATGTGTATCACCACTTGAAACGATAGCAAAGTTTGTTCCGCTTGTTCCTGTGGTTAAAAATTGTGATTGATCTGTTAAGTTATTTAAAGAAACCATCCCTTTAGACAAGGTAGTTACAACTTGACATAAATGTCCATTCTCTGTATGTAAAGTAATTGTTCTACCACTTACGTTTACATAGATTCTAATTGCTAATCTATCCGTCAAAGCTAAAGTAGCAGTAGCCACAGGAATAGCAAAATAGTATGGTGCTATCGTAGTGCCTTGAGTAATATACTCTGGAACACCAACGCTTGAACCTAATAACGTAAAAGTTGTACCATCGTACTTATAAAGTTCAGCATAGAAAAAAGGATTGCCTGAATTGTTATTTACACTAAAATAAAACTCACAATTAAAGTTACCGCCAGGAATCAATACAACATCAGGGTCATTAACATCAGTAATGTAATTCGCCACATATCCATTAGCCGATATAGCAATGTCAGTTCCAGCACCTATGATTGGTTCTTTACTTAATTCTCTATAAGCAACCCCACCTATTGTACCTTGTGAAACACTTGAATTAAGATAGTAAGAAACCGAACTACCTCCACCTGTTGATGTAGGGAAATCCGCTAAAGTACCATCTCCTCGTACATATTGAGAAGCAGCACCATCTAAAGCGGTTATTACCCCACTATTAGCCACTACTGGACCTTGTATATCCCTAATCTTTGCTTCGCCTGATACCTGTAATTGTGAACTCATTTATATCTATTTTATCTATTTGAAAATTGCTCTAACAAACTCATCCGCCTCTAATGCTCTTGCAAAGGTAAGAACTCCTGTAGATGAGTTAAAGGTCACATTCTCACCTGTAGGAGCACCTGATGTTAATATAGTTCTAACCTCTATTCCACCTCTTGTAACTGATAAACAAGTAGAACCAATTTGAGTTGAGAAAGTGATTGTAGTTTCACCACCAAATGCAGTATATTGTTGCATAGTTACGTTTGAGCTTTCTATTACTACTCCTGTAGGTGTAACTTGTGTACCTGTAACTGTGTAAGGACCTGTACCTTGTAAAGACACACTATAAGTAGATGCACCTTCAACTGGACCACTCATATCTAAATTAACAATATTAGCAAGACCTGTAAAGACGCTATAACCTAAAGTACCTGAACCAGTACCATTATCATTATCTATTTGAAACTTAACTATGATTTGTTCCTTAGTTTGTAGCTTATTAAGTAAGAATAAGTAAGAATAGTCGCTAAGGGCTATAAAACCATCAGCAGATATATTCCAGCTAATCTGAGAGCCTAAGAATTCTTTATATGATTCACTATTTGTAGTTGTTACCTCTACCTGATCTACACTTGTACTAAAAGTACAGTTAGTTGATGCACCAAAAGGCACACCTAAAGAAATATTAGTTGTAGTTATACCAGGATTAGTTGACTGAGTATATAAGGTTATTTCATTGGTTGTAGTTCCTAAGTAGTTTACCTCTATAACGATTCTATCTGTAATAGCTAAGACAGTATTAGTTACTGTCATATTAGTATTATATACAATCTTACTTATAGATGTTAGTGTAGTTTCATCTGAGGTTGCTAATAATGTAGCTGTTCCACCAGCATATTTGTATAGCTTATATTGAACTTTAGCACCTGCAAAGGCAGTAGCAATAGAATAATAAGCTGAGATACTCCAAGTACCAGCAGCAATTTCCGTAATACTAGGATCACTAGCATCTGTTATAAAAGAAGCTATTACTCCTGCTCCTGTTTTGTTAAAGTTAGTAGAAGTACCAATAATGTCTTCAGTACTTAACTCTTTACAAGCAAAACCATTTACGGTTATTCCTTGATTAACAGAACCATTAAAATAATATTGTTTGTTTGAATCGTATTTGTATAATACTATATTAGTTCCATTTATTACTGATGCCATTATTTCCTAGTATTTAAATTTTTGAATATATCTATTTCTATAGTTGTGCCATTGTAGTTAATCTTCTTTAGTACTGAATCTTGTACTCCTTGTTTTAAATCCCATTTAAAGGACTTTAATAAGTATGTATAAGTATTAGCACCATCAAAGGAATATGTAAACTTGCTATCTAACCAATATCCTAAGCTTTTAAACTGACCTTCTATTACTGTTTGAGTCTTTACTTGGTCAATACCAATATCTTCAGCAACTAATGTAAACAACTCTTTTACACCTGATGTATTTCTTCCAAATTGATTAGCAAACCCACTATTATTTGCAATAGTATACATACCAACATAAGAAGAAGCAGCTACATCTTTGGGCTCATTTGCAACTCTAGCAACAGAATCAGTATTCTTAAATATATCATTATACATAAACCCTAGAGAGAAGTTTTCTCCCTCTTCAGGCTTAAATTGAGCATCTATGCTACCAATCTCTCTGTAAGAGTCATAATTATAAATTTGAGATACAGGACCTACATTTTGAACTAAAAAATAGTAAAGTTCTAAAAATGGACCTGCACCTGTTTCTAATGGTCTATAAATTATGAAGTCAATAGAACCATCAATAGGAACTAATACTTGCTTAGGGAATCCTACAGGATAATCATTAAGATATACTGTAGTAGTTGTAAACTCACCACTATTATTAAGGTATTGTGCAGCAGAGTTATCAGAAGGTATAATCCTAACCCAATATCTAGCAGTACAGTTAAACTTATAATCTAACCATCTTACATTTAAATAATCACCAGCTTTTACATCATTGCCAAAAGACCTTATTGCCCTATTGGTTTCACCAGAATTTGTGGTAGTATCTGTTGTAAATAACCCACCATTTGTAGGGTCAAGTTTTGAAACTACCATACCAGTTTCTATCCAAGCATCCACATTGTTAGTACCTGACCAAGATAAAAACCAACCATTGGCTGCAAGTTGCTTAACATTATAAATTGGACTAAATTGAGTATAAGACTTTTGAGCTCTATTAAAGCTTACCATTAGTGATTGTCCTATTTGCTTAAAGTTATCAGTTGCATCTATAGAAACTGAAATAGTATTATCTACAGTTTGAGTAGATTGATAAGTTCCTGCACTATTGTAAACATAGTAAGCTATGCTAGTTTCCCTAGTCAAAGCACCATAGCAAGTTAAATACCATTTATCTTCCTTATAAAAGCATTCCCAACCAAATCTATTACATATATATTCCAATATGTCATAGTAGTTTAAATACTCTCCATATTGTTCCATTAAGTAATTCTTCTTTAGGTACATATTTTCTATGTTCCTTGAAGGTATGTTTGCTGTTTTATAGTATTCATTAATCCAAACGTCAAAAGTAAATTCTGTCTTAGAAAAACAATCAATAATCAAGTCTTTTAAACTTACTTGATCTTCTGAATTAAAACCTATTCCAAATGTTACATTCGAATAATATTTTTTATTCTTAGTCCTAGCTAAACCATCAACAAAGGACAATGATAAATTATTAAGGTTTACAGGAGAATATTGTACGCTGTCTACAGGTATAAAAAACCCTCTCCATATTACAGTACCCCATGTGTAAGAACCATTATAAGTTCCTTTTGTAACAACTATCATGAAGTCATTATCATCAGCAGTAAAGAAATCTTGTAATAACTCGGCATAATTAGTGCTTTGAAATTCGTTCTTTACAATATTTAAAGTTGCCCTTGTGGCAAGTAATGGCGTATAGGCATTTCCATCTGTATCTATAGTTTCTATAATAAAAGGACTATTAGATGCGGTTAATGGATATACAGTTGCACTAGAATAGCCGTCTTTGTAAATCTGAGCCCTATAGGTGACGTTTGTATCACCAGGCTTGGCATATACATCATCAAATATAATCTCGTATTTTGGGTTTATAAATGCCATTAGAAAGTATTATTATTTGTTCTACCTGCTTTGTTCATTAATATTAATAAGTCGTTACCGCTTATTCTAGCTTCTAAAGTTCCACCGCCTTCGCCCATAAGTGATTTAAGCTTATCTAAAGGAGCTACAACCTCAGGGTTTCGACTAGCACCAGGATATTCACCCATTAAACCTAAAGTCGGTCCTGATATGATACCTCCATCAGCAAATTCCTTAGGACCTGTACTTCTTTTCTTGTTTATTTGACCTTTTAGAGCAAATCCTGCCGCAACTGCTGCGATACCTAAAATTAATCCACCTTTTACATTTCCACTTTCTATAGCCTTTTTAGCAGCTTGAACAAGAGATGAATATAATATCAATGCTTTACCTATTGAAATTAAAGCATCAGCTAAGATAGTGCCTAATGTTCCAAGATTAAATTTACCAGTAGTAACTAATTCACCTAAGCTTTCGCCAATTCCCTCAAAAGTTGATTGAAGAGTATTTCTTAATATATCATCTATTGTGGTAGATAAATCACCAAGACCTGTTAAAGAACCTTGAAGTTTTAATATTGCAGCATTTATTGCTTCTAAAGCCTTTACATTACCTGCAGCAAATACTTGTGCAAATTGTAATTGCTTAATCTTATTTTTAGTATCCTCTTGTTGAAAAGCAACATTACTTTTATGCAATCTTAATTCAGCCCTTAATTGTGAATCAAGAGTTTTAATATAATTAGTTGTAAAATCGTATTGTTCTTTTAATTTTTGGTCATCATAATATTTTGTTAATTGCTTTTGGCTTTCTTCACTTTGTTGTCTAATCGCAAACTTTTTATCTTCAATAGATTTTTTAAAGTTTATTTCCTTTTGCTCGTATGTTTTTTGTATAGTAAATAATTCATCAAGAGAAGCACCTCTTATAGTAGCTTCCATTAATGCATTAATTTTTTGTATATCATTTAATTTAATAAAATATTCTTCTGCTCTAAATATACTATCCTTATAAAAATTAAATTCTTCTTGAGCTAAATCTTCATAATATTTACTTACAGTAGGTTTAGGAGCGGCTTTATCTTGTTTAGGTTTATTAGTTTCTACACCTATTGAAGTCCCTGTTCTAAAATCAACTGAATTTTGTAATAAAGACATTGAGTTCTGTAAAGCTTCATTTGATGTTATTAAACTTTTATTAGCTTTTTCTAATTTTTGTATTTCAATTAAAGCTTGAGTATATGGTGAAGCTAATTTTTTTGCATCTGCTCCAAATCCACCACTTACATATTGAGATTCCTTACTCAATATTGTTAATGAATTTTTTAAATTAGTTATAGCTGCTTCATTTTTTTCAATAGCCTTAGTGTTTTCATATCTTTTTGCAGCAATTTTTTCTATTTCAGATGTCATTGCAGTTGCTTCAGCACGAGCAATCATGGCTTTAGTAAGCTCTCCAACAGATAATGATAAACTATCAACAGATGTTTTCTCAAGCGACATATTCTTGAAGTATCCAGGATATTCGTCTTGCAGTTTTTTAAGAGCTAATCTTCTTTTATCTATTGAAATAGTTTGGTTATTTACTACAGATACAAGAGATTTTACTTGAGATATTTCGCCATAGGCAGAAGATATAGAACTATTGATAGCTTTAGTATAATCATCTTGATCCTCCTTAGCTTTTTTTGTAGTTTGACCTAGTTTGAATAAGCCCATATCCCAAGCGGTTATCGCTGCAATAATTGCAGATATAGCTAAATAAATAGGTCCTGTTGCTGCAGCAAATCCCCCTACTAAAGCGGGAAGGTTATTTTGAATACCCCTAAATCCAAATGGTAAATCTTGTATAACTAAAGCAAGATTAGACCATTGTATATTATTTTTTCGTAATGAACTTGTAGTAGTATCTAAACCAGAAGCCGTTGGCATTGATGCAGTCATTTTCTTAAAACTAGCACTTGCTGGGTCTATACCATTTGCAACTAAAGACTGAAAGTCTTTTTGAAGTTTATTAGCAGCAGCTCCTGCTTGTTGTGATGCAGGACCAAATAATTTAATAGCAGCCTCTAGATTTTTAGCGTTCTTTTGAATGTTATTAGCAATTTTCTGGAACTCTTTGTCAGTACCATTAAACTGACCAATCATTTGATGTAACGCATCATTAACCCCTTGAAAATCGAGGTTTAGTTTTAAGTCTACTTGATTATCTGCCATTATCCTATTTCTTTATATTATCGTATTTTTTTAAGACCTCTTTAAGTTCCTCAGGTGTCATTACCCTTTGTTTTACAAAGTTACGATTATCGCAGTCAAGTGGTAAAAGCTCATGTGGCTTTATCTTTTTGCCTTTTGGAAGTTGTATGTTTAGCAAAATAGAAGTTTGCCATCTTGCTCTTAACCATTCTTGTTCTTCTTTATGACGGTAACCATACCAAACAAAATCTAACTCAGCCATCGTCATATCCCAAAACAAATGGGGAAGCACTTGGCACTCCCCCATTGTATATCTTTCAATATCAATCCACTCTAATTTTTTTTTACAGCGTCTTTATTAGCTTTCTTATTAGTAGGTTGTTCAATACCACTATTCATACTTTCTGCTAAAGAAGCCATAACATCTTGAAACTTCTTACTACCTAATCCGCCCATATCATCAATCCAATCACATACTTCAATATCTGTAAAGCTTGGAGTCACTCCTTGACTATACAATGGATATTCTGCAGCAGCTTTTAGCAAATTAGTAATCGCATCTAATGATTGATTACCTGATAATGCTTCTGATATGTCCGATGGTCCAATGCCTTGAAGCTGACAGAATCTTTTTAAAGACCATGTACAAAACCTCATAGGTATCTTAGTCCCATCGCTTAGGGATAGTTCGTAATGTCCTCTCATATTTTGGTGTTTTTGGTGTTATTATGCGTTGGTAGCCTGAGTTAATTGGCCTTGTCCTGTAAAAGAAGCAGAGTAAGTAACTGGAGATTCCATATCAGCAGTAATATCTAAGCTTTCTACAAATGCAGAACCAGACCAAATTAAGTCACCTACGATTGGAGTGCTACCGTTAACTGTTGTAAACTTAACTGTAACTACACCTCTACCGTTTAAAGCAGAGAAAATATCTCCTACTACATAGTTTGTACCTGTTGGTTCAACTGTAGTAAGACCATCTGTAGTTAAAGACCAAGAACGCAAACCTGCGATTTGATCAGCCCATCCACCACTTGATTTAGTTGTTGCATCTGGTAAGTCAGCACTTACTGATAAAGAACAAGATGTAGAGTGAGCTACAACTTCAGTTCCTACTAGAACTACTAGGTTTGTACCGTTAAAAATTCCTGTTGTTGGCATTTTATTTTATTTTAATTTTTTATAATATTTGTGTTACAAAGTGATCCATTGTTATTACTCTTCTGAAAACATAAGATTCATCTACATAATCAAATGTAGCGATATTGCTTGTCATCTTACGAGTAACTATTTTAAAGTCAGGAGAAGCACTTGGGTAATCTGGCACATTAACGCCTATGATCACTAACAATTCATTAGCCCACTGGTCTACCGATTTCTGCCCTACTTCACCTGACTTAAGAGTTCTATACACAACGTCAAATTGAATAGTAACATCAAAGTTATAACTCTGTTTGTCGCTATTTTCTAAAGACGTTTGACTGCTAATAAGTAAAAACGGAGGCTCTACATCATCTGGCGCAATAGTATCATAAACACCCAAAGAAAAACTTTGTGATGCTAACTTATCTACATAAGCCTTTCGTATAGCTAATCCGCAATCTTTCATTAAGCTTCTGTTTCCTCTTTTACTTCCTCAGGATTTTGTTCTTGAGCAAGTTTTGATAAGAACTGAGTTAAAGGTAAACCATATCTAGTTGGCATATCTTGGATAAACGCATCTAATTGTTTTACCTGCTCTTCGTTAAGTGTAATTGTCATGGTATTGATTTTGTACAAATTTAGTGAAATATATTTATATAAGATTACCTTACTTTATAGCTTTTTAAGGTTTTTAACAATGTTGCATATTTCTCATCAAAAGTCTTAAAGAAGAATGGTCTATTCGGCATATTGTAATTCCTTAGACCAGAACCTCTAAATTGAGAAGCAAAATTGCCTAAAGGTTTTTTAGTACTAAATTTATAAGCTGGTATTCCAAAGCCTTTACCTGTTCCAAATTCTACATAAGGTGCATATTTGACTGTTTCATTACCCATTGAGAATGAAGCATATCCATTTTGATAAGGTTTAGATGATACGCTTTTAGATAAATTACCAGTTCTTTTATATGGTTTTTTTGCTTTGGTAGGTATTCTAGGCAAATTACCTGCTTTTGAAGCAGCTTCCATTTCCATAGCTTTTACAGATTTATCAATCTCTTGAATAGCATAAGCTTTATATAATTCTGCTGTTTGCTTAAACTTTTCTTGTATCTTATGTAAAGCCTTAGTGTCTACTGTGAATGTAGCCATTATTTAAGTGTTGAGCAATCTATTAAAAAATACTTATTACGATCTTGTTCGTTTATAATAGAATTTATCATATATAACTTATTTTGGAACGTAATGGTCAACTTCTTATCAAATACTTTAGATGTTGTATATCTTATTCTAAATGTAATATCAGCAGCAAAACCATCTGTACCAGCTATATTTGTTCTTGTGTTAGTATCTGTAACAATCTCAGCCCAACAAGTATAATAAGCTGCAAGGGTATTTACAAATCCACCAGCACCATCAGAAGCTCCAGTCTTACTATTAAAAGTAATCCTATTCATTAATCTTCCTATCATTAGATAATTACGTTTATGCGTTTAAATGGCTTCATAAGCTCGTATGCGGTCATCAAATTAGCTGAAGGCTTGGTTGCCTCAACTGAAGACTCTCTGTACTCATATAGGTCTGAAACCATCTTTAAAAGGGCAGTCTTCATTGTCTGAGGAGTTGTGCTATAACCGCAAGTATAAGTAAATCTAAACTCGTTATCGAAAATGCTAGTCATGTAGACCTTTTTGGTGGTCTCACCAAGCACCTGATAATCCCCAACAGACATTGCTACCCAAGCTGTGCTATCCCAGTATTCTACTGCTGATATTGTGTTTGTAGGAACATAAGGTAGCTCTATAAAGCTATCTACATAAGCTACAACTCTTAATGTTCTAGGAGTCATTGCAACTCCTGCATATTGCTCAAGTCTTGTTTGAGCTGTATTGATTAAAGATGTAATCAAACTATCATCTTCGCTGTAATCTACTCTAAGGTAATTCTTAGCTTCCGCTAAAGTAACCACTGTGGCTGAAGGTGCTACTGTGGTTGTAATATCTCTTACTATTTGCATTATGCCATTGTTTTTACAAAAATAACTAAAATATAGCGGACATAAAAAAAGGAGGCAGTTTGCGGCTGCCCCCTTGTATTTTAGATTAATCTAGGATTAAGCTACGTTACCGAAATCACCATATACAAACGCACTGTTATAGTAGATAGGGAATGCAATACGAGCTTCAACTCTTACAGTAATCAAGTTCTTTTGGAAGTTATCGCTATCCATTTCAGAGAACTGAACAGAGATACCTTGATTTTGCATGATTTGAGCACCCATTGACCAGTCACCTACTAAGAACTTATCAGCAGTGATAGCTGTAGATTGGAATACAGGGATACCAGCGATAGTTAAAGAACCATCAGTAGTAACAACTGTAGAACCTGGAAGGCTATAAGCAGCGTTAGTATTCTTAGTGTTCATGATGTTAGCCCAATCAGTTGGGTTGATCAAGATACCATTTGCAGAGTAGTTACTAGCAGATACTTGTGCAATAGCTTGTACTAATTGCTCAACGTCTACAGTTGCAGCACCACTGAAAGCAGCAGCGTTGATAGTTAAACCAGTCAAGTTAGGAGCAGTACCATTACCAAATAATAATTGAGAATCTTCAGCTAATAAATACTTTTCTAACAAACGAGCTTGTAAGAAAGAAGTCATAGCAGGTACATCATCTAACATTTGACGAGAGATTCTTACGAAACCAGCGATGTACTGAGCAGGAGCATCAGTCATTGTGATATCGAAATCGATTTGTGGTTTAGTAGAACCTTGAGTTTGTGGTCCTGCTTCGCCTTCACCACCTGTTTCCTTAGGGAAAGTAAATAAACCTGTAGAGATAGTTCCTACTGGTAATAAACTTCTCAAATGCACCTTACGAGAAGGAAGAGCATATACTTGAGGAGCATATTGTCTTGGGATGTCACCAGTTAAGTTAACTGCTTCTGTCATGTTACCTACTGCCTTAGTGTCTAATACAAAGCCAGAACGCTTTACTTCACCACGACCTAATTTTGCGATACTGTCAGCATTCTTTTCGATTGCTTCAGCAAGAGTTACGTTGAACCCTTTTACTTGATTTTCGTTCATTGTCTTACGATTGTTTTTTGCCTCTAATTTGTCAGCAGCATCTTTTACTACAGCAACTTGAGATTTTAATTCTTCTAATTCCGATTTTAAGCTATCTACCGCAACTGCGTTATCAGCTTTTAATGTTTCGATAGCACCGTTTACTTCGGTTTTAACGCCTTCGAAAGCACTTTTGATTTCTTCTACCATTAGTTGAAAATTTTAAATGATTGTAAATATTTGTTTATCTCGATTTCAACGGAAATCATCGGGTCTTCCTCTTCCTCCAATGCTTCATCTTCTGGCATTTCGACTTCGCCTTCAGATGATGGTTGCGGTTGTTCTTCAAGGTCGACTGACTCTTCATCTTCCATCTCAGCAAGATATTGTTGTAATTGCTTAAGTTTAAGTTCCAACAATTCAAATGTTTCATCAGTAAAGTGACCATTTCTTAAAGACTTGATAGTTTTACCCATCTCATCTACAAGAACAGACTTTATTTGACTCTTCACTCCTACTGTTGGTGTATTTGCGTTTGCACCCCACAATACTGAACTACCCTCAAACAATTTAATTTCATTGATTTCGTTATAACCTGACTTTGCTTGTGACTTGATAGTCTGAAAGCCAATGCTATGTTCTGTGATATGACCTTCTTTATACAACTCATAAGTATCGTTACCTAATGTTGTATTAGGCATCTTTACTCTAGCCTTTAAACCAAATCCATCTTCCATCATCTCGAATGGTTTAGCAATTGGCTTTTCAGTTGAGTGGTTAAATAAATGCCAGATTCTATTCTTAGCACTAGGTCCGTTTTCTTTTAGGGTTTTAGTGAATGCACCTGGCACAATAACATCGCCATCGCTGTCGACATTACCAAACGCAGAATAGTAGACTGTGATAATTCTACCATTATCTTCCATGTCTACTGGAGCACCACTTACCGCTTTCTTGTTATAAAAGTTACTCATATTTTTTATTTAAGCTATATAAACTGTGCAGCATCTACAGTTGCAGTTATTTACTGCTAACCCTGCTGCATCATGTGCATATTGCATTTCTATTAGTCCATAGTCAGGAGTGTTTACTAGGAATGGTTGATTAACAGGGATTCTTACACCTTTGTTGTCAGGATTCGTTTGTCTATCTAAATCCCTGTGCCATAATCTTGGCTTACCACTCTTAGCTGGATATTCAGCAGCTATCCATTGTTTTAATACTGGAACACCTGCTAACCTAACCGCACCTATAGCACCTGTACTTAATGCCTGATGGCTTTCAGTCCTTGCTATAAGTAAACTCCTTGCGTTATTTATCTTTCCTTCTCTCAGAGTCTGAATCGCCAACTTGTTTACTTCATTCTGTGACAATCCATTCTCACGACCATACTTTATAACATTCGCTAATATACGAGCTATTTCGTTTTCAGTAGTATTCTCTATGCCTTGCATCTTTAGTCCGCTAATGCCAACCCAATACGATAACATAAATACTAACCACTCATCCAAAATGTTTAAAGGATCAAGGTCAATCTCTTCCGCTTTCTTATTCGTTTCAAACATCTGTTGGTATCTCATAGCAGTATAACCGCCAGTTGATTCATACAAAGTTCGTAAAATATTATTAATCTTATCGCCAGTAAAAAATCCTGCACGATTATTAGCCGCTTGTTCTACCCCTAATGCCTCAACCATTTGAGCAGCTTTATTAAAGTCAGCTTGTAAAGCCTCTTTTATTTTAGGCTGAAACTCTCTGATTGATTTCCTTGCAATCTTTTGTTGCAAAGCAAACTGCTGTGATGGATAAAGTATCTTAGGCATTATTTAGACGGATCGTACGCCCAATTTTTTAATGATATATCTCTTTTAGAAGGACAACCTTCTGCTGCTGGTTCACCTTGTTCTGCTCCTCTCATTCTGCTAACAAAGCTTATAGTTCTGTTTGCATCTTCTGCATCCTTAGTAGTCCAATCTTCTTTCTTCTTAGACAATAGTCTTAGGTTTCTAGTGATAGGGCTTCTGTCAAGTGATGCCTTTTTTGAGCATTCTGTATTTGACCAGGCTTCTAGTTCTGAGTAGCTCATGTTAGTAATTGACTTGTACTTTGCGTACACTTCATCTACTTGCTCGTTCTTACTCAAAAAAAAACCTTCACTTTTTACAGGTGGCAAATTATAGTCGCTTTGTTGTTGTGCATCTCTAGGGTCTTGTAACATAGTCAACTCATCTATAGGCAAGTAACCTGCTGGTATAAATATCTCATCCATTTCGGTTCCTTCCATAGTTTCATAACGCATAGCTGCTCTCTTCTCATTTGGAGTAATCCACCAAGATTGAGAAAGGATAGCACTAAGCTCTTTCATGTCTTCTTGTAATTCAGGGAATACTGTCAAATCAAAATCAATATAGTAACCTTCGCCAATCTCTGTTGTAAAGAATCTATTGAAAGCATCACGAAGAGCTACTAACTCAGGAAGGACTACTTGAGTCAACATTTCCTTTTTAGCTTCCTTCATGTTGTTGTAAGTCTTATTATCAGGATCGTTAAATAACGCAGAGTTTACTCCGTATACATTACAAAGTTCTCTAAGTGTTACTTTCTCTGATTCTAATAACTGCAAGTCAATAGGACTTAAACCCATGTTAATCCAATTCAACTTTGCACCTGCAATCAAAATCTTACCAGCATTCTTTAAGATACCAGCTTGAGTTTTTGTTCCGTATTGATTGTAAAAATCTTCTTTTAGCTTTCCTGCTGCTTCTGGTCCGAAGTCATTTGATTCGTCCGCAGATAAGATACCTTTAGGTCCTTGATTCTGTAACATACCTACAGATGTGTCCTTCGCATCATTAGAACGCTGAACAGTTCTGTAAGCAGCCTGTAAAGGCGACAAACCATATAGTTGATTACCGTTAGTGTCAAAGTAAGGGTTGAAGTATTTTAGATGGATTACGTCTTTCGCATCTAATTGATCCCATCCAACTAGCGTAAAAGAATAACCTTCAACCCCATTTATTGTACCATCAGAAATAATGGCAACGTATTGAGATGGGAGTGTAACAAGTTCTGCAACCTTACCTGAAGCTAATCTATTCGCCCAGATGTAAGTGTTACCAGTAATTAGTTTATAACCTACAGCACTCTCGATAAATTCAGAGAATGATTGATATTCATTTGGTTTTTCTAATAGGTCGTTTAAAGGTGATTCAGCAATTTCAGCAACTGCTTTTACACGAACTAACTCAGCTTTAGCAATATCTGTTGTAGATGTTGCATTACTTAGCATTGACTTGTATCTTGCTAACTCTTTCTTGTTCTTTACTTGGTAAACGTAGAAAGGAACTGTAGAAATTGTTTTAGAGATACGTTTGATGATAGCATATACCTCACTATTGTTTTTATAGTCAAGTACAAATTTTTCCTGGTCTAATTCTGGATAAAGTGTTCTTCCGCCAATCAATCCACCGAAATCAGTAAAAGGATTGTTAAAAGTCACCTTTGGAGCTGCCTTCTGTTGAAAAGGGTTAGCTGCCTTTAGTATGTCCGTTAAATTCACGCTATATATTATTTTTACAAAAGTAACAAATTTTTATGCTATACAACCCACCCTCTTTTAGGTTTCGCATATTTTGTGTATATGGCATACCTCATAGAGTCCATTAAGTGATCTCGAAACTTCACAGGTTCATCAAGTGTGTTACCATCTGTATCGGTCTTCCACTTGTAGTTTTTAATCTCATCAAGCAAATCTAAAGACTCTGACTTAATATGCAAAGGAAATGATTTTACCTTGTTGATTCCTGCATAAACATCCTTCACAGCACTCTTCAAGTTAAATCCTGCCTTATTTACCTCCGATATGGTTTTAGGTTCAGCAGGGTCGGCATATATCTCCGAGTTCCTATCAAGCCCTAAAGAACGCATTCTGTCGATTAGTAAAGCGGTTGACATTTTGGTATCGTAGATTAATTGGTCCACAAACAACTCGCCATCAAAGTTCTTAACCCTAACAAGGGCTGTTTGGTTGTTAAAGCCAAAGTCAAGTCCATAAAACGTATCTCCGCCATCAGGGAAGTTTCTTCTACGCTTCCAATGCGTATAAATGGTCGCTTGGGATATTGCTCTCTCTCCTAAGCCATAAACACGCCAATATTCATGATCGGCTGTTTTAAGCCTCTCAATCTCATCTACGATTGATTTTTCAAGAAATGGGTTGTCTAGGTAGGTAGTGATGGTAAAGTCAGCATCTTCTCTAGGAACTACCTT
>Ga0209358_10000505_pt1 | contig 33953 bp, 29 predicted proteins | sample LauGreFa1BDMLBSN_2_FD_187574 | JGI IMG/M metagenome (GOLD analysis project Ga0209358, IMG submission 187574) | Freshwater lake microbial communities from Lake Michigan, USA - Fa13.BD.MLB.SN (SPAdes) (version 2) | ecosystem: Environmental > Aquatic > Freshwater > Lake | place: Lake Michigan, USA... | reverse complement strand
GATGCCATCAACCTGCTGCAAACCGCAGACGGCGCACTGGTTGAGACCAGCAACATGCTGCAGCGTATGCGTGAACTCGCTGTGCAGTCCTCCAATGCCACCAACTCTGCCAGCCAGCGTATTTACCTGAATAACGAATTCAAGTCGTTGCAAGTAGAGATCACTCGTATTGCAGACAACACCACTTGGAATAATGCCAAGGTATTTGGTCCTACGGCAGCCACCGCGCTGACCTTGACCTTCCAGGCAGGCATCTTGAGCGGCCAGACTATCGGCGTGACCCTGTCGGCTATGGACGCTACCGGCTTGGCAGTGAATACCGAATCGCTCACCACATTTACCGCTTCGCAATCGGCTATTACGACGATCGACGCGTCTATCGAGATGGTCAACAGTGCACGCAGCACCATGGGTGCCACCATGAACCAGCTGAGCTACTCGGCCGACAATATGGTCAACATCTCGACCAATATTGCCGCCTCGCGCAGCACCATCATGGACACCGAATATGCCACCGCCTCGGCCACGCTGTCCAAAGCCCAGATCATCCAGCAGGCCGCTACTGCCATGCTAGCCCAGGCCAACCAGCAACCCCAAAGCGTGCTCTCGCTGATTAAGTAAGCGCACCAAGCCCACCTGGTGGGCCTGTGTGAAACCCGCCAGTGGCGGGTTTTTTTATGCCCAACCCTCCCGACCCGGCAAAACATTGCCGGGTTTGATTGGCACAAAGATTGCTTTTAAAGACCTAAGAGCCTTAGTGTCTGACTTTCGACGCAAGCTTGTGATTAACAGCTCATCGAATCAGATGGCCACTTTATTGTTTACTGGAGAAGTCCATGTCTGTGATTAATACCAACGTCAGCGCAATGTATTCGCAAAATGCGATGAAGACCAATGCGCGCGTTCAGGCCACTGCCATGGAGCAACTGTCCACCGGCGTGCGGGTCAACTCCGCCAAAGACGACGCCGCCGGCCTTGCCATCGGCCAGAACATGACATCGCAAATCCGCGGCCTGAACCAGGCAGTGCGTAACCTTAATGACGGCATCAACATGATGCAAACCGCTGAGGGCGCGATGGTCGAGCAGTCCAATATGCTGCAGCGCATGCGTGAACTGGCTGTCCAATCGATGAACGGCACCTACTCGGACACCCAGCGCAGCTACCTGGACAAAGAGTTCCAGGGCTTGACGGAACAAATCAACCGCATCTCCAGCGACACGATGTGGAATGACCAGAAGCTTTTGGCGGGTGGCGGGTATTTGGCGACGCCTAAGAGCTCGGCTGTAATCATTGGGCCCGCTTTAACAACGGCCACCAATGGCACGGCCTCAACCGTATTGAACTGGAATGGTGACCCCATCGCGGCCGGTGCAACGTATGACCCGGGGACCAGTTATCCGGTTGGGGCCCTAGTGAAAATGGCAACCAGCGCGGTACCCACCTATATACCGACAGGTATGGAATTTACCCAGTCCGGCGTGGCTGGATTGACCGGTTTTAGCTGGGTCCCTGCCGTCAAACTGCACTCCACCTTCACCGTCCAAGCGGGCAAAGACATCGACCAGACGATCACGGTGGAGGTTGCCCCCATGAACACCGACGGCTACGGCCTGGACGGTTTAGGCATTGGCACCTTTGATACCGCCACGGCGACACTGAACAAAATCTCGACCGCACTGGAAAAAATTAACAACCAACGTGCCGGAATCGGTGCCGCCATTAACCAAATGGCCTTTAGCGCGGACAATTTGACCAATGTGTCGTCCAATGCAACCCAGTCGCGCAGCACGATTATGGATACCGACTATGCGCTGGCCACCACCCAGTTGGCCAAGACCCAGATCATCCAACAAGCGGCCACCGCGATGCTGGCGCAGGCCAACCAAATGCCCCAAAGTGTGATGGCATTGCTGAAGGGCTAAAACACGCAGCGGGACTATCCAAGCCTTCCCGATAATGGCTTAGCCCGGTGCAATTGGGCTAAGCCATTTCACTTTTCTACGCGGTATTGCAATGAGCCAAAAAAAGTCAGACCCGAACGTTAGACATATTGTGTCCATCCTGCAGGAAATGGCGTTAGTGAGCGCTAATATTATTCGCTGGGGTATGGAAGGCAATGAGGCAGAAGTGCGCGTCAATGTTGACCGAATGCGGCAACTCACCTCTGATTTGCAAGAGGCGAAGGATAAATCAATATCGTATTTTGATACCCGGCCTGATGCAGAAAAGCAAATCATTGCCGAGCTGGTAGAAAAAATTGACCAGAGCCAAGTGTTTCGTAAAGCCTGGATGCATCGCTATAAAGAGTTGGCGCCAATCAAGGCACTGCTAGAGATTGAAGATGGGCCCGACGGCATATTGGATATGTCGCTCCCTACCGCTTGGGACTGGAAATATGACGCCATCGCGTTCACCAACCGCAGTGATGTGCGTCTCATTCGTGCCATGCTCAGGCGCGGACAGAAAAGAGTGCTGGTTTTTTGCGCTGAGGACATAGCAAAGAGCGACCAAATCGAAGGCGTCGTCTATTTCGAAAGCGAAAAAAAGATCGAAGCCTACATGACTAGCCTGCTTCCGGGTATACCCAAACGGATATATACCATCGACAGTGCGGTGGCACCGATCGAGGAATTAGAGGAGTCTGAAAAAGAAGTACGGGAAAAATATTTTGATAAATTCAAAAAATCTTTCGCCAAGGCCATGACCAACCGCAATACCGTGAAATTATTCGGCAACCGGTGGTTGACGCAAAGCGTAGCCAATTTACCCAGTATCGCTAAGCAACCGTCATTCAGGCACCTTGTGGACGGAATGCTCAAACTACCTCTGGTCATCATCTCGCCCGGCCCATCGCTAGACAAAAATATTGCGCATCTCAAACATTTGAAGAATAAGGCGATACTCCTGGCGCCAGTACAAACAGTCATGGCTTTGCAAAAGCACAATATTGTGCCAGACATCGTGATGATCGCGGACCCCTCCGACATGCTCTACCTCGTGGATGGCTACGATATGTCGGAAGTATCGGCAGTATTAATTGGCGTCTCCTGCCATCCGGAATTTTACAAGCGCTACCAGGACAAAATAATATCTTTTAATGTCAATGGGCCGATAGACGCTTGGATGTCAAACATATTTGACGATACCGTCATTAATGGCGCCTGCGGCTCAGTGTCATCCATGGCATTCTTCCTAGGCACCCTGATGCAGTGCAACCCGATGATACTGGTAGGGCAGGATTTGTCTTTTTCGGGTAAAAAACAATACTCCAAGGGCGCAGTTGACGGTGCCATGAATGTGGTATTTGATAAAAAAGCGAATCAATTCACTTATAAGAATATCCATAGTGCGCTTGACGAAATATTCAAGGAGAACTCGCCTCACGCTTATGTAGGCAGCCTTACTACCTTGCCAGGATATTATGGTGGAACCGTTCAGTCCAAGCCTGATTACGCGATGTTTCATACAGAGTTTGAGCGTATCGCAGAAGCCAATCTTGGGTTTGTCCCACCCACTCGACTGTTCAACTGCACGGAAGGCGGTGCCTATATCCAAGGTTTCGAGCACGTCCCCTTGCTAGAGGCAATCAAGGAATTAGAAACACTGCGCCCCGCACCTTTGGATATCAAAGGTATTTTCGAGAATATTTTCGCGAAACACGAGCGGGAAGTGCGATTTAAGAAACTAGACCATGTATTTGTCGAAATAAAATCGGCGCTCGCTTCCAGCATTAGCTTAGCCAAAGAGTGCCATAGTATTGCAAGCCAAGTTGAAAATGGCAAGGCTACTCTTAGCAAGCTCTCCATCCGGGAAAAAGAGCTCATCACCCAAGTGCGCAGCTCGAATTTCATTTCCATGGCAATCCAGGATGAAATCAGGAATGCACTCAAATTAAGTGAATCGGCAACTACCCTCAAGCAAAATCTGGATGCCTCCAAATTGCTATACAAGCTTATTTTGAAGGAAACCGAGAAGATTTACCCGGTGGTCATAGCATCCATGGAATCGTTTGAGAAAATGAAACAGGAGTGCGGCACCGCATCAGCAGCATAAGGGATGGTGATGAAATTTTTAGTTATCGGTTTGGGCTCCATGGGCAAGCGCCGGGTTCGTAACCTGCAGGCCCTGGGCATGGAAAACATTATTGGATTCGACCCCCGTGCTGACCGGCGTGCAGAGGCTGCCGATAAATACGGGATAGCGGTTTTTGAATCCCTCGATGCGGCGCATGCAGCCCAGAAAACCGATGCCTTGGTGATTTCAACGCCGCCCGCGCTGCATATGCAGTACGCATTTTGGGCTCTGGAACAGGGCTTGGATTGCTTTATCGAAGCCTCCGTAGTCGATGCCACGGGCATTGAGGAGCTCGCCAAGCAAAGTTCTGCCGCCAAGCGAGTGATGTTGCCCTCGTGCACCATGAGCTTCTACCCGGGGCCGCGCAAGGTCAAGGAACTGGTGCACGCAGGTGCCATTGGCCGAATTCTGAATATCAATTACCAGACCGGGCAATACCTTCCTGACTGGCATCCCTGGGAAGACATCGCGGACTTTTATGTCTCAGCGCGCGAGACCGGTGGGGCGCGTGAAATTGTGCCCTTTGAGCTGACTTGGCTGTGCGATGTTTTCGGGCCATCCCAGGCCCTTGGCTGCTGGAAAGGGAAGCTGAGCACTTTAGACGCGGACATCGATGACCTGTACCACTGCCTTGTCCGCTTTCCAGAGCACTCTGCCATCTGCCAACTGACAGTTGAAGTGATTTCCCGCCCCAAAGCCACCCGCGAAATGCGGATACTGGGAAGTGAAGGCGAACTGGTATTCAGTGCGGACAGCAATAGTGTGCGGTATATCTCCACCGGCATGGCGGAATGGACGCATTTCCACTTCGATGCCGGTACGATTGAGCAGCAATACATCAACCCGGAAGAGCCCTATATCGAGGAAATGCGCTGTTTTGTTGCAGCGGCACAGCAGCGCAATCCGTCTTTGTTTCCCAATACCCTGGAAAAAGATGTGGCCGTGCTCAATACCTTGTACGAACTCGAACGCCTATCCGCCGCGGCGAAGTACTAAATAAAGAGGCCATTTCATGCGTTACCAAAACCGCCTGCTCAAAGCCATTCCCGGCGGCGCGCACACCTATTCGCGCGGTTACGACCAGTACCCGACCAACGCGCCAGAAATTTTAGAAAGCGGCAAAGGCGCTTATGTGCGCGATCCCGCAGGGCGGGAATTCTTGGACTACGGAATGTCCTTGCGAGCCGTCAATATCGGCTATGCCGAGGATGCTATCGACCAAGCGGCATTTGCGGAAATTAGAAAAGGTAATAACCTGACCCGACCTTCCACCGTCGAGTTGGAAGCGGCCGAGCGGCTAATCGGACTGATCGACTCGGTGGACATGGTGAAATTTACCAAGAACGGATCCACCGCCGTTTCGGCTGCCGTGAAGTTGGCGCGGGCCTATACCGGCCGGGAAATAGTTGCCCGCTGCGCCGAGCAGCCCTTCTTTTCCTATGACGATTGGTTCATCGGCAATACGCCGCTAACGCGAGGTATTACCCGCGAGACCCAGTTCAACACCAAGAGTTTTCATTACAACCAAATTCAATCGCTGCAAGCGCTGATCGATGCGTTTCCCGGCCAAATCGCCTGTGTAGTGCTGGAGCCTGCGGCCACGGAGTGCCCTGCGGTGGACCAGCAGACTGCGGGTTGCTGTGGCTTGGCCACCTGCAATCGCAACTACCAAACTGCAGGGCCCAATTACCTGCAACAAGTGCAGGCCCTGTGTCGCAAGCATGGCATCGTTTTCATACTCGATGAAATGATTACCGGCTTTCGCTGGGATATGCAAGGCGCGCAGCACATGTACGGTGTGCAGCCGGATCTGTGCACCTTTGGCAAAGCGATGGCCAATGGGTTTGCCGTCGCAGCGGTCGCGGGCCGGCGCGAAATCATGCAATTGGGATCTATCGAATTTGAAGGTACCGAACGCGTGTTCCTGTTGTCGACAACCCATGGCGCCGAGATGGGTGGTTTAGGCGCCTTTCTAGCGACCATGGATTTCATGGAACAGCACAAGGTGGTGGCGCACCTGTGGCAATACGGCAGCGAATTGATTCGGATGATGAATTTGCAGGCGGAGCAACATGGCATTGCGCACAGTTTCAAGGCGGGCGGGATTGCTTGCTCGCCCTACTACACCACTATCGATGCCAAGGGCGCGGCCTCCCTTCCACTGCGCACGCTGTTCTCCCAGGAGATGATTCGCCATGGCGTGTTGATGCCCTGGATTGCCCTGTCCTATCGCCACGGCGAAGCAGAGTTGGCAAAAACCAAAGCCGCCATCGAGGCTGCGTTCGCGGTGTATCGACTGGCCTTGGAAGAGGGCCCGGAAAAGTATTTAAACGGCCCGGCGATTAAGCCTGTTTTCAGAAAGTTCAATTGATGGCAAAGACGCCTTTAGCTGCCCCTTTAGAAGGCCAAGTCATTGTTGTGTTCGGTGGCAATGGACTGCTGGGGCGCGAATTCGTCAGCGCCATAGCCCAAGCAGGTGGCACGGCCATCAGCGCAGACATACAAGCCGCTGGAAATGAACACGCCATGACCGTGGATACCAACTCCAAGGCCTCACTCCTTGCGCTCATCGACGCCCTGCATGCCAAATACGGCCGCATTGACGCCATAGTCAACAGCGCCTACCCTCGCAATGCCAATTACGGGCGGAAATTTTTTGATATCGCGCACGAGGATTTCTGCGAAAACTTGAGCCTAAATCTAGGCGGCATGTTTCTCGCCAGCCAACAGGCCGCCGTGTATTTCAAAAAACAAGGCTATGGGAATATTATTCATATCGCCTCCGTCTACGGTGTCATTGCACCGAAATTTGAAATTTACGACGGCACCGCGATGACTATGCCTGCCGAATATGCAGCCATCAAATCCGCGGTCATACACCTCAGCAAATATATTGCCAAATCCCTCAAGGGTATGCAGATCCGGGTCAACTGTATTAGCCCAGGTGGAATTTTGGACCGCCAAGCCGATGCATTCTTGAAGGCCTATGGAGACCAATGCCTTAATCGCGGAATGCTCGATGCATCCGACATCAACGGAACACTGATTTTCTTGCTCAGTCAGGCCAGCAAAGACATCAACGGACAAAATATCATCGTAGACGACGGGTTTACTTTGTAAATAGGCTGTGCAAAAATAAAGTAAAGATTTAAATGAAAAACCCATACCAGCAACAGCCGCCCCGAAGCTTCTGGAGGCAGGCAGTTAAAGGTAAAGAAACCGATGGGTTTTTCAAAGACCTTTGGGTATCCAAATTTCCTATTAGCAAACAAACCAAGTTTGTCACTTTTGGATCATGCTTTGCGCAACACTTTAGCAAGTGGCTGGTTGGAAATGGTTTTTCGTGGATCGATGGTGAAACTCCACCCGACGTATTGACATCCGATGCTGCCTTGGAGCAAGGCTATGGCATTTTCTCGGTTCGGACCGGCAATATTTATACAGTTACCATTTTGAAGCAGTGGCTTGAGCTGGCACTTGGCACTGCGACCGTACAACCAGAAATTGCGGTCAAAGAAGGTGCCTTTTTCGACACCCTACGGCCTCTTATCTCCAAATCCGGGTTCAGTAGCGAGAGCACGCTCATTTCCGCACGAGCAATGACCTATTCCAGTTTGATCAAAGCGATACGCGATAGCGACATATTTGTATTCACCTTGGGATTGACCGAAGGATGGGAGAGCCAGAGTGGCTATGCCCACACCATGTGCCCCGGTACCGAATTAGGTGTGTTTGACCCCGGTAATCACCTATTCAAAAACTACAGCTACGAGGCGATTCTCGCGGACCTCAATATAACGCTAGGGCTTATCAAGCAGATAAATCCGAACGTCCGGTTTATCTTGACCGTATCGCCTGTGCCCTTGACCGCCACCGCCAGTGCCGAGCACGTTCTTAGCGCCACGACATACTCCAAGTCGGTACTGCGTGCCGTGGCCGGCTTTTTACACCAAACGCGCGAGGATGTAGATTATTTCCCCTCTTACGAGTTGATAACCAGTCCGCCCATGCGGGGCGCCTATTTTGAGAGCAATATGCGCTCCGTCCGGCCTGAAGGCGTTGAGTTTGTCATGCAACACTTCAGCCGGGGCATTGGAGAAAATCCTCCTCTAAGCTCTGTCAGCAGGACCCAATCTATCCCCACTGAAAGAGCCCAATCTTCGGATGTTTTTTGCGACGATATATTGCTCGACACTTGGCATGCCGACCGCTCTGACGTGGCAAATACCAATATCTGTCTTTTGGGTGATAGCCATTTAGGGAAAATTTCCAAACATCTGCATTCCTTGGGTATTCACCATGCGGGCGGCATGATTATGAATGGAAGTTCCTGGGCGGATAATCTATTTCATCTTGACGAATCAGGCGACTTGTTTGTGCCGCTGGAGGATGCGGGAGCAAGGACCAGATGGCAAGCAAGCTTACCCTTCTTCAGGACTGACAAAAACCCGAAAATCGTAATTAGCAATATCGGAATTCAAAGCCACCGAAATGTTAAACCTATTTTTGAACATTTCATAAAAAATGGCATCGAAATTAATTTCGAGAATTTTTCGCAATACTTTATTGAGAAAAATTCTAAGCAAATTCAGCTTTTGAACAAAATTAAGGCGATGCCGGAAGTCCAGTTAATCGTGATAACCGACCCGCCAACCCAAGATTTACTTGTGGGCAACGCGATGGATTTATTCATCTTATATGATAACTGGTCCGAAGTAATCTTTGATTATCTGGGATACCGCGTTTTAAATGCCCGAAAAGTCATTCATCGTATCGGTTTCGATGCTTCTTTTTACTCGAATGAAAAATCTGAAAATGGTAATGTTGATTGGTACCACGGCAGCGATGCTTATTACGAAATTATAAGTAATGAACTGGTTGACACCATTAAAAATATTTGATTTAAAAAAATAAATATCCCATTCGAAAACATACCATTGCTATAAAGGCTTGGTTCCCCGGCCCCATTCATAGGCCATCACCGCTTCAATGGCGATGAAATCGTAAATATCGTCAATTTCATAGCATTGGTAGCGTTTGATTTGGTGAAAACCCGTGCGCTCCGGATAAAAACTGCGTTCGCTTCGCAAGATATCCTGCTTGACTATATAGCCAACACCATAGGGAAAGTAAGCTGGAATATTATCCTGGCGTCGCTTGTTATTGGCGATCGCCTCATGGAACGGCACGAGGGTATTGCCCTCTAGCCTTTTCATGATGGAGGGGTGTTCATGGACTTCCCCCATACTCACCACGGCATCAAAATCCGCATGTTGCCGGTCCAAGAGCTCGAGCATGGCATGAAGGTCTCCGGGCTCACGCAAGGGCGAGGTCGGCTCCAGCAGCGCCACATAGTCAAACGCCTGCGCTAAGTTGTCGCGATAAAAATCCAAGGCCTGCAACACCGTATCGACGCTGCTGGCGGTATCGGTAGCCAAATGGGCAGGCCTTAAAAAAGGCACTTTCGCGCCATGGTCTAGGGCAATGCGGGCGATCTCCTCGCTGTCGGTGCTCACCAGAACTTCGTCGATGTACTTGCTTTCCAAAGCGCGCTGTATGGACCAGGCAATCAAAGGCTTTCCACCCAGTAGCTTGATATTCTTCCCCGGCAGGCCTTTAGAGCCGCCTCGGGCCGGGATGATGGCAATGACTTTTTTGTCGGAAATCATGGCGTGGGTTCAGGGCATTTGGGCGTTGGCGGAATCGAGATCCTCCGGGCGGCCTACATCGAGCCAAGGTTCGTGCATGGGATAGGCCACGGCGCGCAGTTGGCTGTGTTGTACTTTTTCGAACAGCGTTGGCATATCGCATCGTTCATCGGGTGGGAGACAGCTTAAGGCGTCCGGGTGGAACGCATAGACGCCTGCATTGATACGGCTACGGCTGATCGGCTTCTCTTCGATTCCGATGATATTGACGCCATCGGTCTGAACCACGCCAAAGGGGTGCTGCCATTCATGCATGCGCACCGCCATGGTCGCAGCCGCCTGGTGCAGGTTGTGAAAGTCCAGCAACTCACCGTACTTGATGTCCGTGATGACATCGCCATTGGTCACGACGAAGCTGTGCTGGGGCTTGGGGCTTAGCAGGCTGAGCGCACCGGCCGTTCCCAGAGGCGTTTTCTCGCGCAGGTATTCGATGTCCACGCCAAACTGCCGGCCGTCGCCGAAGTGCTCTTCGATCATGTGGCCCAGGTAAAGAATAGAAATTACAAAATGCTGAAAACCCTCGGCCTTGGCCCGTTCAATAATGTGTTGCAACATGGGCTTACCCGCTACAGGCAACATGGGCTTGGGGCAGCGCCCGGTATGTGGCCGTAGACGGGTCCCCAATCCACCGGCCATGATCACCATGGTGTTCTGCCGGGCCTCTATGGCAGATAACTGGTCCCAGAGGTGGAGCCCCACCACCTGCCGGTTTTCGTCCACGATAGGGATTTGTTGCAATTTATTGGCAACCATCAATTGCAATACCAAATCACGTCCCATATCGGGTACGACGACCATGGGCGTGCGAAACACCACGCCACTGATAGGGCTGGACAAGGTGACGCCATTTAACAAGCCGCTGCGAATATCCCCGTCCGTGATAGTCCCCTCCAATTGCCCTTGCCCATTAGTCACCATCACGATTTTCAAGCCCGAGGATTCAAGGTTGCGAATGGCTTGTTCGATGTTTGAATCCATCGGCAGCAATGCGCCCTGCCAGCGCGGCGTCGTTGGTGTCATGCTGATTTCCAATCGAAAAAAGTTTTAGGTATGAGCGCTTGCAGTGGGTATGTTTCAATAACGTTAACGATCTTCTCGCTAGCTCCGCCGGCCCCATAGGGATTTACCGTCTCGCTGAGCTGGCGCGCAAACTCGGGTGACAAGGCTTTGTCGATTGCAGACAAGATAGCTTCATTGTGTACCTCGCAATCGATGACGCTTAGCGCCCGCAGACGCCCGCGCTGCCTTTGGCCCATGTTGACCGTCGGCTTTTGAAAACTAGGCGCCTCCATGATGCCGCTGGAAGAGTTTCCAACCACCGCGTCGCAGTGCGCCAAACAGGACAAATAGCGACTCTGGCCTAAGGCTTCATAGGCAATTGCATGGCGGTTTTTTGCCACAAATGCATGGATATGGGTGCTAATGATCTGCCCGCCGTTGTCCGCATTAGGCAGGGTAAATATCAAGTGGGTGTCTTTCAACTTGCTAAGCGCATCCAACAGTTGCACGATCGCATGGGCGGACGAATCCACGCCTAAAGTTTCAGGATGCAGCGTGACCAGCAGGTTTTTCTTACCCAGTTGGAAGCCCAAGGCTGTTTCAAGTGCAGCGCGCTCCAGAATCGGTTCGTGCAGTATGCGATCCACGCCGAGGCCACCAACCAGGAACACGGTGTGCGGCGACTCGCCCAGTTGCATGACACGTTGTCGGTAGGATTCAGCCGCAACAAAATGCAAATGCGACATTTTGCTAATGCTATGGCGCAGGGCATCGTCATACGCACCTTCGGTTAACTCGCCCCCATGCAAATGGGCTACCGGAATACGAAGTACCAGTGCCGAGGCCGCTGCGGCAAAAATTTCGTAACGGTCCCCCAGCAAAACGATCAGATCGGGCTGCAGCGCGCAGAGTGCATCTGCAAAGCCATGCATAGCCAAGCCCATAGATTTGGCAATATCCGCAGGCGTGTCCATACCAGTAATCGATTCCACTTTGCGATCAATGTCAAAGCCGTCGCGCTCTATTGCTTGGTAGGTTGAACCAAACTCAGGCAACAAATGCATACCCGTTGCAATCACCTGCAGCTGCATAACATTGCTTTTTTGTATGCCCCGCATAAGCCGTTCCAGCAGGCCATATTCGGCCCGCCCGCCCGTAATGACACATATCTTGCGTTTCATAGTGCAATCAAGTCATCCGGCTCAAAATCCCGCGATGCTGTCTGGCCGATAACCTGGTCCCAGAGCATGGGAGACAGGCCGGTTCCGGGCCTTTTGATATCGACGTTATCAGGGGAAAAGCGTGTGCCCTTGGAGATGCGGGCACGGGCGACCAGCGATTTGCGTGCTGCGGCAATATTGCCGACCTCGCCTTGGCTGGGCTTTTTGACGCCATCGCCTAATGCGATTTCAATATTCCGGATGGCCTTCACCATCGCCGCAAGTTCGGCTGGCTCCAAACTGGCCTGGTGGTCCGGTCCGGGTAAATCGCGGCTTAGCGTGAAGTGCTTTTCGATCACGCTAGCACCCAAGGCAACCGCAGCGGTGGCCACTTCAATTCCCTGGGTATGGTCTGAATACCCATAGGCCACGCCAAACGCCGATCCGATCGCGGTCATAGCCCGCAAATTCACATCCGCCATGGGCGTAGGGTATTGCGTGGTGCAATGTAAGACCGTAATTTGATCCAAGGCCGTACCAGCTTTTACCAATACCTCGAGGGCATCTTCAATTTCACCTAGCCTGGCCATCCCGGTTGACAAGATGACCGGCAGACGCCATTGCCCGATATGCTTTAAGTAAGGCAGATTCGTAATTTCGCCGGACGGAATTTTGAAAAGTGTTTGCCCCAGGCCCTTGAGTAAATCGAGGCTGGCCATATCAAATCCGGTAGAAAAAAAGCCGATGTCGCGGTCGCGGCAATGGGCGATCAGCTCCTTGTGCATGGGCTCGGTCAGCTCGAGTTTGCGCAGCATGGCATGCTGGGTCTCTTGTGGGTTGGCGGCTCCGACCTGGTATTGCGCCTTCGCTGCCTGGGCCGTGACCAATCGATCTGCTTGGAAGGTCTGGAACTTGACTAAATCAGCGCCCGCATCTGCCGCAGCGTCCACCAGGCTGCGTGCCATGGCCATGTCGCCGTTATGGTTCACGCCGGCTTCGGCGATGATCAAGGTCTTTGGTTTCATGCTTGCGTCCGTCCGCTGATGCGGCTCAAAGCGGATACGGCGTCCGATACGCGCATGCCCATGGCGACAAAGCATTGTTCGCCTAGTTGAAGTGATTCCCTAATAACCGCCCCACTGCCAATAAAGCTACCTTCGCCCAGATGCACATTGCCATTGAGAATGGCTCCGGTCGATACGTGGCAGTGACTGCCGACGTTTGCATCATGCTCAATCAGAGCGCGAGAATTGATAATGCAATTTTCCCCAATCGTGGCGCCTGCATTGACGATGGCACCATGCGCCACCAAGGTACCGGCACCTAGCGATGCGTGCGCGGAAACATAGGCCGACGAGGCCTTGACCACGGGGAAGTTAAATCCCAGCGCCAGCGCGTCTTGATACAAACGTATGCGTAAGGCCGCTGAATCTATCTGACCCACCGTGACCAGCGCATAAGAAAAACGTTGGCGCAGCGCTGGCAAATCCGCATCGACCGCGTCTACAGGATAGCCCGAAATGGAGCCCCCCAATTGCGCAGCTTGCCCCACAATGGCAGCGATACGCCAACGGCCCTCGCTCTCGATGGCATCGATACAAGAGCGGCAGTGTCCGCCCGCGCCTATGAGAACAAGCCCTTGCGTTTCCATCACCCGCTCACACCCAAGCCAGCGCTGCTGGGGATATTGATCAGTCTGGCCGCAATGGATTGCGCAACAGGAAGTTGCGCACGGGGCATGTGCGCATACATAGGCAACTCGTGCATCAGGGTCCAGGCTGGCCGTGTCATAAGGCCAGCATCGTTTGCAGCCGCCAGTATGGCGTCGCGCAGGGCCAAGTCCGGTTCATCCAGGAGCAAAGACTGCAACCAATAATTGCTGGTGCAATGCGCTGGCTCGCTCCACAAGCGTATGCCGTCCACCGAGGCAAAAGCCTGCTTATAGCGGTCATGCAAGGCCCGCTTTTGCGCTAAAAAAGTCGGCAATTGCTCTAACTGCGCGCAACCGAGTGCTGCATTGATATTGGGCATACGGTAGTTGTAGCCAAGTTGGTCGTGGACAAATTCCCAGCGATGCGCCACTTTGGCGGTGGTGGTGAGGTGTTTAGCCTTACGGGCCAGTTCTGCGTCATTGGTCAGCAAAGCGCCGCCTCCGCCGGTGGTCACAATTTTGTTCCCGTTAAAACTCAAAGTGCCAAAGATTCCACTGGTGCCGGTATGCTGGCCCTTGTAATAACTGCCAAGGGATTCGGCTGCATCTTCGATCACTTGCAAGTTAAATTCTGTGGCTACCGTCAGCAACGCACTTAAGTCCACCGGGCAACCGAAGGTGTGCATAGGCAAGACCGCGCGAATCACCCTGCCGGTATGGCGATTGATGCAGACGCCATGCTGCATGTGGGTATTGGCCGCCAGATGCTCGCGCAGCGCATGGGCATCCAAGCCCAGGGTGTTCGCCTCGCTATCGACGAAATGCGCAATGGCCTGGCAGTACCGTATAGCGTTGGCAGTGGCCACAAAGGTGAAGGTGGGAAGCAGTACTTCGTCGTCTGGTTGCACCCCTGCCAATAGCAAGGCGATATGCAATGCGGCCGTTCCATTGACCACAGCCACCGCATGCTTGGCGCCTGTCAGGGTGGCCAGGTCGGATTCAAATCGATCCACATAAGCGCCCACCGACGACACATACGTGGATGCAAGGCAATCCATGAGAAAGCTCGCCTCCTTGCCCTGAAACCGGGGTTCATGCAGGGCAAGCGTGCCAGGGCCAACCACTGCGCGAATGGCCTCGACAACATCAGCACCTAATTTGCTTGCAGTGTGCAAAGTAATCCGATCTAAACGTTGTAGATATCCGGCTTGTAGGCACTTAAATTTGCCGGCTCGGTAAACCAGTCAATGGTTTCAGTCAGTCCTTTTCGCAGCCCTTGCAGGCCACCGTACTGGGGGCGCCATCCCATCAGCGCAGAGGCTTTTGAGTTATCGGCCCAGAGTCGCTCAACCTCACTATGGGCAGGACGCAAACGCTGCTCGTCAGAGACCCAGGTCACGTCGACAGACATTATTTGCGCGATCATATTGGCCGTGTCTTCTACCGAAATTTCAAAATTACTTCCCAGATTAATGACCTGCCCATTGCTTGCCTCACATTCCAAGGCGGCCATAAATCCGGCTACCGTATCGCTGACAAAGTTGAAATCCCGGGTCGGAGTCAATGCGCCGAGTTGGATACTGCGCATGCCGCTGGCGATTTGGGAAATAATCGTCGGAATCACCGCCCTGGCCGATTGGCGCGGACCATAGGTATTAAAGGGGCGGATTACCGTCACCGGTGTGCCAAACGACAAATAATAAGAAAGCGCAATATGGTCGGCGCCAATTTTGCTGGCTGAATAGGGTGATTGCCCCTGCAAGGGATGTTCCTCGGTAATAGGCACAAACCTGGCGCTTCCATACACCTCACTGGTGGAAGTATGAATCACACGTTGTAGCCCAAGGTCCCGTGCCGCCTGCACCACATTGAGCGTTCCAGAGACATTGGTATCCACATAGCTGGAGGGCGAGTGGTAGGAATAGGGAATTCCAATCAAAGCCGCCAAATGCATGACCGCGTCGCAACCGCGCATCGATTCCCGAACGCCAAACGGATCGCGCACATCGCCCGTAAAGACCTGGAAATTACCCCGTACATCGGGGGCGCATCGATCCAGCCAGCCCCAGGTGCCAAATGAGTTATACAAGGCAAAGGCCTTCACATCATGGCCGGCACGCACTAATGCTTCGGTCAAATGCGACCCAATAAATCCATCCGCACCGGTTACCAAAACTCGCATGTTTTTTCTCTACTTAAATAGGTATCAAGGGATAGCGCGTTGCCAATTTTTACCTAGTGCACTGAAGTTTGCGCTGGCGCAAGCAAGAGGCCGGCCGTAAATGCGACCTCAGGATCCTTGGGCGCTATGTGCTGCGCCGATCGAAGGTGTGTCAATGCCATCTCCATATTGTCGGTTGCAATCCCAAGCCGTACCAGCCCCATGAGCGGTCGGACGGTGCGCAGCTGCTTATTGATCACCGGCCCTTGTACTTGCATTGCACGTTCAAACGCGAATCGCGCCTCCTCAAACCGGTTCAAGGACTCCAATAACTCACCCATACGATAGGCTATAGCTGGAGAATCAGGCAATTGTTCTGACAAGGGTCGTAATTGGTCAAGCGCTTGATCCGCTTGCCCAGATGCCATGGCATCGACCATCATGACCGCCAGTTCACCGGCCCAATAGCCCAGTGCGCTGTCGGGGGTGTGGTTCCATGCTTCCAGCGCCTGGGGCGCCGCCCGTCGCGCTGAGTCTTCATCGCCCCAAAAGCGGGCCAGCTCTAACAATTTGTAATGTAAGTACACATCCTGGGGGTTGCGCGCCAGCGTGGCCTCGATGATGGCGGTATCCCGCTCCTTTTTCCCACGCGCATGGGCGTGGGCGCGGTGATAGCCATGGTGCTCAATCGGCCCCTCCAGATGTAGCAGCTCTAGGCCGCTTGCGCGTAATTGCGGTAGCAAGGTGTCTGCAAGATCTTCGTGGATCGCGTGGCGGAATCGAATGTTTTCGTGGCGGCGGAACATGCGGACAATATGCTCTGACTGCACATGCCCATCCTCGCGCAGATTTTGCATGTTCACGGTGGCCGCTCCAGCACCCTTATTGGATAAAAGCGCGCGCGCCTGCGTCACAAATTGCGCAGAAACATGCTCATCGGGGTCCAATACCAGGACCCAATCGCCAGTAGCTGCTTCTAAGGAATAGTTGCGCGCCAGCGCAAAATCATGTTGCCAGGGGCGGTGCAAAACCTTCGCCCCAGCCGCCTCCAGAATCGCCACGGTGGTATCCCGGGACCCTGTATCCACCACCACGAGCTCGTCCCACAGCCCTTGAACCTTGGCCAGAAAGGCGGGCAACATGTCGGCCTCGTCCTTCACGATCATGCAAAGCGAGAGACTTGGGGGAAAAGGAATCGTCATGGGATCATTTATCGTTGAGCCTGAAAACCCAAGCATCTTCCATGCCCAGTGCGGGTAAATCGTCGCCCCGCATAGTCAAGCCCCACCCGGCCCGGATGATCCAATTACCGGCATCACTCTTGCTTTATCGGTGGCTATGGCCCCGAACATCCCCACCCTAGCCACGCCCAAGAACCAGTCTGTCAACTGCTGGCAGTGCCGGCATTTCGCCACGAGCTGGGACCCCGCCTTGCCCTATATGTGCAGGCTGATGGGCTTCAAATCCAAAATGTTGCCCTCCATACAGATAGTGCAGTTGGACGGACGCCCATGCCAAGGGTTTGACCTCAAGCCCCAAAAAGCAGTCGCCAAGCCCCAGGTGTCGGCAAATCGTCAGTAAAACCTCAAAACCCGTGGCACGGGTCTTGCACAAAGGGTTGCTCGATTGACACCTTTTTGACCAAAGCACCTTATGTCCGCGTCACATTTGCCCATTTCAGCCCTCTGGCTGGACCCATTTCGCCCGCTGAGCGCCGCGAATGCGCAGTCCCTGGCCGGTGCCGGCCTGGTGGTTACCGCCGTGAGCACGCTTGATGCGTTGCAAGAGGCGCTAGCCGACGAGCAAGCCGCCTACGCCATGCTGGTGCTTGGATTAGGAGCCGACATCAGCCTGCTGGAAGACAGTGCCGCCCAGGTCAAGGCCAGCCCTTTGGCACTCCCCCTGGTCTGCCGTACCGAGCGTCGCCATCTGGAAGTCGCGATCGCTGCCCTGCACCATGGCGCCTGCCACGCGCTGGCCGCCGATGACTGGAGCACTGCCGCCTGGACCCAAACCATCACCCGTGCGCGCACTGCCTTCACTGCCTTGGCTGCGCCACAAGCCCCTCAAAACACCGCAGCGGCACCATCGGCCGCGCAACATGGCGCGCAGGATGCCGCCATCCGCAGCGTGGTCTATGTCGACCCCATCAGCCGCAATCTTCTCGCCCTGGCCCAACGCGTGGCCATGGCCAATGTCGCAGTCCTGATCGAAGGCCCGACCGGTTCGGGTAAAGAAGTGCTCTCGCGCGTATTGCACGAATCCTCTGGTAGTGCCAATGGGCCCTTTGTCGGCTTTAACTGCGCCGCCATGCCCGAGCACATGATTGAAGACATGCTCTTTGGCCATGAAAAAGGCGCTTTCACTGGCGCGGTCAAAGACCACCGTGGCTTGTTCGAGCAAGCGCAAGGCGGCACCATTTTCTTGGACGAAATTGGCGAACTCCCCCTGACACTGCAAGCCAAGTTGCTGCGCGTATTGCAAGAGCGCACGCTGGTGCGTCTGGGCGGTGAGCGCACCATAGCGCTGGACGTACGCGTCGTGGCGGCCACCAACAAAAACCTGCGCGAATCGATCGCGCTACGCGAATTCCGCGAAGACCTGTACTTCCGCCTGAGCACCTTCAAGCTGCGCGTGCCCGCGCTGGCCGAACGCCCGGGGGACATACTTCCTATCGTCGCCCGCATGCTGGCGCGCCATAGTCGCAATGGGCAAGGCTGGAGCGTCAGTCCGCAAGCCCAAGCCTTGTTGCTGGCCTATGCTTGGCCCGGCAATGTGCGCGAATTGGAAAACGTGGTGCAACGCGCCATGGTGCTGTGTGCTGATCAGCAAATCGACACCCCCCACCTCATGTTTGATGACGTGTCCACGCAATCGCTGATGCAGCAAAGCTTTGTTCTGACAGACGCTCCCGCCGCCCCTGCAGCGCCCATGGACCTGCAACTGGCGCAGGGTGTACCGCCCAATATCCAGGAATTACTGGCCATGGTGCATGAAGAAGACAGCATGGACATGCCATTGCAAGCAGCCGTCAAGCAAAACGAACATAGCCTGATCCGCGCCGCGCTGGAATCCTCGCGAAGCCGCTTGGAAGCGGCCGAAAAATTAGGTATCAGCCCGCGCACCCTGCGCTACAAGCTGGCCCGCCTGCGCGACAACTCGCTGAGCCAACTGGCCAACGCCTAAGTACCGCAACCCGATCAGGAGCGACCGACATGATTGAAAAAGCCACCTCCGCCGCCAGCATCGCCTCGATGCTGCGTACCCTGGAAACGCACTCTGCCCAAGCCCGTGGCGTGAGCGAAGACAGCGTCAGCGGCGCGCCCAAAGCGGACTTCGGGGACTTCATCCGTAACGCGGTAAATCAGACTAATTCCGCCCAAGTGGACTCACAGAAAACCACTAGCGCGTTTGAAAGCGGCGAGGCTATCCCGCTGACCGAAGTGGTAATGAAGATGCAAAAGGCCTCCTTGTCCTTTGAAGCGACTTTGCAAGTGCGCAACAAGGTACTCAAAGCCTACGAAGACGTGATGAACATGCCGGTTTAAGCAAAGCCCGACACACCTTGACTCAAATCCTGCGCTGAAAGAGACAATTTATGGCAACCGCAACCGCACCTTCTGGAACATTGCTTCCCGGCGCCTCTGATGTCGGCGCTCTGGCAACCCGTTCGGGCGCCAATTCGCGTGGAGCTATGGCAACCGTGGGCGCAGACGGCGCGATAACCATGGGCGATTCCGGCACCGCGCTGGCAGATTATTCGGGACCCTTCGGTCCGATCAAACAGGTGCTGGACCAACCGGCTGTCAAAAAATCGTTACCTCTGCTGATCATTGCCATCGCCTTGTTGGCTTTTGCTTTGGTCTATACCCTGGTCAATCAGCCGAGCTACCGGCCTGTGATGTCGGGAATCAGTGAAGCGGATCAACAAGCGGTTTTTGAAGCCCTCAAGGCCGCTGACTTCAAGCCCGTCGTCGATACCAGCAACGGGCAGGTGACCGTTCCCGTAACCCGCTACCACGAGGCGCGGATATACCTTGCCTCCAAAGGCCTGCCCAAAACCGCCGCCACAGGTCTGGATTCTCTGAGAGACCAGTCGGCCATGACCACCAGTCAGTTCATGGAGCAAGTGCGCTACAACGCGGCCATGGAACAAGAGTTGGCGCGCAGCATCCAACAAATCGATTCCATCCAAACGGCGCGTGTGCATTTAGCTACGACCAAGCCTTCCGTCTTTGTGCGCGACCGCACGCCGCCCAAAGCCTCGGTGGTCGTGACGCCTTACCAGGGCCGCAGCATCAGCCCGACGCAGGTGCAGGCCATTGTGCATTTAGTCGCTTCCAGCGTGCCTATGCTGCTGCCGGAAAACGTGTCCATCGTTGATAACGTGGGCAAGCTGATGACCGATGCCGCCTCCGATGCGGCCATGGGCCTGAACGCCACCCAATCCAAATACAAGCAGTCCATGGAAGACCTGTACCGCCAACGCGTACTGGAAATTTTGGTACCTATCGTGGGCGACGCCAACGTGCGCTCACAAGTGAACCTGAACATCGACTTCAGCCAAACCGAAATTACCTCTGAAGACTTTGACCCCACCGGCAAAGGCGCCAAGACGCGCTCAGAAATCACCAGCGAAGACCGCAACAGCGCCAAGGAAGCCTCGGGCATTCCCGGCACTTTGGCCAATACCGCGCCACCCGCGCCCACCACTACCTTGAACACCGCCGCTACCCCGGCCACGGCCACCGATGAACGCAGCACCGTGGCGGCGCGTGCCACCCGCAATTTTGAAATGGACCGCCAGGTTCGGCATACCAAAGCGGCCTCGGGCGGTATTCAGCGCGTCAGCGTAGCCGTGGTGCTCAATGAGCGTGCGCCCATCGCGCAGCCGAAGAACGACAAAGGCGAAGACCAGCCCGCCAAGCCCAACCCCTACACCCCCGAGGAATTGGAACGCATCCAACAATTGGTGCGCGGCGTGGTCGGCTTTGACGAAGCGCGCAAAGACGTGGTCAGCGTCATCCCCGCCAAATTTGAGCCCGATGTCCCCGTAGACCTGAGCATCCCCTGGCACAAAGACGACGCGGTGCTGACCAATCTGAAGTCGGCCCTGCTCGGCCTGATGTTTGTAGCCTTCCTCATGGCCGTCGTTCGCCCGGTCGTGGTTCACATGATGGAGCGTGATAAACAAGCGGCCCTGGCAGCAGCTGAGAAGGTTCGCTTGGCGCAAGAAGAAGCCTTGGCCCTGGAGCGTGCGCAGACAGAGGAAGCGGCCGCGGCGGGCGTCGAAGCGGGCGAGCCATCGGCAGCCGAGACGCTCGAAGAGATGAAAGCGAAGATGAAGGCCAAGAAGTCTGGCATCTCCGCCGAGATGATGGATACTGCCAACACCTACGACGACAAAGTGGCGCTCATCCGCATGATCGTGGGCGACGACTCGGCCCGCGTGGCCAGCGTACTAAAGAACATGATCAAGCCCAATTAAGGGGCGTTGAAAAAATAGATTTCCCGGAAGTAAACCACTATGGCAGACAACGACACCAAAGTAAGCGGGCCTGCGGGCTACACCGACGCGCTACGCCGAGAGATGTCGGAGTTGACCGGCACGCAGCGCGCTGCCGTGCTGATGCTGCTATTGGGCGAAGAGCAGGCTGCCAACATCATCCGCTTTCTGAGCCCGAAAGAGGTACAAGGCCTGGGCGCCGCCATGGTGCAAGTGGCCGAACTATCGCAAGAGGCCGTCAATGCGGTGCTCGATGAATTTCTAGCAGAAATCAAACGCCAGACCAATTTGGGTTTGGGTACCTCAGACTATGTAGACAAAGTCTTTCGTCGCGCGCTGGGCGACGACAAAGCCGCCTCGGTGCTGGGCCGCATCAACCCCGGGCATGGCAGCAAAGGTTTGGAGATCTTGACCTGGATGGACGCCCGCTCGATTGCCGACATGATCCAGGCCGAGCATCCGCAGGTGGTGGCGATTATTTTGTCGGTATTAGAAACTGGCGTCGCCGCTGAAGTGCTGAATTTTTTGCCGCCCGATGCGCGCGCCGAGATCATGCAGCGTGTTGCCAGCCTGGAACAAGTGCAGCCCTCGGCCATGGACGAGTTGGAAGCCATCATGAAGAAGCAGTTCTCCACGAACTCCACCTCCAAGTCTTCCAGCCTGGGGGGCGTGAAAGCCGCTGCCAATATTTTGAACCAGACCAAAACGACTTTAGAAGCAGCCGTGATGAGCGGCTTACGCGATATCGACCCGGACCTGATGCAACAGATTCAGGACAATATGTTCACCTTCGAGAACCTGGTCAGCGTAGACAACAAAGGTATTGCCAAAATCATGGCCAATGTGGAGCCTGATTTGATGATGAAGGCCCTCAAAGGTGCCAGCGAAGCGGTCAAAGAAAAATTTCTGGGCAGCATGTCCGAGCGTGCACGCGGCATGTTCCGCGACGATATGGAAGCCTTGCCACCGATGCGTCTGTCCGACGTGGAGACCGCACAAAAAATGATCATGCGCGCAGCCCGCAAACTGGCAGATGCCGGCGACTTGGTGCTAGGCGGCGGGGCCGACTATGTCTAACACGGCGCAAGCCGAGGCGCGCAAGTCCGACGTCCGGCCTGCACGGGTCTGGCAGCCGACCGACTTGCTGCACCCGATTGCACCCGAAGGTGGTTTTTTGCCTAATGCCTGGCGACCATCGGGCGCAGCCGGTTTTGATCCCCATGGATTTACCACGCCGGTTTTGGATTTGAAGGCGCTGTCGGCACCACCGGCAGCGCAAGACCCCTGCGCTGAGGGTGACATGCCAGGCACCCATTCGTCGGCCTCTGAACCAGAGGATGGCGATACGCCAGCTGCCCAGGCGAGCACCCAAGCCCAAGCGCCTGAAACGCCCCCCGCCCCTGCTATCGACCCCCAAGCGCTGGAAAAAGCACGCGCTGAGGGTCACGCCCAAGGCATGGCGCAAGCCCGCGCCGCTATGCGGGCGGACGTGCAAAGCGAGACCCACAAAATACTCAGCGAAGACCATGCACTGGTAGACAAATTGCAGGCCGCTCTGGCCGATTTGCAACAAAACCCGCAATCCTTTATGGAGCCGCTCAAGCGGCTGGCACTGCATATGGCAGAGCAACTGGTACTGGCCGAGTTGCAAATCGACGGCAGCGCCATCGAGCGTTTGGTGCAGCGCTGCGTCGACGAACTGGCGCAACACGACGAGTCCATGATCGTGGTGCAGCTGCACCCTTCCGATGTGGAGCGCCTGCACACTATGCGCGAGCGCACTGGCCTCAACGAAGGTTCGGCCTTGCGCCTGCAAGCTGACGCCAACCTCCTACCGGGCAGCGTACGCGCTAGCGCCAATGATGCTTTGGTGGAGGACTTGATTGTCGAGCGCTTAGGTACTTTGGCTCGGGCCCTCCACATCAACGAATCGCGCTGGAGTGCGCAAAGTGCGTTCAGCGCGGAACGCATCGCCGCCGACAAACTGCCCAGCGCTGGCGTTGAAGACGCCCGCCCGCGTATGGCCAGTGCCACCCAGGTCGGCAACCCGGCACCGCTTAGTCAGGCGCCCGAAGCCGAGCTAGTCGCTCCCCACGAACAAGCCGCGCACGATACCGTGGCAGCGATTGATGAATTACTGAACGACGAAGACCATGTTTGACTTTGACGCCGCCGTCAACCAAAGCATCCCGAAACTGCACAGCAAACTGCCGCAACGCAGCGGCACACTGGTCCGACTGGTCGGATTGCGGCTGGAGGCACGCGGCATCATGGCCCCGATTGGCGCCTGCTGCGAGATCGTGGGCGACAACGGCCAGCGCATCGAAGCCGAAGTGGTTGGCTTTGCCGACAAAACTATCTACCTGATGCCTTTTTCAGAACCCACCGGCATCGGCCCGGGTGCGGTGGTACGGGTATTGAGCGACAGCGGACATGCATTATTGGGGCCCGAACTACTGGGCCGGGTCATCGACGCCCAAGGCGAGGCCCTGGACGGCCGGCCCACGCCCGCTTGCACTACCAAGCTCGGGCTGTTGGGACGGCCCATCAATCCGATGGAACGCGGCCCCATCGACCGCGTGCTGGACGTCGGCGTCAAAGCCATCAATGGCTTACTTACTTTAGGACGGGGACAGCGTGTCGGGCTGGTCGCCGGATCGGGCGTGGGCAAAAGCGTGCTGCTGAGCATGCTGACACGCTTTACCAAAGCCGATGTGGTCGTGATCGGGCTGATCGGCGAGCGTGGACGCGAGGTCCAGGCCTTTATCCAAGAAACCCTGGGACCCGAAGGTTTGGCCAAATCCGTCGTCATTGCCGCACCGGCCAATGTGTCGCCGGTGTTGCGCCTCAAAGGTGCGCACCTTACGCATGTCGTCGCCGAATACTTCCGCGACCAAGGCAAAGATGTGCTGATGCTGGTCGACAGCCTGACCCGCGTTGCCCATGCGCAACGTGAAATCGGCCTGGCGATCGGCGAGCCGCCCACTTCCAAGGGCTACCCACCCTCGGTATTTGCCCTGCTGCCCAACCTGATTGAACGCGCAGGCGTCGGACGGTTCGGGGTGGGTTCCATCACTGCCATCTATACGGTACTGGCCGAGGGCGACGATGGCAACGACCCGATTGTGGACATTGCCCGTGCCTCACTGGACGGCCAGGTCATGCTGTCGCGCAAACTGGCCGATGCCGCGCACTACCCGGCGATTGACCTGACCGGTTCGATCTCCCGCGTCATGCAAAACTTGCTGACACCTACCGATTTGAAGCTGGCCAATCGCTTTAGGCGCTTGTGGTCGCTCTACCAACAAAACGTCGACCTGATTCAGGTGGGCGCTTACCAGCAAGGTAGCAATGCCGAAATCGACCAGGCCATTGCGGCGCGCGAAGCCATGGAGACGTTTTTACGCCAGGACATGTTCACCGGCGTGGACGAAAGCCAAACGCGCACCGATGTGCGGGTCTTGATGGAGCAGTGACCGTGCCGGCACGCAAACCCAGAAAGCGACAGGCGGTATGAAAGTACGCGCCTGCTGGTCCGCGCTAGAAAACAAAGCGGAACGCAAAATCGCCCTATTGCGCGAGGAAACCACGCGCGCCCAGGCCTTGCGCCAATCTTTGCTAAGCAGCCAGGCCAAGCTCGAAGAAATGTACAAGGAATACCACGAGAGAAATGCGGCGCTTTGCGATACCAAGGGGATGACCGAAACCATGAACCAGCGCCAGTTCATGTCGCAACTCTTGAATTTGCGTGAGCGCGTGCGGGGTGACCTCCAGCGCTCTGAAGTCCATTTGGCGAACCTGGGCGCCCACATGGTGGTGGCGGAAACCGAGCGATTGAAAATGCAGACGCTCACGGAAAACGACCGATTGGCGGTAGAGAAATTTGTACAAAAACGCGAGCAATCGCGCATGGACGAAATGGGCGTGATGCAATTTAACCGGGCACAGACCCCATGAACCCTTCGGGCGGCTTGCTATGGCATTGGCAAGCCTGGCGCAGCCAAAAACGCTGGGAACCCACCTGCAAAGACATTGCACTGTGGCTTTCTGAAAAAAAACCGCACGGTGACGAATTGCTGCTGATAGGCGCCAGCGCGGGTTGGATGATGTCCAGCGCATGGCTGCAAGGGTTTCGAAAAATCGTCGCCTACGACATCGATCCGCTGGCAGCACCGCTTTTTCGCTGGCGCCACGGGCAGGCCTTGCGCGATTCGCAAACCCAGTTAATTTGGGTGCGCGGCGATGCACTCAACCAACTCGATGCCGTGCTCAAGGCGCACCGCGATGCGCTGGTGCTGTTTGACAACGTGCTGGGCCAGATCCGCTTTCACCACCCGGACGTGGACGAGGCCAGCCACCGTATCGCCAGCATACGGCGCCGCCTGCGCGGCCGGCACTGGGGCAGCATCCATGACGCCTACTCCGGCCCGGTACGCACGCCGGTCTCGCGCAGAGCGCATACGCCCATGATGCGCAGCGTGCAGCCGCCGCTGCCGGACAAAGCATCCCAAAAGCGCGTAGGCAAGGACCTTCCCGAGCGTGCCGCCTTTGCCGCCTTTGGCGGCCAACTCGATGCCGATGGGGCCTGGCTGGACCATTTGACCGGCGACTTGTTCCCGCCGGGAACACCGGTGTGCCACATCGCCTGGCCGCACCTGGACGATTACTGCCACTGGCTGCAGGCAGGATGGGTGGAGCCGGTATGAAGCCCTTTAAGCCTGCGCCGTTCGGCACGGCGGCTTGGTACCGTACAAGCCTATTACTTTGCTTGGCCTACTTGGCCTTGGTCTGCTTGCTAGCAGGCTGCGGGGGACAAGCGGGTGGCTCTAGTTTGAGCGGAGACGAAACCAAGCGAAATACGATTTTAAAAAATACGCCTGCCGGACCAACGCAATTGGAAGGTCTCTATAAGGGGAATCTGATAAACACAAGCGACGAGTTTTTGATACTGGTCGCACCGGATGCGGTACTACATGTCCAAGCCTACGCTTGGTACCGTAAAGCCTCTCAACCCCTGGTCGCGCATCTCTACCATGGCCCACTGACGCTGGGGTCGGTGGGCCGGGCCTCAAGCGATCCACCAGTCCCTTGGATGATCCGGGAAGGAAGCAATAACTACTCCGGTACGGTAACGGTAACCGGGGCGTCGCTTAGTGCCATGATTGCGGATATTTCAATCAGCCGAAACGCCACCGTCGCCACATCCCAGATGGTGGTCAGCGCGCTGCCTAGCAATGACTATGGATTCAATAACGCGGCGACGGGCCTCAGCGGAGCTTCGTGGAATGGTGTTTGGTCTGATCGCAGCGAAACCTCGAGCACAGCGCCAGGGTCAATGCTCCAATTTGACGGAAACGGCTCTGGCTCTGTGAACGCGACCCAACCAACGACTATTGCGCGTTGCGTCTTCCCACAGGGCATGGGGCCTTCCTTCACATGGGAAGCCCATCCCTCCTACCCGGGCAAAAATATCTTTCAAGTGACGCTTACCTTGGGCCCGATTACAGGTTGCGATTGGCAAAACAAAACGCTTTCCGGACCCGCTATCGTGTCGCAACAAAACGGCCAGACCCAATTAGATATGATGCTGCTCGATGGTACGGGTGCCGGAATTTCTTATCGTGGAACACGCTAAAGCGGCCATGGTGGGTCAAGGTTCCGGTTTTCGTGCCGATAAAAGCGCAATAGCTTTGTGGGACATGCGCCTGCGGCAAGGTCTGACGCGCATCGTTGGAGTGTCTACTTTTCACACTAAATATCCGAAAGAGCAGCTATGAAAAGAATTCTGTTGGAAGTATTTTTGGTCGCCGCCCTGATAGGCGCCGGCGTGTTTGGTTTTATGAACCAAAAGCAAGCATCCATTTCCAAGGCCAAGATCACCGAGCTGACGGCTGCGGCCGAGGCGGCTGAGAAGACGGTCAAGGAAAAAGAGGAAAGCATTAAAGCGGCCGAAGAGGAAATGCAGGCCTTGCAAGCGGAAATGGCACCGCTAGAGGGAAAGGCCAACCAACTAGAAGCCGTCAAAGCCGCCCTGGCCAACGGCTCGACTTTGAGCGACCTTGAAGGCGCTTACAAAAAGGAAAAAACACTTTCGGCCGAGCGACAGGCCGGTCTGGGCGCATTGCGCATGCTGACCAAAGGTGCCGAAGACCCGGGTGCCCTAGAAGCCTTCCGCAAAGCGTTGCAGTTGTCTGAACTGGGTGACCGTAAGAATACGATTTGCGCAGCCCAGTTAGGCTTGGTGGCTGCCGGCGAAAAAATCAAGGTCATGTCTGAATGCCTGCCCAAGTCTGAAAAAGAAGGACATGGCGACAAAGAGGACAAAGACGCGTCGAGCAAAGACGACGGCCACGGCAAGGGCAAAGGCAAAGACGATGGCCACAGTAAAGGTAAAGGCAAAGATGATGGCCACGGCGATAAGAAGGACGAGAAGCACGCCGCTCCGCATTGGGGCTACGAAGGTGAAATGGGACCCGAGAAGTGGGGCAAAGAGTTCCCCACCTGCGCCGCCGGCAAATCGCAGTCGCCTTTGGACATCAAGGGGCCTTTCCTGAAGTCACGCATGGTGGTGAGCGCCGACTACAAAGAAGGCCCGCTCAAGATACTCAACAACGGGCACACCATCCAAGTGGTCGTCTCGCCTGGCAGCAAGCTGCGTATCGACGGCATCGCGCATGAGTTGCTGCAGTTCCACTTCCACCGCCCCAGCGAAGAAAAAGTGGACGGCAAACCCATGGCTATGGTGGTGCACTTTGTGCACAAAAATGCCGAAGGTAAGCTCGCGGTTCTAGGCGTTCTGCTCAAGGAAGGCAATGAAAACCCCGGCATCAAAACCCTGTGGACCAATCTGCCCAAGGAAGAGAACGTGGAGTACGCGCCCGATGGCGTGAACTTCAACCCGGGCAATTTGCTGCCGCGCGAAATGGATTTCTATAGCTACCAAGGCTCGCTGACCACACCACCCTGTACCGAGGGCGTGCGCTTCTTCATTCTCAAGACCACCGTCAACATCGCCAAGGAGCAGGTGCAAGCCTTCCCCTTCAAGATGAATGCCCGCCCGGTGCAGGCGCTCAATGGTCGCGAAATTTTGAGCAACTAATCGCGACTACCCAGCCGCCCACTCTGTGAAGGCCCGAGTATGAAAAAGCAATCTTCCATGGGTGCTGTACTGGCGGCCGTGGTGATCACCCTGATCATCGCGGCGCTCACGGGCTTTGGTCTGGTAGCGCTGGGCGTCATCCATTTGGACCCCGCGTCCAAAGGCAAGCGCGACGCCGAACTGGAAAGCGCCGGCGACAAACTCGGCAAAGCTAGCGGGCAATTTGTGTGCGAAGTAACAGTCTCCACGCCTCAAGGCGCGCTCAACTCCGAGCCCAAGGTCTATCCAGACATGCTGATAGCAGGCCTAGAGCCCGAGGCCGCCTCTGGTTGGTATCAAGGCGAATACTCGATTACTGAGTCGCGCAAAGGCGCGCTCAAAATGGAAGGCACCAAGGCCTTTGTCAGCCGCCCGGCCATGTTTGAGCGCTTTGGCCAGATGGTGACGCAAGAGGAATTCACCATTGACCTGGCCGACGGCACATTCGTCCAGACCCTGACCTTTCGGGACGGCACGCGCCGCCACATGATCAAAGGCGTTTGCGCTAAGTTCATCAGGGCACCCTTCAAGTAAAGCGCCCAAGTCGCCGTTTTGACGCCACCGCAAGGTGGTGTTTTTGTTGGAGCCTCGGCGTTTGGCGAAATCGGATAAGGCCGCTACCTACAATCTTGCCCCATGACCTTTCTCACCCTACTCGCCCAGGCCGAGCGCAGCAACCAGTCGCTGGTCTGCGTCGGGCTAGATCCAGATCCCGCCAAGTTTCCGCTGCAATGGCGCGGCGATGCCTCCAAAATTTTTGACTTTTGCGCCGCCATCGTCGATGCCACGGCGGACCAAGCGATCGCCTTCAAGCCGCAAATCGCCTACTTCGCCGCCCACCGGGCCGAAGACCAACTCGAACGCCTGATGGCGCATCTGCGTGCCAACGCGCCGCAGGTGCCGGTGATTCTGGACGCCAAGCGCGGTGACATCGGCAGCACCGCCGAGCAATACGCCAAAGAAGCCTTCGAGCGCTACGGCGCCGACGCCATCACGCTCTCGCCCTTCATGGGCTTGGACTCGGTGCAACCGTATTTGCGCTATCCCGACAAGGGCGCTTTTTTGTTATGCCGCACCTCCAACCCCGGCGGCGATGATTTTCAAAACCAGCGCCTGCAAGCCCTGCCCGATGCGCCCCGCTTGTACGAACATATTGCCCAATTGGCCCAAGGCCCCTGGAATGAAAACGGCCAACTCGGCCTGGTGGTGGGTGCCACCTACCCGCAAGAACTGGAGCGGGTACGGTCCTTGGCGCCCACGGTGCCGCTTTTGATCCCCGGGGTGGGCGCGCAGGGCGGTGACGCCCAAGCCACGGTGCGGGCGGCCTGGCGCGGTACCGCGCAGCACACGAGTGGCCCGATTGTCGTCAACGCCTCGCGCTCCATTATTTATGCATCCGATAGCGCCGATTTCGCGCAAGCGGCGCGGCGCGAGGCGATGGCACTGCGCATGAGTTTGCAAGCAGCACGGGTTTTCAGCTCCTAAGCAGTGGCATGCGCGATAACGCGCCGATGTAACTTTGCCTTAGTTGGGCATCCATTTTTTAGCGGAGGTTTTTCATGCAGCTCTACACCGCGCCACGCGCGCCCAACCCGCGCCGGGTACATATTTTTATGGCGGAAAAAGGTATCACCACGATTGCGCACATACCGATAGACCTCAATGCCGGAGAACACCGTGGGGACGATTACCTCGCCAAAAGCCCATTAGCCAAAGTGCCGGCGCTCCAGCTAGATGACGGGCGCGTCTTGACCGAAACACGTGCCATTTGCACCTACCTCGAAGGCCTGTTTCCCGAACCCAACCTGATGGGGCATGACAGTACCGAGCGCGCCTTTATTGAGATGGCCGATAGGCGCGTGGAGTGGACGATTTTGCTGGGCGCGGCCAATAGCATCCGCCACAGCCACCCTGGGCTAGCGACGCTGGAGCAGCCGCAGTTCCCCGAATATGGTCAGTCCCAAACCGCCAAGCTCAAGGCCAATCTGCAAATTTTTGATTCCCTGCTGCAAGGCCAGGCGTGGATGGCTGGTGCGCGTTTCACGATTGCCGACATCACCGCCTTTTGCGCGCTTGAGTTCGCCCGCGGCCTGCTCAAGTTCAAGCCCGCCGATCTGGGCTACAACGCACTGCAGGCATGGCGCGAACGGGTCGCAGCGCGCCCGGCAGCACAAGTGCTTTAAGCAGCCTTAGGCTTTCTGCGAGGCAACCGGCCGCCGCGTCGCCAACACCTTGTCCACGCGGCGGCCATCGAGGTCTATGACTTCAAACACCCAGCCCTGGTGGCTAATGCGCTCGCCCAAAGCGGGCAAGTGGCCGGTCAATGCCATGAGCAAACCAGCCAAGGTATTATAGCGGCCCCGGTCTTCGTCGGGCAATTCGTCCAAATCTAAACGCGCTTTGACTTCATCGACCGGCATCACGCCGTCCAGCAGCCAAGAGCCATCTTCGCGCCGCGTAGCCCAGGCTTCGGTTTGCGCGCCATATTGCAATTCGCCGGTAATGGCTTCCAGTAAGTCGCGCGGTGTGAGCAGGCCTTGCACCACGCCGTATTCATCGACCACAAACAAGAGCCGCGCCGCTTTCAGGCGAAATTGCTCTAGCAACTCCATGGCACTCAAAGTCTCAGGTACAAACACGGCCGCTTGCGCAAAGGCAGCAATCGGTTCCTGGCTGTGTGCGCCCAGATCGAGCAAATGCGCCACGCTGATCACGCCCACCACATCGTCCAAGGAGGCACGGCACACCGGGTACCACGAATGCGCGCCCTTGCCCGCGCCGCGCCCGGCCAAGCGCAGGCAGTCGTCCACACTGGCCGAGGCATCGAGCCACTGCACATCGCTGCGCGGCGTCATCAGCGAGGTGAGCGGGCGCTCGTCCAAACGAAACACGTTTTGCACCATCTGGTGTTCATGCTCTTCAATCAGCCCGGCGTCCACGCCCTCTTCCAGGCTGGCGGAAATTTCTTCTTCAGTCACCGCGCGCGCGGTGTTGGTGTCAATACGCAAGAGCTTGAGCGTGGCTGCCGTCGTGCCCGAGAGCAATTTGACAAAAGGCTTGGCTGCCTGCGCCAGCCACAACATGGGCCGCGCCACCCAGCAGGCCATGGTCTCAGGGTGCAATTGGCCGATGCGCTTGGGCACCAGCTCGCCAAAAATAATGGTGGTAAAGGTGATGACGGTGACCACCAAAGCCGTGGCAGTGAGCGCTGCCGCCTTGTCGGCCATGCCTAAGGCCACCAGCCAGGCCGCCACGCCCTCGCTGAACGCGGCCTCGCCCACAATGCCGTTGAGCACGCCGATGGAGGTAATGCCTACCTGCACGGTAGACAAGAATTGGTTGGGGTTGCTTAGTAGCTGAAGGGCCGCTTGCGCGCCCTTGTCACCGGCCTCAGCCAGTGCGCCCAAACGGGCGCGGCGGCTGGCGGTCAGCGCCAATTCGGACATGGCAAAGACACCGTTGAGCAGCGTCAAAAAAATAATCAGCAAAAATTCCATGGATTCCACAAGACAATCAACACCATGGCACTTTACTTGATTGGCGACATCCAGGGCTGCAATGGCGCGTTGGAGCGCTTATTGGCCCACATCGATTTTTCACCTAGCCGCGATACGCTGTATGTGCTGGGCGACCTGGTCAACCGCGGGCCGGACTCGGCGGGCGTGCTGCGCCGCCTACGGGCGTTGCAAGGTGCGGCGCACTGCCTGCTGGGCAATCACGATCTGCATTTGTTAGCGGTCGCGCTTGGCCTGCGCAAAGCCCACCGCAAGGACACACTCGATGGCGTGCTGCAAGCCCCAGACTGCGCGGATTTACTGCTATGGCTGCGCCACCAATCCATGGCGATGCACTTGCAGCACCACGGCGCCTCGGTGCTGATGGTGCATGCCGGGGTGTTACCGCAATGGACCGCCCAGAAGACCATGGCCTTGGCCGCTGAGGTACAAGGCGTGCTGCGCGGCCCGGACTATTTCGATTTTTTGGCGACCATGTATAGCAACCTGCCGGACCAGTGGGATGAGCACCTGCAGGGTAATGACCGCTTGCGCGTGATCGTCAACGCCCTGACGCGGATACGCTTTTGCGATAGCCAAGGGCGCATGGAGTTTGAGACCAAGGAAGGCTTAGCGGCCACGCCTGCTGGTTTTACCGCCTGGTTTGACGCGCCGGGACGGCGCACGGCGCAAGACACGGTGGCCTTTGGGCATTGGTCCACCTTGGGGTGCTTGGACCGCAGCGACGTCCTGTCCTTAGACAGCGGCTGCGTCTGGGGCGGCTGCCTGAGCGCATTGCGATTGGATGCGCCCGATGGCCACGGGCGGCTGTGCCATACGCTGTTTGAAGTGCCCTGCCCGCAAGCGCAAGCGACGGGCGACTAAGACGAAGTTTCTTCCGCTGCCTTGAACAAAAAGGCTACCCGCCGCTTGGGCTTGATATTGGCCGAGATGCTGCGCCCGCCGGTGCGCGGCGCGGCTTCCCAGGAGGGTTTGACCTCGGGCGCCACGCTGGGCTCGTAAGGTTGGTCGAAAAACGGGTCTTTGGGCGGTGCGGGTGGGCGGGTGTAGTCGCGCCGGGGGGCGCGCTCGTCGCGGGCGGGGCGGGCGTACTGGCCTTCGTGCGCAATATCGCGCAAACCACCGCGCTCGCTGCTGCGCGGGGCCCGGCGCGAATCGTCACGCGCCTCATCCTGGTACATGCGCCGGCCGTCGTTGATACGGCCTTGACCCGCAGCGGGACCGTCCTCTTCAAACTCGATGGCTTCGAGCTCAATCTTGGTCTTGATCAGCTTTTCGATGTCGGCCACCAGACGCGCATCGTTTTTACCGCCGACAAAGCTCACCGCCAGGCCGGAAGCCCCTGCGCGTCCAGTGCGGCCAATACGGTGCACATAGTCTTCAGCGTTAAAGGGCACGTCAAAGTTGAACACGGCGGGCACATCTTTGATGTCTAAACCACGGGCGGCTACGTCGGTGCAGACCAGTAAATCGACCTCGCCGCTTTTGAAGGCTTCCAGCGCTTTGAGGCGCTCGTCCTGGCTCTTGTCGCCATGCAAAGCAGTAGTCTTCAGGCCTTCTCGCTCCAGGGAACGCGCCAGGCGGGCGCAACCCAGTTTGCTATTGACAAAAACAAATGCCTGCTTGAGCTGGTGCTTGCGAAGCACATGGTGCAGGGCGCGGCGCTTGTCGTCTTCGCCCACGCTGTAAAAGTGTTGTTCTACCGTGGAAGCCGTGGCATTGGAGCGCGCCACTTCGATGGTGATGGGGTCTTGCAGATAGCTGCTGGCCAGGCGCTTGATTTCGGGCGAGAAGGTGGCCGAAAACAAAAGCGTAGTGCGCTGCTTGGGCAGGTAACTGAGGATGCGCTGCAAATCGGGCAAAAAGCCAATGTCCAGCATGCGGTCGGCTTCGTCCAGCACCACATATTCCACCTGGTTGAGTACCGCGTTTTTGGCCTCGATGTGGTCGAGCAAACGGCCCGGCGTCGCGACCAATACTTCTACGCCTTTTTTTAGCTCCAAGGTTTGCGGCTTCATGTCCATGCCGCCCAAAACTA
>Ga0209358_10000504_pt1 | contig 34009 bp, 27 predicted proteins | sample LauGreFa1BDMLBSN_2_FD_187574 | JGI IMG/M metagenome (GOLD analysis project Ga0209358, IMG submission 187574) | Freshwater lake microbial communities from Lake Michigan, USA - Fa13.BD.MLB.SN (SPAdes) (version 2) | ecosystem: Environmental > Aquatic > Freshwater > Lake | place: Lake Michigan, USA... | reverse complement strand
AGCATCCTCCATAAAATCTTCTCTCTCGATATATAAAGTGTTAGAAAAAGGAATTAATCTTTTACCTGCACTTTCATCTTCAGGATTGTTAATCGCCTCGCACCATTCTTCTTTATCCACAGGATAATTAGTGATTGTAACTTTTATAGGATCGATAACTGCCATAACACGATTGGCAGATTTGTTTAAATCATCACGTAAACAGGCTTCTAATAAAGCATAATCTGTTACGGATTCTCTTTTAGAAATACCTACTTTAGTACAAAAATCTTTAATAGATTTTGGCGTAAAACCTCTTCGGCGCATACCTTTTATGGTAGGCATACGTGGGTCGTCCCAACCTGCAACCACATTGTTTTCAACTAATTGTAATAATTTACGCTTAGAAGTTATGGTGTAACTTAAGTTTAAACGCGACATTTCGATTTGTTGAGGTTGAGCTTCGGTAGGAATTGCCAAATTAAACCATTCGTATAAAGGACGATGAACTTCAAATTCTAAAGTACAAATAGAATGTGTGATATGTTCAATTGCATCACAAACCCCGTGAGCATAATCGTACATTGGATAAATATTCCATTTATCGCCAGTTCGGTAATGGTGTTTTTTACGAATACGATACATGATAGGATCACGCATGTGCATATTGGTGTGTGCCATATCAATTTTGGCTCTCAAACTCATTTTCCCCTCCTCAATTTCGCCATTTTTCATTTTTTCGAACAAGGCTAAATTTTCTTCTACACTTCGGTTTCTAAACGGACTATCCTTGCCAGGTTCGGTTGGTTTACCTTTAAATAAAGCCATTTCCTCTGGGTATTGCTCACAAACGTAAGCTTTTCCTTTTTGGATAAGTTGTATTGCATATTGGTATAATATATCAAAATGATCCGAAGAATACAATTCTTTTTCCCATTGATACCCCAGCCATTGTATATCTTCTTTAATAGCATTTACATATTTTACATCTTCGGTTTCCGGATTGGTATCATCTAAACGTAAATTAACTTTACCATTGTATTTTTCTGCCATTCCAAAATCTACCCATATTGCTTTTGCATGTCCAACATGTAAAAAACCGTTTGGTTCGGGAGGAAAACGCGTGTAAATTGCTTGGTGTTTACCAGATTTTAAATCATTCTCGATAATTTGCTCAATAAAATTTAAGCTAACCTCATTGCTGTTTTCTTCCATTTATCTTAATTTTTCAATTACAGAAACATTGTTATTTAATCTGGCTAAAACTTCATCTTTGCCTAATATTTGAGCAATGGCAAAAACATTGGGTCCGCCAGCCTGACCGCTTAAACACAAACGAGTAGCAATCATTCCTACGCCCATATTTATCCCGTTTTGTTGTAAAAATTCTTTAAAGCTGATTTCTAATACTTCCGTACTGAAATTAGAGGCATTTTCGAAAAAGTTTTTAATTTTTGCAACTGATTCGGCCGATTCATCCTTCCATCTTTTGGCAATGGTATCTGTATCAAATTCTGTTGGATTTTTATATAAATAAGTTGCGCTAGTGTACATTTCGTGCACAAAATTCACTCTTTCCTTCATGTGTTGCGCAATTAACTCTAATACCGCTACGTTGTAGGAAACCGAATTTTTATCTAGGTAATCTTGTAAATGTTTAGCTAATTCGGTGTTGGATTTTTGCCATAAAAACTGTTGGTTAAACCATTTAGCTTTTTCGGGATCGAATTTAGCACCTGATTTACTTACTCTTTCCAATGAAAAATCAGCAATTAATCCTTCTAAATCATAAATTTCTTTTTCGTTACCCGGGTTCCAACCTAAAAAAGCCATAATATTTAAAAAAGCATCTGGGAAATAACCGTTTTCTCTGTAACCAGATGATTTTTCGCCTGTTTTTGGGTCCGTCCACTCCAAAGGAAAAACCGGAAAGCCCATTGCATCACCATCACGTTTGCTTAATTTTCCTTTTCCGTTAGGTTTTAATAATAATGGTAAATGTGCCATTTGAGGAATACGATTTTCCCAACCCAACATTTGATATAATAATACATGAAGAGGAGCAGAAGGTAACCATTCTTCTCCACGAATTACATGTGTAATCTCCATTAAATAATCATCTACAACATTCGCTAAATGATAAGTGGGTAAACCATCCGATTTAAAAATAACTTTATCATCCAATTCTGATGAGTTAAAAATCACTTCCCCTCTAATACTATCATTTACTAAAATATTTTCTTCCAAAGGAGTTTTTACTCTAATTGTATACTCTATACCCGATTGTAATTTTTCTTCAACTTGTTTAGGAGTTAAAGTTAAGCTATTACATAAATCCTCACGAGTAAAAGCGTCGTATTTAAACGTGCTTTTATTGTTTTCGGCTTTTTTACGCAATTCATCTAATTCCTCAGCAGTATCAAACGCATAGTAAGCATTTCCCTCGTTTAATAGTTTTTGCGCATATTGCTTGTATATATCACTTCTTTCGCTTTGGCGGTAGGGTGCAAACGGTCCACCAATATGAGGGCCTTCATCAAATTTAACTCCACACCATTGCATACTTTCAATGATGTATTGTTCTGCACCTTCAACAAATCTTTTTTGGTCGGTATCTTCAATTCTTAAAATAAAATCGCCGCCCATTTTTTTGGCAAAAAGATAATTGTACAAAGCAGTACGAATACCACCAATATGTTGAGGTCCGGTTGGACTTGGAGCATATCTAACCCTTATTTTACGCATTTAAAGTATATTTAATTTGAGTTGGCAAAAATAAAAAAAAGGCGTTCAAACGAACGCCTTTTTTGGAAAATATTATTGAAACAATATTATTTAATATGTTTTTGGTATCTATTTTTGAATTTATCAATTCTACCCGCAGTATCCACCAAGTTAACTTTACCAGTGTAAAAAGGGTGAGAAGTGTTAGAAATATCTAATTTAAATAAAGGATACTCTACACCATCAATAACGATAGTATCTTTAGTATCAGCACAAGATTTAGTAATAAATGTATGTTCGTTAGACATATCTTTGAAAGCTACTAATCTGTAATTTGTTGGATGAATATCTTTTTTCATAATCTAAAATTTTAACTTTTAATTTTCCAAAACTCGGTAAATGTTTGTAATTTCGTTTACCTAAATAAGTATTGGGGGTGCAAATATAAATGCAATTTTTGTGATAGTCAAAACTTCCAGTAAAAAAAATCAATAATTTTTAAATAAATCATTAAATGTATAAAATTGTATGCTTATCGTTGATGATTTTTATTAGGTTACTTAACTGCACAAAGTAACTTAAATTTTGTAATTAAGGATGTAGATGTGTTATTTTTTACAGAGGATTATTTAGAAACATTTTATCTCAATCACAAAATACAAAACTTAGTTTTTGTAAGTATAATGCAACAAAAATTATATTTAATCATGGATAAATAGTAATTGCAAGTTATCCGGTATCTACTTCAAGATTTGGATTGGGTAATATATTTAATTCGCAAAAAACTCCTTTAGGTTTACATATAGTTAAAAATAAAATGGGTGATGAAGTTCCAATAAACGGAATTTTACGCTATGGTTTTTACAGTAATGAGATAGCTCAAATTATTAATGAGCCTAAAACTTCGGGAAAGGATTTGGTTACTTCACGTATTTTATGGCTGGAGGGATTGGAGAAAGGAAAAAATAAAGGAGGATTAATGGATTCGTATAATAGAGGAATTTATATTCATGGAACCAACGAAGAAGGATTGATTAGAACACCTGCATCTCATGGTTGTGTAAGGATGAATAATAAGGATGTTATTGAATTATTTAATATTGTACCCAAGGGAATTTATGTTTTAATTTTAGATAATTAGAGATTGTACATAAGTGTTTTTTTGTGTTTAAATTATTTAAAATCATATCTTTATATTGGGTGTTATTGGTTTACGTATCATTGCATTTTTTTAAAAAAATGAGCTTATGATTTGTTAATACAACTATTTTTTGAATATATTTGCACTGTAATTTTTTAAAAATGAACAAACAACAATTATTAAATACAATTATAGTCAACCCTTTACAATCTGTAGTCAATTAACTACCGTAATGGGGAAATAATATATATTATATTTAGCCTTTCTCCATACCAACGAGAAAGGCTTTTTTAATTTTAAAACAAGATGGAAACAACAATCAAATCAAAAGAAAATATGTCTAAAACAACAGCGAAAACCGAAAAAATTTCTGGAGCAGAGGCATTAATGAGATGTTTAATAGAAGAGGGAGTAGAGGTAATGTTTGGTTACCCAGGAGGAGCAATTATGCCAGTTTACGATGAAATTTTTAAATATAAAGATAGAATTAGGCATATTTTAGTTAGACATGAGCAAGGGGCAACGCATGCAGCTGAGGGGTATGCTAGAGTTACTAATAAAACAGGTGTTGCTATTGCAACATCAGGGCCGGGTGCTACAAATTTAATCACAGGTATTGCGGATGCGATGATTGATTCTACACCAATGGTTTGTATAACTGGCCAGGTTGCTAGCCCATTATTAGGAACAGATGCTTTTCAAGAAACAGATATCATAGGAATTTCGGCACCTGTTGTAAAATGGTCGTACCAAGTAACTGATGCTAACGAAATTCCATTAGCTTTAGCAAAAGCATTTTATATTGCCAATTCTGGTCGCCCAGGTCCAGTATTAATTGATATTACTAAAGATGCACAGTTTCAACAATTTGATTTTGCGTACAAAAAAATTGATTTTATTAGAAGCTATAAACCAACACCAGATTTACAGTTGGAGCAAGTTAAACAAGCTGCTAAGGTAATTAATAGTGCTAAAAAACCATTTATGATTGTAGGGCATGGTGTAATGATTTCGGGAGCACAAAAAGAAGTGGTGGAGTTGGCAGAAAAAGCAAATATTCCTGTTTCATGTACTTGGTTAGGTGCATCAGCTTTTCCTCACGATCATGAATTGTTTCATGGAATGGTAGGTATGCACGGTAATTATGCGCCAAATATTAAAACCAACGAATGTGATGTTTTAATTGCTGTAGGGATGCGTTTTGATGATAGGGTAACAGGCGATTTAAAAACCTATGCTAAACAAGCTAAAATTGTACATATAGAATTGGATGCTGCAGAGTTACATAAAAATGTATTTGCACACGCTCCAGTTTTAGCAGATGCAAAAGAAGCTTTAACGGCTTTAAATCCAATGATTATCGAAAATAAACATACCGAATGGATTCAAGAATTTAAAGATTTATACGCGATTGAATTTGAAAAAGTAATTTCCGAAGATATACATCCTTCTTGTCCTCAATTAAGAATGGCTGAAGTGGTAAACAGATTAAGTGAAATTACCGAAGGCAAAGCTGTTGTAGTAACAGATGTAGGACAACATCAAATGATTGCGGCTAGATATTATAAATTTACAGATACCAACGCTAATGTTACTTCGGGTGGATTAGGTACAATGGGTTTTTGTTTACCAGCAGCTTTTGGGGCTAAAATAGCGGATGCCAACCGACAAGTAGTTGCGATTATTGGGGATGGTGGTTTCCAAATGACGATTCAAGAATTAGGAACAATTTTCCAATGTAATACACCGGTTAAAATTATAATTTTAAATAATAATTTCTTAGGAATGGTTCGCCAATGGCAAGAGTTATTTTTTGAAAATAGATATGCGGAAACCGAGTTGGTAAATCCTGATTTTGTAAAAATTGCAGATGGTTACGGAATTCCTGCTAAACGATTAGAGGACAGAAAAGATTTAGATAGTGCTTTACAAACCATGTTAAATCATAATGGTCCATACTTATTAGAGGTAATGGTAGAAAAAGAAACGAATGTATTCCCAATGATTCCTTCGGGCGCAAGTGTTTCGGATGTAAGATTATCGTAAAAAATATTTAAATTATAAATGATGAAAAAAGACGTTAGATTATATACCATATCAGTTTACAGCGAAGATCAAACTGGTTTATTGGGACGAATTGTACAAATTTTTACCCGAAGAAAAATTAATATTCGTAGTTTAACTACCAGCGAAAGTGAAGTTGTGGGTATTTACCGCTTTACTATTGTGGTAATGGTAACTAAGGAAACTATTGAGCGATTAGTTCAACAAATTGAAAAAATTATTGATGTTCTAGCAGCTTTTTATTCTGAAGAAGACGATATCGTTTTTCAGGAAATTGCTTTATATAAAATGAAAACTTCAACATTGTTAGATACTGATGTGGAAAATTTAATAAGAAGAAATAATGCTCGTGTTTTATATATCGACCATGATTTTTGTGTGATTGAAAAAACTGGACATAAGTACGAAACATTAGAATTGTTTGAAATTTTAAAACCTTTTGGAATTTTAGAGTTTGTTAGAAGCGGACGTATTGCGATTAGTAAAAGCTTAACTAACTTAAATACTTACCTAGAAAAATTAGGTATTGAGGTAGATAAATAAGTTTAGTGAATAAAAAAAAAGGCTCCAAAACATTTTGTTTTGGAGCCTTTTTTTATGCGCTTAATATACTAATGCTGTTTTATAAGTTTAAAGCTTTGGTTAAATTTAGCATTGTATAATTTTGCAAAATAAACACCTGCATTTAAATGGGGTAAGGTTAAAGTTTTTACCTCTGAGTTTATGGTATAAACACTCACAATTTTTCCGTTTATATCTGTAATTTCTAAAAACAGTTGCTCCTTGCTATTGGATGTAACCGTAATCAATTCATGGAATGGATTTGGAAAAATTTGGGCATGAATACCGTTAACGTTTACTGCATTTAATCCATTGCCATCCACTACAAAATTAATCACTAACTCTTTGCCGGTGTTACATTCATCCGTAACTGTAATTTTTACCTCATCTTCACCAAATAATTCATTATATACAATTTCTAAAATCGAGTTTTGTAGATTGGTATTTACAATTTGAGATGGCGAACTAATTTGATAACTAAGATTTAAATTACTTGGATTTAAAATGTAATTAGCAAGATTGATAGTGTATGTATCAAAACCAGCCGCCAATTCTTGTAAAGGAATGGTATTCGTTTGGCTAATACTATCATAATATTGGATGTAAATTACATTAGAATTTGCAACATCATTAATCAAACAAAGTGCATTACTTTGCATAGTTGCAAAAACGCTATCGTTTTGGGATAAGTTGATTGCATTCCAATCTGTTCCTTCTATTTGTAATTCGTTGTTTTTAAACCAGCTTATAATTGGGCTAGTTCTACCATTTTCAATATTTGAGTTAAAAATAAAATCGTTCTCCCATGAACATGTTGGAAATGTAGTATTGGATTGAATAGAAATTGATGCATTTACATTTTTTTGTGTAGTAATATCAATGTTTTCACTTACAATAGAATCCACTAAAACACACTCGTTATCAGGGTAAAATACAGCAGAAAAACTTTGCACTCCTTCTGTAGCGTTAAAATTATAGCTAGAACCATTAAAACGTTGGGTGTTGTTTTTCCAAAACCAAACCCCATTAGTTTGTGGTGTTACCTCTGCATTTAAACTTACATTTTCACCCTCACAAAAAGTAATACCGTTACTTAAAGCATTTACTTGTAAATTGTAATTGTTGTTGGCTGTTACAGTAATGTAATTTGATTTGCTGGTAACATTTCCATCTATGGTTAAACTTACTGTTTTTAAACCTGGTTTTAAATATTTAACGGTATGTGGACCAGTCCCTGAGGCGTTTAACGGACTAGCATCTTCGCCAAATTCCCAATTAATTTGATTTCCTGTATTATTGGTTGAAAAAGTAATTTCTTCGCAATGCTCAACGGTTAAATTGTTTGCGATAAAATCAATCACAGTATTGGTTTGAATACAAAAATTATGAACAGCCTGTTGCGAGAAGTTAGCTAATGCATTTTCAAAATACAAACTATCATTTTCTACTTTTTTCAATCCATATACTGCATTTGGATCCGAAGTATTACAAACTCCTAAATCTAACCAAACATTATCAGTTCCTGGTTCGTTATTTTGTGTCCACCATTGTGCACGATAAATTCTACCATTAAATTTTACCACCTCACCATTGCCCGAACCCCTTGCTGCATCACCAGTATAAATTGTACTAGCACTCCAATCTGGATAATTACAAGAGCCCGAACTAAATGCATTGCTTACAGTGATATTGTAACAATCATTAGGTAAACAAAATTTAGCAATTTTTAAATTACCTTGTGTAACTAAATTATTGGCAGTAATAGTTTGAATATTTTCGTTATTATCGTTTAAAATATTTACACTAATATTGTTGTTTAATGATGTGGAAGTGATGTAAAAATAATGTTCAGTTCCTTCATTTATGGCAACATTAATGGTTTGGGTGTTGTTGGATATTTCTTCATCTGTAATATTGTTTTTAAATCTTACTTCTGCTTTTAAATTAAAACTACCAAAATCCACAACGTTAATATCGCTGATTTGTATATTGTCCGACTGATTTTTGGCAAGAGTTGTTGTAAAATCTATAGTGTTGGTTAAAACATTGTTTTGAAAAACATCTACCCAATAACCATTTGCGGTTTGTTCGCCTAAATTTTGAACGGTAGCATTTAAAGAAATCACATTTCCACAAGGGGTAGCGTTAGTCCTAGTTAGGTTGCTGATACTTAAGTTCTGGTTTACCAAGGGTTGAGTGAATTTAAACTCAACTTCGTTGTAGCTATTCCAATTGTTACTGGAGTTTCCTTTTGCTACAATTCGGAAATATTTAGCTGTAGAAGGAGTAAACATAAACAACTCTTTGTTTAAGGTGGTGCCAGAACTACTTATATTGGTAGATAAATTTGTAAAAGTTACCCCGTCGTTAGAGCTTTGAATATCCAATAAACTCGTGCGCGAATCGCCTAAATGAAAAGCTATTTCTACAGAGTTGATTAAAGTTGGGTTAGCTAAACAAAAAGTTAACGTTTGTCCGATGCCCTCAGCCGACCATCTTGTGTTTAAATTATTATCTAAAACATTGCTGGCCTCATTACCCGTTTGAGCGGCACTAGCTGTTACAGGAACACAATCGTTACAATTTTGAGTAGTTCCAGAAGTTTTTAATAAAGCAGCTGATCGATAACCCGATAAACCATCTTTTTTTGCGGCTACTGCAAAATAAACATTTTCGGAGCTAGGAGATTGTAAATTAAAACTGTTTGTAGAGGATTCGCCAACAGGAACTAACTGAAATCCATCGTGGTTGTAAATAACGTAACCATCAACACCTGTTAAAGCAGTCCAAGTAACTTTACTAAAATTGCTACATTTAAATTCAACCGCTAAGCCTGTTGGTCGAGGTAAAATTGCGAAGTTATTAACTGTTTCGCCAATAATTCCGTTTCTTGAAATTCTAATTTTAGCTTTTCCAGTAGTTGTATTTGGAACAGCCCAAGTTATACTTCTTCGGTTGCCAGCTAATGCAGAGTTAATAGTAACCCAGCTTGCGCCATCATTTAAGGAGTATTGAATATTAAACGTTCCAGAATTACCAATGGCGTCCCATGTAATTAAAGCAGTTGCACCTTGTATTAATGAACCATTATTTACTGGAGAGTTGATAGTAATTTCATCTTGCGAAAATTCATACACTAAAAAATACTCTTGTGGACCCGTTGGCACAGCAAAGCCAGTTATGTCAATCGTGTAAGTTCCTGATGGATTATCGATAACAACTTGTTCTTTATTATTTAAACGATCCACACCAGGTATAGCAGGTGCGTTTAAAGCGTTAACATCTGTTTTAGATGGGTTTAAAACTAAAGGTAAAAAGTTTGTACCACCTTTTTTAACAATCATATCTAAATCGTTAATTAATGCTTTTGTAGTACCCGAGGTTGCAGCGGGGTCTGTCCAATAAGTCATTACTTTTAATTGTTTGGTATTAGCCGGAACATTAATTGTGTGTGTGCGTGTTTGTCCGGTAGTAACCGTATTACTAAAATAAGTTTTATTTTGAATTACTTTTACTGCTCTTGTAGCACTTATTTTCCCAAAACCGTAGATAAAATCCGGACCAGCAACTCCTAAATCTTCGGCAGTATTTAAAACAATACCCATTAATAAGCCTGTTTTAGGGTCTTGATTACTATTATTATCTCTAAAAGCTTGAATAAGTTGAGCTAAAGTACCTGCTAAACCAGGTGCGGCCATGGATGTACCAGATTTTACAGAATACGCACCATCACTTTCTGTGGAGGTAACGCTAGAGCCAAGTGCGGCAATATCAGGTTTAATTCGCCCATCAAACGCCGGTCCTCTACTAGAGCTAGATGATGCGGTGTAAGTGTTGGTTAAATTGGCAACTGCAACCGAATTTTTTGCTAATTTAAAAGAACCAGTGATATTTCCCCATCCAGTTGGAAAAGTGCTGCAATTTTCTGTACCGCTATTTCCTGCCGAAAATACATGGAAAATTGTATTGTAGGTGCCTGTTTGTAAATCTACAGTTCTAGCGCTTTAATTATAGTCGCCATTGCACGACCAACCTAAGGAATGATTAGTGATTCTAACCCCATCAGCATTGTAAATAGATGGAATTGCAGAATTATCAGATGTGCTGTTGTACGATAATAATCTTGCACCGGGAGCCATCCCTTCGTGTTGGCTGTTTAATAAGCCCGAACCTCCAATAATTCCTGTAACATGCGTTGCATGTGAATTTACTGTAGCAGTAGTACTTCTAACAGTAATTTTACCAGTAAAATCAACATGATTAAAACAAATTCCACCATCACCAATTGCTACAGTAACACCTGTTCCATCATAATTTAAACCGTTGGTTAAGTGTATATAGCTACTACCATGCATGGCTCTGCCATAATAGTTTTCATCATGTGCAGGTGGGTCTATTGCTTCTACATAGGATATAAAGTCAAAATTTTGTAATAAAGTTTCTAAAGAGCTTATGGGTAATTTTAGGGTGACAGTATTTTCAATAATGTTTATGATGTTTCCAAATAGAGCTAATTGAGCCATTTTTTCGTTGGCATTAATTCCTTGGTAAAAGTTTAAAATTACGCTAATTTCATCTCCGTTTACTGCCCATTCTGGGTATTCTTTAAAAAATAAATTGGGTGCTAAACGATATTTGGATTCAACATTTACAATTGCTCTAATATTCAATTGATTTAAATTATTCACATTTGCACTAGGAAGAATTTTGGCATAAAAAGCAAAATTGGGTATATAATCTAATAATACGATACCATTATTTGCCAAAATAACTTTTTCTTTCTCGTTGGGGATTTTGGTGAATTGAATTATTTTATAACATTCTTTTTCTGGTGCTTTTCCTTTGGGTAAACCAGAGAAATTTTTAGAATTTATTTTTTCTGGACCTTGAGCTAAAAATAAAGTGTAATCTTCGTTTTGAGCTTTAATCGAATTAATTAATGAAATATATAAAAATGAGTATATTGCCCATTTTGAAATAGTAGAGATTATTTTCATCATTTAGTTAAGAGTTTCGAAACTACAAGTTATAAAATTTTCTTTAAAATATTCGTTTTTCTTTAAAATATTTCTGTTAAAATTGTTTTCTTTGTAATTCTTATGGTAAATTTTACAGGATACACAGGTAATAGTGATAATTTAGATACAATGTTGCAAACTTTACAACATAATGTGTTTGATTTTAAAAATTTATGGAATGATTCGAATTTTAAAATAGGTGCTTTAACTTGTTATACATTACCTAATGAAGATAAAATTCCGCAACCTTATCAATTTGATGATTGTGTTATTGTAGCGGATTGCAGGATTGATAATAGGGAAGAATTGGGTAAGGTATTTGCTTGGGAAAATTTTGAACAAAAAGCTGATATAGAATTTATTGCAGAAGCTTATAGGTTATTTAAAAACCAGTGCTGTAATTATTTGATAGGCGATTTTGCATTTGTAATTTATAATCGCACCAATCACCAAATTTTTGGTGGTAGAGATCATTTAGGAATTCGACCTTTTTACTATACTTTAGTAAATAATAATTTGATTTTTTCAACCGAAATAAAGTCTATTTTGGAGCATAAAGACGTTGATAAAATTTGGAATGATGAATTTATTGCTTATGATTTTTCATTGGTTGAGTACCCCAAAAATTTAACTTTATATAAAAATATTTTTTTACTTTCTCCAGGACATTTTTTTGAATTTAAAAATTCTGAAATCAAAATAAATTGTTATTGGGATTTATCTAATGTAAAAAAAACAACTCTTACAAATCAAAATGAAATAGAAGCCGAATTTAAAAGATTATTTTTTCAAGCGGTTAAAAACAGGTTACGTTGTATTGGTAATATAGGAGCAGAAGTTAGTGGCGGTTTAGATAGTACTGGTATTGCTGCAGTTGCTTTAGAACAAATGGAGGATAGAGCTAAAATGTTTACTTATAGTTTTGGTAAAACACAAGAGGAGTTAGCCAAAAATATGCATAAAGATGATATTGATATTGTAGAGGAGATGTGTTTAAAATATGGAGTTGCCAACAATTGGTTGATTATGCGTGATGACTCCATGGATTTACAAGATATTATTGATTTACAATTAAATGTTTTGGATGAGCCTGATAATAATGGTGTTCCTTCATTATCGAGTTATTTTTTAAAACAAGCAAAAAATCAAAATGTTAAAATGATGTTTTCGGGTTGGGCTGGAGATCAGGTGGTAACAAATACTGTAGGAGGGTTTTATGATAATTTGGCGGCTCAAAAAAAATACATTAGTTTGTTCAAGGATATTCAGCGTAAGCACAGTTTTACAAAATCAGTTACTAGGTTTATATGGTATGCTATTAAAAATTTAAATAGTAATTCCACTAAAAATAGGTATATTAAACAAAATAGAAACTTTGTAAATACTAATATTTTAAATGATGAAATTAACCACAAATATAAATTGTATTTACAACCCAGTTTAAGATATCATTTAAAAAACAAAACTAATATTCAGGATTATATAGTTAGAAATTTAACGCATAATGGAATTCATAAACGAACTATTATGCACTTTTTAATAGGTAAACATTATGGAATAGAGTATCGTTTCCCAATGTTAGACATACCTTTGTTGGAATTTAATTACTCTTTACCATTGGAAGCAATTGCTTTTAAAGGTAAAACAAGGTATTTATTTAAAAAAATTATTAAGCCTTATGTTCCTGTTAAAACAATTGAAATTCATAAAAGCCGATTTCCTACTGCGCCTTTTGCACCGTTATTTACCCAAAAAATATTTAAGGGGGCAATGGATATAGCTCAACAAAATGATTCTAAAATTTTTAATTCATTTTTTAATCAAGATAAAATAAATCGTTTAGCTAATAATCCAAATGAACATTTTCGATTTGCAAAAACTATACTATTTTACAGCTTAAAAATAAACTAGATTATCTTCCAATCAAATAATTTAAACAAATACTAAAACAGTATTCTAATAGTTTTTTATTTAAATCATAATAAGGCTCGGCACGAAGTGTAAAGGCTAAATTATTGTCCCAATATATATTTTTCATCCAACGTAAAAACAATAATTTACGGTTTTCTTCTTTGTAATTTTGCCATCTACTTACGCCGCTAAATAAATCTCCACCATTTGGGTTTATAAAGTTTTTACCATACCAATAACTCAAAACAAAATCACCCAATTTGGTGGTGGTGGTTAGGTTGTAGTATTGTGCATTGCCGTTTGTGAAACCAAGGGAATCCGATTGTGTTTGGTAAAATATAAAATGATTTTCGGAAGATATTTTTTTAACAAAACTGCCCTTTTGTAACTCATAACTAAAATTTAACCCAAGTGATTGATGTAGATTAGTGTAAGTGGAAAACGGCGTGTCAAAATTTTGTCCGCCTTGATGATAAACCAAACTATTACTAATGGCTTTAATTTTAAAATAATTTTCTTGTAATAGGTTTAAATGAATAACAGCTCCACCCTCAATTTTTTCATTTCTAGTTGTAGTATTGTTTCTTTCTTTTAGTAGCCAATTTACCCAAGTATCTGCATATAATTTTTTGTGGTTAACTATCAGTTGCATACCTTCCTCTAATCTATTGGGTGAAAAGATGCGCTCAAAATTGTATAAAGGTTCAATGATTTTGTGTTGTAAATCACTTTCTAAGTTACCAAAAATAAATCGGACGTTTTTATAAGTGTATTTGATATTAAAAATGGGTGTGGCAGTATATTTTTCGTTGTTTCCAAATTCTTTTGCAAAAAAAAATCCTCCATTAATTTGCCATTTTTCTCCAGGATTCCACTGTAATTTAGGTGTAATTTGATTGCCAAAAAAAGTTTGACCTTTTACAATCTCATTAAAATACTCATTGTTTTTAAAATACGAAAAACCTTTTAGTTCTCCTTTAAATCTTTTAAAAGTTAAACTGTCTTGATTGTTTTCCAAATTGAAAACACTATTATCCAATTGAGCCCAGCCAATAAAATTGCAAAAAATAAGTATAAAAAGTAACCGCATACAAATATCTTATTTGGCGAAATTAGTGTTTTTTTTGGTTTTAAATTAAAGATTGTTGATTAATGCATTTTACTTATTGATTTTTATCTCAAAACATTGATATTATTATGAGAGTAATATAAATCAATAGTTATATTATTATCATCAATTTAAGTAAAGTAATTATAGACAAATTTACCAAGCAGATTTTACGAAATATTTAATAATCATTTCCGTACTTTAAGTTCCAATTTAAACATTAAGTAGGTAAGTTTTTTTGTTTATTGTTAAATATGCTTTTTTGTAATAGTGAAGCCTCTTAAAAAAATATACAAAGGTTTAGGATTGTAAAGCCTTATTTTATTATTGGATTTATCTTTTCGTTTTTAATGTAAGTTATTATAAAGTTACTAATATCTAAAAAGTATAATTTTACTTCTTCGCATGATTTTAAACCTAAAAAAGGTATTTTTAAATACTCATATTGTGGTTCGAGTATACCTTTTCTAATAAAACTATCAAGATTAATTGATTTTGAAAAAAGCTTATTTAATCCATTTTGTGATCGGTTATTTAACTTTTTAAATTGTTGTAAAATGTAAGCATCTACATTGTTTTTTTGTTCTTGATTAATATTTTTTAAAATATCAAAAATATTTATTTTTGTTGCATTTATTTTATCACAAAAATTAGTAAGTTCCAAGTTGGTTTTGTTTCCACAATTTTTAAATTTTAAAAAATTACCGTTTGTATTAAAATAATCTAATAATTGATTTTGTGTTAAAATATTATTGTTAACACACACGGTATACATCTTAAAATTTATTACTTTTTGGTTAAAAAAATCTTTAAGTTCCATTGGTTATATTTGATATTTTTAAATTAAGTAGGTTAACAATATTAATAAAAAAAGTTTATAATTTTAAAAAAATCATGCATAACTTTTTTTGTTTAACTTTATGTTTTTAAAATAATTATGCAAAAAAAGGAAACGATAATTATAGGCGCGGGTATCGCAGGTTTAAGTTTAGCTTGGGAATTATTTCAACAAAAAAAATCATTTGTAATTTTTAATTTTCAAACTGTTTTACCTTCTGCTTCCCTTGTTGCTGCAGGTACTTGGAATCCATTAAACTTTAAAAGATTGGTACCTACTTGGGAAATAAATTTGTTTCTAGATACCATGGAAAAGTTTTATGCTCAAACGGAAACGTTTTTTGATGTTAAATGTTTTTATTCTGTAGCAGTAAAAAAAATTCTTTCTAATGTCGAAGAGGTGAAATTTTGGAATGAAATGAAATTTAAACCCGAAAGTGGAGGTTTTATTGAAGAAAATTTTGGTAAGTTTAATAACGAAACCACTGCAACAATTAACAGAACCGGTAAAGTGGATATGCACACTTTGTTTGCTGCATTTAAAAAATGGTTGTTACAAGAAAATTGTTGGATTGAGGAGGCTTTTGATTATGATGCTTTACAAACACATAATGGTGTTTGGCGATACAAAAATGTTTTAGAAGCACAACATGTAATTTTTGCTGATGGGGTACATGTAAAAAATAATCCATTTTTTAATTTTATCGATTTAAAACCTGCAAATGGGGATGTGTTAACAGTTAAAATACCCGATTTAAAAATTGAGTATATTTTAAAGAAAAATATCTTTATTTCACCTATCGGGAACGATTTATACCATGTGGGTGCAACTTATAATTGGGATAATTTAGTTTGGGAAACTTCTGTTTCGGCTCGTGAATTTTTAGAACAAAAATTACAACAAATTATTCCTTTTCCTTATGAGGTAGTTGGACAGGTGGCGGGGGTAAGACCGGCAAGTAGGGATCGCCGACCAATAATTGGTGAACATCCAGTACACAAAAAATTATGGTGTTACAATGGTTTAGGCGCAAAAGGTTTGTTGTTAGCTCCACAAATTAGCAAATGGCTGTTGGGTAAAATATTTAATAATCAGGATTTTCCCGAGGATATTGATATTAAAAGGTATTATCCAAATTAAAATATTTGATTTTTAAATACTTATGGTTTTTAAATAGTTTTCAGGACTCATAACACTTAAAGAGCTATTTTTATAATCTTTTAAATTTCTGGTAATTATTATTGAAATGTTACCATTAATTTCTGCAGAATAATTTTGTAAAGCATCTTCAAAATCTTTAAATTTTGAGTTTAAGGCTAATAAAATAGATGTTTGGTCTATAGATAATATTTCAGTTATATTAAGAAGCTGGGATAACTTTTCAATTACTTTATCATGCGAGGCAGTTTGCCTTAAAAGATAATAAATGTTACTTAAAATTACAGGCGTGATATAACCTTTGATTTTATTTAATTCGCAAAGGGATAAAATTGTTGATGAATGCTCCGAATAGGGTTTTCTGTCAAAGAAAAAATCTAAAATTACATCGTTATCTAATAATACATTAGTCATTTACAAATATTTTTTTGCAATTTCATCACTTATCTGTTTTTTGTAATCAAAGTTTTTAGGAGCTTTAAATGAGCCTTTTAACGAATTTACAATTGGAGTTTCATTTTTGTTTTCTATGTTATCCTCCTTTGTGATTAATTTTAAATAATTCTCAATAATACTAGATAAACTTTTACCTTTATTATGAGCATATTTTTTAGCTTTTTCAATAATATTTTGCTCTATGGTTAAAGTAAGTTTAGTATTCATAATAGCTAATTTTATATTTTAAAAGTAAAAATAAGTAAAATTTGGTACACGTGCAAATTATAATTTATTCACACGTGTTTTTTTGGAAGAGGTTTTATTTTGGATTAAAAACTTCGCGGGTTTTAAGTGAAAATTAAATTTCATATCAATCCTTCAACTGCAAGCTTCCAATATTAATATTGGGGCGAACGCTAAAAAAGGGCTGATCTTTAAATCTTTTATGAATCGCCATAGGTTGCATTTCGCTCCATAAAAACACATAAGGTTGTTGTTGGTAAATATATCTTTGCAAAGTGTAATATGCTTCTTTATGCTTTTGAGGTGTTAAACTGGTATTAGCTGCTACAATTAAGGAATCGCTATAAGCATCACCAAATCCACAAAAATTAGAGCCCATATTCGCCCAACTTTCAGTACTCCACAATTGTGTTGGGTCGCTGTATCCACTTCCACCAGCCCAGCCGCCTAACATGGCATCAAAAGTATGGCTAGAAGCGTTGTTGTATAAGCTGTTAAAATCCATAGGGTTAGGGATAACATCAACTCCTGCATTTTTCATTGCATCTTTTATCATTAATACAATCTCTTTTAAAGCACCCATGGATACATAGTTTAATTTAAACGAAAAAGAAACTTTTTTACCATTAATCATTTTATCCACAATGTTATCTCCATCAGTATCTTTCCATCCAGCTTTTGCAAGTAATTCTTTAGCTTTTGTAACATCATACGCCAAGGGAATTACAGTTGGATCACAATCTTTATTTAAAGGCGATACAATACCTGCTTGTCGAGTAGCTTTTCCGTAATAAATTACTTCAATAATTTCATCAACTGGAACCAAAAGTGCCATCGCTCGCCTAACTTCTACATCTTTAAAAAAGGGTAAATGTTTAATACCATCGGGTTTCATGTTTAAGCCCATGTATCTGTAAATATAACTGGGTACAAAATCGCTGTTGTAGTTTTCATTGAAATAATCTAATTTTTTTAATTTCATTAATTTGGAAATTCCACCAACCGATTGGGTAAAATCTATTTTTTTATTTTTAACTCCTAAATAAGCCGAAGTTGGATCCTGAATTACCTTAAAAATCAATTCTTTTGGATAAGCATCGTACATGGAGTTTTTCATTTTATCTCCCCACCAGTTATCTTTTTTCACCAGTTTTATATAATCATCTTTTTCAAATTTCACCAATTTGTAAGCTCCTAAACCTACTAGTTTTTCGGGTAAATAAGCATTATCGGAGCTGTTGAAATCATTAAACCAATCGTCCCATTTTTTAACAGATTTAAATTCGGTTTGTACCACATCTTTAATTTTCAAATTGTTTAAAGCTCCATTTTTATCCCAAAATTGTTTTTGTAATAAATAAATTCCACCTAAAATATCTTTATTTAGAATATGAATGTTTTTGCATTTTAAATAAAAAACTTTTGTATGATTTTTATCGGTATAAACATCCTCAATTACCGATGAATAAATGGGTCTAACCGCAGCGTTATCCGTTAAAGGGCAAAGTAAAACTTTAATGGTAAAAATCACATCTTCCACGCTTAATTCTTGTCCGTTATCCCAGTAAACACTATCTTTTAACTCGTATCGATACACTAAACCACTTTCGTCCACTTGAGGTAATTGTTTTAATAACATCGGGAAATCCGCATTGTTTTCGGGATTTGTAGCCACTAAACTTTGGTGTAAAAAAGATTGCACAAAAGCGCCAACAGCAGAGTTAGAGTTGGTTGGGTGTATGCCATCGGGCGAAATATCAATGCGAATTACAACGTTATTGGTTTTTAAATCCCGTTGTTCCACACACGACGAAAAAATCATAATTGCACTTAAAAACGATACAAAAACAGATGATTTTAGCATGCTTAAAAAATTTATAGTATTCATTTCTAGATAAAAAGAAAAACAAACTTAAAAAATTTTGTTACAATAAAACCAATTTACTACTTTTGTTTTCCACAAGAGTTATTTCTTTTATTGGTGCGGTGGGTGAGTGGCTGAAACCAACAGTTTGCTAAACTGTCGATCGGGTAACCGGTCCGGGGGTTCGAATCCCCCCCGCACCGCTCTTTGTTTTCAAAATTAAAAAATCAAACAAAATTTATGTCTAATTACTTATTTACTTCCGAATCTGTTTCTGAAGGTCATCCGGATAAAGTTGCAGATCAAATTTCTGATGCTTTAATTGATAATTTTTTAGCTTTCGATCCAAGCTCTAAAGTAGCTTGCGAAACTTTAGTTACTACTGGTCAGGTTATTTTAGCAGGTGAAGTAAAATCAAGTACTTATTTAGATGTACAAAAAATTGCACGTGATGTAATTCATAAAATTGGTTACAACAAAGGTGAGTACATGTTTGATGCGCATTCGTGTGGTGTTTTATCAGCTATTCACGAGCAATCGCAAGATATTAATCAGGGTGTAGATAGAGGAAATCCTGAGTTACAAGGAGCGGGCGACCAAGGGATGATGTTTGGTTATGCAACTAAAGAAACTGAGGATTTCATGCCTTTGGCTTTGTATATTTCGCATTTATTAGTAAAAGAATTAGCAGAATTAAGAAGAGAAAATAAAGAGATTAAATATTTACGTCCAGATGCAAAATCTCAGGTAACTATAGAATACAATGCTCAAAACGAACCTATTCGTATTGATGCAATTGTTGTAAGTACACAACATGATGATTTTGATGAAGAGGGTAAAATGTTAGCTAAAATTAAAGAGGATATAATTAATATTTTAATTCCTAGAGTGATTTCTAGAATTAATCGTCCCGAAATTACTAAGCTTTTTAATAGCGATATTAAATACCACATCAACCCAACAGGTAAGTTTGTAATTGGTGGACCTCATGGGGACACTGGTTTAACTGGCCGAAAAATTATTGTGGATACTTACGGTGGTAAAGGTGCACATGGTGGTGGAGCTTTTAGTGGTAAAGATCCTTCAAAAGTAGACCGTTCTGCTGCGTATGCTACGCGTCATATTGCTAAAAATTTAGTTGCTGCTGGTTTGTGTGATGAGGTTTTAGTGCAAGTTTCTTATGCAATTGGGGTGGTTGAGCCAATGGGTATTTTTGTAAATACTTATGGAACTGCTAAAGTAAATTTAACGGATGGTGAAATTGCTAAAAAAGTTCAAGCAATTTTTGATATGCGTCCTTACGCTATCGAACAACGTTTAAAATTACGTAATCCTATTTATTTAGAGTCGGCGGCTTACGGACATATGGGTAGAAAAAATGAGGTGGTAACTAAGGTTTTTGAAACTCCTTATGGCGAAAGAAAAGAATTACAAGTTGAATTATTTACTTGGGAAAAATTAGATTATGTTGATAAAGTAAAAGCTGCTTTTGGTTTATAATAGTTAGCTTTTTTTAAATATGATAAACGAAACCGTTTTCGAAAAAATCGTTGATGAATTTTCCGAAAACGGTTTTTGTATTTTGGATAATTTTTTAAGTTCAAACGATTACCAAATATTAAAATCAGAGTTAATTCAAGCCTATCAGGATAACGAATTTAAAAAGGCTGCAATAGGACAAAATAGTAACGAGTTAATCGATAAAAGTATTCGTGGCGACGAAATTTTGTGGTTAAATGCACAAGATGCTCAAATAGGTGTTAAAGCCTATTTTAACCAAATCCAAGCTTTGCAAAACTATTTAAACAGCAATTGTTTTGCAGGAGTGCAGGATTCCGAATTTCATTTTGCAGTTTATCCTCCAGGTACCTATTATCAAAAACATTTAGATGTATTTAAAACAGATGATGCCCGATTATTTTCGGTAGTTTTTTATTTAAACGATCATTGGGAACCCAATCATGGTGGCGAATTGGTAATTTATACCGATAATCAAACCATCACTGTTCCGCCATTGGCAAATACTTTGGTATTTTTTGATAGCTCAAAATTTTATCATGAAGTACTTAAAACCAATACTCCTCGTTACAGTGTTACAGGTTGGTTAAAAAGAGCCAAATTATTTTAAAATTCAATTGTTTTATTTGTGTATTTTTGAGTTTTTATAAAGCGCAAAAATGGATTTTAGTCAGTTTTCCTTGCCTATACAAGAGGTAATTCCCGAGTTAATTCAAAATATACAAAATCATAATAAGGTTTTGTTAAGCGCTCCTCCTGGTGCAGGAAAAAGTTCGTTAGTTCCATTGGTTTTATTGGATTTACCTCAATTAAACCATCAGAAAATAATTTTATTAGAACCCCGTCGATTGGCAGCTAAAACTTTGGCGCAACGTATGGCGCATATTTTAGGAGAGGAAGTGGGCGAAACAGTGGGGTACCGCATTCGTTTCGAATCCAAAATTTCTAAAAATACTAAAATTGAGGTAGTTACCGAAGGTATTTTAATGCGGATGTTGCAAAATGATAATGCATTGGAGGGAGTAGGATTGGTTATTTTTGATGAGTTTCACGAGCGTAATATCCATGCGGATGTTGCTTTGACTTTTTGTTTACAAGCGCAAGAAATTTTACGTCCCGATTTAAAAATTTTGGTAATGTCGGCTACTTTAAATTTGCAAGATTTACAAAATTTATTGCAAGCACCCGTAGTTAAAAGTGAAGGAAAAATGTTTCCCGTAGACTTAATTTATGGGCAAAGTTCCGATTTAAAATTTTTGCCCGAAACCACTGCGCAATTCATTAAACAAGCAGTTAAGGAGCAAAAAGGGGATATACTGGTTTTTTTACCTGGTGAGGGGGAAATAAAAAAGTGTGCTTCTTTGTTGCAAAACTTGGGTTCGGATATCGAAATTCATTTACTATACGGCGCTTTGCCTTTTAAACAGCAGCAAGCCGCAATTTTACCCTCTCCAAACAACCGTCGTAAAATAGTTTTAGCTACTTCAATTGCCGAAACCAGCTTAACCATTCAAGGCATTACAGTAGTTATTGATAGTGGATATATTCGCAAACAAGTTTTTGATGCACAAAGTGGTTTATCTAAGCTGCAAACCGTAAAAGTTACTTTGGATAGTGCGCAACAACGTGCAGGTAGGGCAGGGCGTTTACAGCCTGGCGTGTGTTATCGTATGTGGACTAAAGTGGAGCAAATGCAGTTGCAAGAATTTAGAAATCCAGAGATTTTAGAAGCCGATTTAGCTTCCTTAGCTTTAGATTTAGCGCAGTGGGGGGTGCAAAATTACGAGGAAATGCAGTGGTTATCTGTGCCACCTAAAAAAAATATGGTTCAAGCTTTTACTTTGTTAGAGGATTTAGGTGCATTAGAGGACGAAAAAATTACTTCGCATGGTAAAAAAATGCAAAATTTAGCTTGTCATCCGCGTATTGCGCATTTGTTAATTAAGGCGCAAGAGCTTAATTTGGTGCATTTAGCGGCAGATATTGCAGCTATTTTAGAGGAAAAAGATCCTTTAGGTAAAGATGCTGGGGTGGATATAAATTTGAGAATTGAAGCCTTGCGCAAACAACGCAAACAAAATTCTATTGCACGATCGTTTAGCAAAATAGCAAAAATTGCTCAGCAATATCGCGATTGGTTTAAAGAGGAGGAAAATAATGATTTTCCCGATCCTAAAACTACGGGTTTTTTATTGGTACATGCTTATCCCGAGCGTATTGGTATGGCGCGCCCCGGAAATAATGCGCAATATCAATTGTCGGGCGGAAATTTAGCCATGTTGGGGCATAAGGACGATTTGGCGCATGAGGCTTGTTTGGCTATTGCGCATGTGGATGCACGCGAGGGTATGGGTAAAATATTTATGGCGTCGCCTTTGGATCCTAGGGATTTAAACGAATTATTAAAGGAAAAAGAGGTTTTGGAGTGGAATACCAAAAAGGGCGGATTGGTGGCAAGTAAGGATTTACGATTGGGTTCCTTGGTGTTAAAATCTTCGCCGTTAACGCATTATAATCCCGATAAGGTAGTGCAATTATTAATTAAAGTTTTAGCTAAAGAGGGACAAAATTTATTAAATTGGACCGATGAAGTTGCACAATTGCAAAATCGCTTATTCTTTTTACATAAGCATGATTCCTCAACGAATTGGCCGGATTTACGAACCGACTTTCTTTTAAAAAATACGCATGAATTTTTAGCACCTTTTTTAAGCAATTGTAAAACCAACGCCGATTTACTTAAAATAGATTTAAAACAAATTATTTTAGCACAATTAAGTTACGAGCAACAGCAACAATTACAACAAAAAGCGCCCGAAAAAATTGAAGTACCTAGCGGCTCAAAAATTACATTAAATTATCTTCCCGATGCTTCTGCGCCAATTTTGGCGGTGCGTATTCAGGAAATTTTTGGCTTACAACATACTCCCAGCATCAACAACGGTAAAAATCCGTTGATTTTGCATTTGTTATCTCCAGCCTTTAAGCCAGTACAAATCACCACCGATTTACCTAACTTTTGGAAAAGCACCTATTTCGAAGTTAAAAAAGAGCTCAAACAACGCTACCCCAAACACGCCTGGCCCGATAATCCAACCCAACACCCCGCCATCAAAGGCACCAAAAAACAAAATGGGTTGTGAGGATTATTATCAGGTTAATAAGTTTGTTATTCCTGTTCAAAAATTGGATTAATCCCCACTCCGGCTTGCAGCCACCTCGCCCCAAAAGGGCGAGGAGTTAGCGGTGTGCTATCGCACATTTTTTTTATATTGCTAACGCAACTTTTTTAAAATAGCGAAGCTATTTTTAATGAGAGTGTGCGTAACTCCTCGCCCTTTTGGGGCGAGGTGGCTGCAAGCCGGAGTGGGGGAATTTTTAAAGTGTTTTTTAAAAATTAACCATGTAAATCGAAAATTAAATTTTCGATTTACATGGTTAATTAAAATATTTCTCTATTAATTTATCACATAAATCCCTACAATTTAAAACATCTATATTGGCATTAATCATAAAGTTATCTGTATTGGGAGCCACCACAAATACATAAGATAAATTTAAATCATCCATAACTTCATAAGTTCCTCGAGTAAGTTTAGGAACCGCACTAAATTTAACTTCAATTCCAATTTTTTTATTATTGGGAAAACTTAAAATAAAATCTATTTCAGCATAATTATTCGATCTGAAAAAATTAAATTTTTTGTATATTCTAAGGAGTAAATTATAAATAAGTTTTATTTTATCATCTACTTTAATTAGTTTTATAACAACAAAATTAAATATAGTGATTAAAGTAACTTGTGCAATTATTGAAAAAGAAAATCGAGTTTTGGTGGTTTAGAGAAGTGCTAAAATGAGCTTGCCTTTAAAATGGGAGTTTCCAGGTGGTAAAATTGAAAATAATGATAGTGAGGAGGATTGTATAATAAGGGAAATAAAGGAGGAGTTAAATTTAGATATAGTTGTTTTAAAAAAGTTACAATCTTCTTTTTATAAATATCCAAATTTATATATTGAATTAATTCCTTTTGTTGCAAAACAACTTAATTATGATATTAAACTCATAGAACACGCTGATTATGTATATCTTTTAAAAGAAGAATTATTTAAAATTGATTGGGCTGAAGCAGGTATACCTATTGTAAAATTATATTTAAACTTATGAATCAAGGAATATACGAGGAACTAGTTACACAATTGGTAGCCAATAAAATTAATGAACTTAAAAAAGATGCTTATTATATCAATAAATCGAAAATTGACAAAGAAGAGGCATCATTGATTATATCTCGACATTTATCAAATACAATTAAAGGTGCGCTAGATGTATTAAAAGGAGAACACCAAATTGAAGAGCAGATTGAAATTGCTAATAAGATTATCCAATTTCTTAAATCTGAATTAAAAGATAGTAATTTTGACTCTGATTTAATAGAATGTGAAGGTGAAATTTTAAAGGCAGTTTTCGCTAAAATTGATGCACATTTTTCCAACTTAGATTTACATTTAAAAGAAATAACACCCTATTCAAGATTAAGCTTTAGTGAATTATTTACTGGAGGAAGTAATTTGAATTTATCATTGGAAAGTGAACTTAAAAAAGAGATTCTTTCATCCAATAGAATCGATTTATTAGTTTCTTTCATCAAATTTAAAGGAGTAATTATTTTAGAAAGAGAACTTAAAGAGTTTACTAAAAGAGGAGGCCAGCTAAGAGTTATAACCACAACATACATGGGCGCTTCTGATTATAAAGCAATTCAATTACTTTCAAAATTAGAAAATACTCAAGTTAAGATTTCATATAACACGGGAAACGAAAGACTTCATGCTAAAGCGTATTTATTTTACAGAAATACTGGTTTCCATACGGGATATATTGGCTCTTCAAATTTTTCAAGATCTGCGTTAACTGATGGCTTGGAATGGAATTTAAAAATTACGACAAAAGAAGTTAGTCATATTATTGATAAATTTCAAAAAACTTTTGATTCGTATTGGAATGATGGAGATTTTGAATTATTTGATGATAGTATTCACAAAGAAAAACTCATCGAATCCTTAAAAAAAGGAAGTAAGAAAACAATAGGAGAAATTAATTCAAATACATATTTTGATTTAAAACCTTATCCGTTTCAAAGTGAAATCTTAGAAAAACTAGAAGTTGAAAGAACAATTCATAATAGATTTAGAAATTTAGTAGTTGCTGCTACTGGTACTGGTAAAACGGTAATTTCTGCATTCGACTATAAAAATTTTAAAAAGTGTAATAAATCGGCTAAGTTACTTTTTCTTGCCCATCGTAAAGAAATTTTATTACAATCTATTTCGACATTTCAAGGTGTTCTAAGAGATAATAATTTTGGAGAATTATGGGGTGATGGAATTACTCCTTCAAATTATGAATATGTTTTTGCACTTATTCCTACGCTTAATAACAGACTTGAAAACCTTGATTTATCAAGAGATTTTTATGATTTTATTGTTATTGATGAATGTCACCACTTAACAGCCTCATCTTACAGAGGAATCATAAATTATTTTCAACCAAAGGTTTTATTAGGTCTAACAGCAACTCCTGAAAGAATGGATGGTGGAGATATTAAAGAAGATTTTCATAATAAGATTGCAGCTGAAATAAGATTACCAGAAGCATTAAATAGAAAATTATTGTGTCCTTTTCAATATTTTGGTGTCTCTGATAGTATAGATTTAACTAATATTAATTGGGAAAGAGGTCGGTATATTCCAAGCGAATTAAGTAATTTATATACAGGAAATGATAGGCGTGTAGGTGAAATAATTAATGCTTTAGATAAATATACTAAGGATTTTCATGAGGTAAGGGCTTTAGGTTTTTGTGTGTCAATAGAACATGCTAAATTTATGGCTGAAAAATTTATAATGGCTGGATTTAAAGCAGATTATTTAACGAGTAATTCAAATTCGAATAGAGATTTAGTTAGAAATCAATTACAAAAAAAAGAAATCAATTATTTATTTGTTGTTGATATTTTTAACGAAGGTGTCGATATACCTCAAATTGATACAGTTTTATTTTTAAGACCCACAGAAAGTTTAACAATTTTTCTTCAACAATTAGGAAGAGGTTTACGGTTGGCAGATGATAAAGAATGTTTGACAGTTTTAGATTTTGTAGGAAATGCAAGGCCTGAGTATAATTTTGAAAATAAATTTAGAGCATTAATAGGTAAAACCACTACACCTGTAAAAAAGGAAATCGAGGATAATTTCCCACATTTACCATTAGGGTGCTCAATCATTTTAGAAAGAAAAACGAAAGAAATAATTTTAAGTAATATCATTGCAGCAACTTCTTTAAATCAAAACCAACTTATTCAAAAAATTAAATCGTTTTCAAATCAAACTTCGCTTATTTTAAATCTTAAAAATTTTATCGAATTCTATGATATTCCTCTCCAATTAATTTACAAGAAAAGTAGAAATTTTGGATGGAAAAGACTTTGTGCAATGGCAGGGGTTATTAATGATTTTAATCAAGAAAATGAAAATCAAATAGTTTCTGCAATAAAATACAAATGGCTTTCTTCTGCATCAAGTAGTTATTTTAGATTTATTTTAAATCTTGCAAATAAAGGTTTTGAAGTTAAAATCAATGAGTTTTCGGAAATTGATAAAAAAATGGCATTGATGTTAAATTATGATATTTGGCCAACACCAGGTGGTTTTAGTTCATTAGAAGATGCTATAAATCAAATTGGAAAAAATAAGATTTTAGTTGATGAAATTAAAGAGCTTTTAGAGTTATTGATTGATAAAATTGATTTTAAAGAAATTGAAATTAATCTTCCTTATAATCAACCTTTAAAGTTACATGCTCGTTATACTAGGGATCAAATATTAGTAGCTTTTGGAATGAATACTTTTGAGAAAGCTTCATCAAATAGAATAGGTGTTGGTGTTGCAGAAAACAAAGATTTAAATACTGAGTTATTATTTATAAATCTATTTAAATCGGAGGAAGATTTCTCGCCAACAACTATGTATGATGATTATGCAATTAATGAACGATTATTTCACTGGCAAAGTCAAAATTCTGCAGGTCCAAACACTTCAAAGGGTAAATCATATATTGAACAAAAGAAAAATGGAAAAAAGATTTTACTTTTTGTTAGAGAAAAAGCTGAAGATGAATTTGGCAATACAATGGGCTATGTTTTTATAGGTGAGGGTTTAATAAATAATTTTTATGGTTCTAAACCAATGAATATTGAATGGGAATTAAACGAACCTATTCCTCACTATTTATGGAAAGATGCGGCTAAATTAAGAGTAGGGTAAACAATTAAAATTACTTAATTTTCTAATAATCATAATTCCATGCTCACCTTCCAACAAAAAATATTGGTATTACAAAGCATTTTAAATGATGTGGGAGAGAGTTATTCGGAGGGTTTTAAACGGATGTTTTGTTTTATTTAGGGGATTTTGAGGTGGGAGAAGTTAAGTTGAATTTTTTTAAAGGTTTGCAAAATGAGGAGGAGATAAAGGCTAGGTTGGAGTAGTTGCTTTCTCAAATAGTACTCAAATTTAATAAGGAGGAAGATAGTTTAGGGGATTTTATTTTTTATGAATTGAGTCGTAAGTAGATTAAGTAACTAATAAAAGAAGCTCAAATTGTTGTGGTAAAATCTGGCAATTCAATTATGGTTAAAACATATTTTGAATTTGGTATATGAATTTTGGAAGAAGGTCACAAGGGTAGAGGATTTTCAAAACGAAATTTGGATATTATTATTAAATTCTAATTAACACAAAAGATTGCGAAATCAGTGATTTCGCAAAGTGTAAGTTGGTTAAATTATCTACATTTGATATGAATATTTGATGTAAACGAGCGAAGGTACTACGAAATAGAAACCAATAAAAATTGGGCAGTATGGAAGTCAAAGTATTGGCAAAGGTTTTTCATAATAAAATTGAAATAGATGCGCCAATTTTATGTTACTTAATCAATTGCGCAGACAGTGTTTGCGCAATTGAAATAAGATGGATTAATTATCTTGATTTTATATAGACAAATGATGTTTCATCGGCTTTCCAACTCTAAAATTCCCTTACAAAAAATCACCAATCACTTACCCCAAAAATGCGGTGAGGGGGCTGCTGGCGTGGGCTTTGGAGGTTACGGGAGCTAGTTTTGCTTCGTAAGCCATTCTTCCGGCTTCTACTGCTAATTTAAATGCTTTTGCCATTTGTACAGGATTGTCGGATACGGCAATGGCGGTGTTTACCAAAACAGCATCGGCTCCAATTTCCATAGCTTTTGCGGCATGTGATGGTGCACCAATTCCGGCATCTACAATTACAGGAACATTACTTTGCTCGATAATAATTTCGAGGAAATCGATGGATACCAAACCTTTATTACTCCCAATTGGTGCGCCTAAGGGCATAACAGCAGCAGTACCGGCACTTTCTAACAATTTACATAAAACTGGGTCGGCGTGAATATAAGGCAAAACAATAAAGCCTTTTTTAGCTAACTCCTCGCAAGCTTTTAAAGTTTCGATAGCATCGGGCAATAAATATTTTGGATCGGGGTGGATTTCTAATTTTAACCAATTGGTTTCTAAAGCTTCGCGAGCTAGTTCGGCAGCAAAAACAGCTTCTTTAGCAGTGCGCGCCCCAGAGGTATTGGGTAATAAATGCACATTAGGAATATGTAAATGATTTAATAAATCGTCGTTTTTATCCTTAACATCAACTCGTTTTAAAGCAACAGTTACCAACTCGCTGCCCGATTCGATAACCGAATCTTTCATTAAAGTATTGTTTTTAAATTTCCCTGTTCCTAAAAACAAACGAGAAGAAAAAGTTTTATCGGCAAAATTAAAAGCGCTCATGTTTTATAAGTTTAAGTTAACCACCTTGGGTAGCCGTAATGATTAAAATTTCGTCGTTGGGATTAATTATAAAATTTCCCCAATTTATTTTGGGAACAACCTTATTGTTTACTGCAATTGCAACGCCTTTATGGGGGATTTTTTGTGCAACAATTAACTCGTTAACGGTACAATTGTTAGGCATTTCTACCTCCTGATTATTTACTTTTATTTGCATAGTAATTTAGTAAAATACGCTTTAGCAAATACCGTAAATTTAGCCTTTTCCCTTCGATTGCATTATCATACCGAATAAAGATTAAATCCAGCTTTTAATTCGTTAAACTTTTAAAAACTTTTTAATCTACTTTCGGCATCAACCATTGTATATTTTAAAATTCGTTATACTTATTTAAAATACAATTGGTATGAATATCAGGTTCAAAGGGTTTTTCTCAGCCATAACAGCACCCCTAAAGTACCACGAATGTACAGTATTTTAATTAAATACGTACCTTTGTGTTTCGTTAAAATTATTAAAATGAGTGAAACTCCAACACATTCCGGTAAATTAATCATATTTTCTGCCCCCTCTGGCGCAGGAAAAACTACTTTAGTACATCATTTGTTAAGCAAAAAATTTGGTTTAGAGTTTTCGATTTCTGCCACCACTCGTGCTATACGAAAAGGAGAAGTGGATGGTAAAGATTATTATTACTTAAGTATCGAAGATTTTAAAAAACGAATTGATAACAAGGAATTTGTGGAGTGGGAAGAGGTGTATGCCAATAATTTTTATGGCACCTTACGTACAGAAGTAGAGCGTATTTGGGCCAAAGGAAATCATGTGATTTTTGATGTGGATGTGGATGGAGGATTAAATTTAAAACATGCTTTTAAAGATAAGGCATTGGCAATTTTTGTGATGCCCCCATCATTGGAAAGTTTACGCTCACGCTTAGAAACTAGAGATACCGAAACGCCAGAATCTATTGAGCGAAGAATGAAAAAAGCACCGCAAGAACTGGAAAAATCGGTTGGTTTTGATAAAATTATTTTAAACGATGATTTGAATGAGGCGAAGAAAAAAGCCGAAACTTATGTAAGAGAATTTTTACAACATTAGTTTAGGAGATTTCACGCAAAGTCCGCAAAGTTTTCACGCAAAGTCCGCAAAGAATTTAAGTTTATTTAAACAATCCGACTCCAGTAAATTGAATAGTTTTACCTACCAATTGTATAGGTGCTTCAAGGTTATTGGTAAACAAACCGCCTGTTCCTAAACCTTGTGGCATGTTGTTGTGGGTGATAGCCGCAAATTGTGCAATGGCATTTAAACCCAAGTTACTCTCTAATGCAGAGGTAATCCACCATTTAACTTTGTATTGTGCACATAAATCTATCCAATCCTTAGTGGCTACAAATCCACCCAATAAACTGGGTTTAAAAATTAAATATTTTGGTTGTATGGCACGTATTAATTTTTCCTTTTCGGTGTATTCTTCCACGCCAATTAATTCTTCATCTAAGGCAATATCAATAGGGCTTTGTGCGCATAAATCTCTCATAAATTCCCATTGTTTTGTAGCAATGGGTTGCTCGATGGAGTGAATATGGTATTTAGATAATTTATCTAACTTATAAAAAACTTCATCGGTTTTCATAGAGCCGTTAGCATCTAATCGCAACTCGATATCCTTTGTGCTAAAGTCCTTTCGAATCAATTCCAATAACTTTAATTCGTTATCGAAATCAATTCCGCCAATTTTTAATTTCACACAGGAAAAACCCTGCTCTATTTTATGAATAATTTGTTGGCGCATACCCTCGTACTCACCCATCCAAATTAAACCATTAATTTCTATCGACTTTTTACCCAAAGTAAAATCGGATGGAAAATACACATGAGGCTTTTGATGTTTAAGATTTAAAATAGCCATTTCCAATCCCATTTTAATAGAGGGATGATTTTTTAAACCCAATTGTAACCAAAATTTATAGTTTTGGATATCCTCGCAAAGAGCTTGTAAAATTTCGATGTAATTATTTGGATTATCTACACTTAGGCCCAACAATGGACTACATTCACCTTGTGCTACAAAAGATGGGTTTTGTGCGTCCCAAATTTGTATAATGTATATTGTTTTTTTTGTTAAAGTATCGCGTGAGGTTTTGGCTGGGGTTTTAAATTGAAGGTGATATATAAAAAAATTAGCTTTTAAATTATCTGTTGGTATTTGTAAATCAATTAACATTTGCTTAGTTTTTTAAGATATCCACTAATAACAACAACGAAAAAATAAAAGCGCTTATTGCCATTTTTTTTAATTCGGGATCAAAATCTTTTTCATTTTTAACTTTTAGGATAGTAAATAAATGTATCAACCAAAAAACGATGGGAATTAAAAAAAGTTGAGCGCCATCAAAATACAAATGATTAAATACCAAAGTAAGCACCAATGCACCATATACTAAAATGATATGATACATTTTGGATGCTTTAAAGCCTAAGCGAACTGCTATAGTATTTTTTCCAAATTGTGCATCGTTAACCCTATCGCGCATGTTGTTTAAATTTAATACGGCAACCGATAACAAACCAATAATAATTGCAGGGAATAACACTAAATTGGGAAGCTGTTGTGCATACAAAAAATAAGTGCCACATACGCCCACTAAACCAAAAAATAAAAATACAAATATATCCCCCAATCCTTTGTATCCATAGGCATTTTTACCTGCGGTATATTGTATAGCTGCCCAAATGGCTAATAATCCCAATGCTAAAAAACCTAAGATATATAAGATGTATTGTAGCGGAAAAGCAATAAATAAAAGGCTTGTGCCAAATAAAAAGGATAATATTGCAAAAAGGTATAAGGATTTTTTCATAGCGGACAAAGAAATTTCGCCCGATTGAACAGCGCGCGCGGGTCCAATCCTATTTTCATTGTCCACGCCCGATTTTGCATCGCCGTAATCGTTGGCTAAATTGGATAAAATTTGTAAAAATAGGGTAGTGCAGAGGGTAAAAAATAGTATAGCACCATTAAAATTGTTGGTGAGCAATGCCATTGCACTAGCGGTTAAAATGGACGAAAACGATAAGGGTAAAGTACGTAATCTAAAAGCTTTTATCCAAGGTTTAATATTTGCCATTTTATTTTAATTTGAGGGAAAAGTACACACGAAAATGCATCCGCTTGGTTTGTTTCGTTTTAACAAAACTGTTCCGTTGTTTTGCTCTACCAATTGTTTTACAATAAATAAACCCAAGCCAGTTCCTTTGGTTTTACGTGTGTTTTCGTTGCCAATACGGTAAAATTTTTCAAATACTTTATCCTTATCTTCTTTAGGAATTCCTGGTCCTTTATCGCTTATACTAAAAGCAATATGTCCTTCTTTTTCAAATAAACTAATAATAATAGCAGTTTTCTCGTGGGTGTATTTTATGGCATTTCCAATTAAGTTTACCAAAATCATTTGCACCGAATTTTTATCCGCGTTGAGGTAAACATCTGGCTGAATAATAAATTCAAAATCGATATCTCTTTTGTTGGTTTCCATCATTTTTAAAGCGATATTTTGGATAGATTCCGATAAGTTAAATTTTTCTTTTATCAACACATAAGCATTTTCCTCTAAACTTGTTACGGTTAAAATGTTTTCCACCAAATCGTTTAATCTATTGGTTTCATCCAAGGATTTTAAAATTATATCGTTTTGTTTTTCCTTGTCTAAATCGCGCTTTTTTAGAGTTTGCAAGTATAATTTTGTAGCTGCAATAGGTGTTTTTAATTCGTGTGTTATACTTAGTAAAAAGTTGCGCTGCTGATTAGAGAATTGTATTTCTTTTTTAAACGATTTGTAAGTGATATAAAAACCAATGGATAAAATGATTAAAAATACACCGCCTTCGCCCAACACCATCCACAATTTTCGAGAAACATCGTTAGGGTTGTTTTGCTCTATTGTTAAGTGATAAATGTTGTACAACCACCATAAGGATTGCGCAAATACATACAACAATAAAACAATAAAAAGCCAGTAAATTTTACGATTTTGCATCTTTAAATTTTAGTTGTGCAAATTTACTTTTTTATTTATCTAAATCTATCAAATTAATCAATTTTATAAAAGTAGAGTTTGATTTTCACGCAAAATCCGCAAAGTTTTTCGCAAAGAAGCGCAAAGTGTTTTTCCTTTGCGTGTTTTTCCTTTGCGTTTAATCTTAGCGGTTTTTGCGTGAGATTATATTTATATAGGATTAAAATTCACAAATTCATTTTGTTAAGGTATTTTAATTATCGGTACAATCAAAATCTTTTATGTTGTATGCAGGGTATTTTGTGGAATATCTAATTATATTTGTTCATCAAAATTTAACAAAACTATGGATATCAATAACTGGAACTATTGTAACGATTTTTTTAATTATAAAAAATTTATTTCGCGTGAGGTAAACATTGGTGATGTGCCTTTGGGAGGAGATAATCCTATTCGTATTCAAAGTATGACAACCACCGATACCATGGATACCATTGGAACTGTGGAGCAAAGTATCCGGATGATTG
>Ga0209358_10000502_pt1 | contig 34035 bp, 38 predicted proteins | sample LauGreFa1BDMLBSN_2_FD_187574 | JGI IMG/M metagenome (GOLD analysis project Ga0209358, IMG submission 187574) | Freshwater lake microbial communities from Lake Michigan, USA - Fa13.BD.MLB.SN (SPAdes) (version 2) | ecosystem: Environmental > Aquatic > Freshwater > Lake | place: Lake Michigan, USA... | reverse complement strand
TTAGCTATTTTATATAGAACTAAATACCCTATAAGGTCATCTATATCGTTATCTCCAGCAAATCCTTGGTTATTCTTTACTCTATTTAGTTTATCATCTATACGAACCTTTAATTGTTCTGCTGAATCCGCCGTTGAAAATATTCTTGCTGGCTCAAGGGCAGAGTTGCCATAGGATATATTTTTTTCAATAAGCATGTGAGCAATTTCATGACAGGTTCCCCAAATCTTATTACCTGCTGGTGCACCAACAGATCTTAAATACAAGTCACTGCAATTAAAGTTTGTTACATCTTCAAATACTGGCTTTAACATTATGCATCCATTTCTTTATATAACTGTTTTAGTCCTCTTAGTGTACCGATATCCATATATCGTCCGCCTGGTCTTACCGCCCTAATATTAGAACTTTGGTCAATCCATTCTTTTATTTGTTTTCCTGGATGGTCTAGCTTAGGATCTATGTATCTTATCATATTCTTTCGAAATAGCATAGTCCCCCACATATCTGGATAATTACAGTCGTCTACCTTATCTTCCGAGCCCAAAACCTTTCCATTTGATACCAACACTTGTCCAACACGGCCCTTTAAATCTTCTCCGCATTCCCATACTCCAAGAACTAGGTCCGCCGTTGTTTCTTTTAACATTTCTTTGTATATATTTGTTGGAGCATTTAAAATATAAGTGTCTGGCATTCCTACAAAAACTGTATCGTTGTAGTCACCGACCATAAATTTAATTGCGTCTGACATAGTTGATGGCTCACGAACAATTAGTTTAATATTCATATCCATATTTTGAACAATAGGGACCCATTCTGGTCTTGTTGCTACACGAACCTCATCGCACACCTCAAGCATCTGCTCAACGTGCCATTGAAGTAATGATCTCTCGTCAGAAATCGGTAAACAAAATTTTGGTATTCCGCCAATTCGTGATGCTTTACCAGAAGCAGGCAGAACCCCTATAGTGTTCATTATTTTTCCCAATCGTGGGGATTAAATCCGTTAGGATAGGATTCATTTACTCTAGGATCCTTTTTCCAAGCAATCCATCCTTCTTCCCTATCGTCTCCCCAATACAGATGAACTACATCTCTATCTAGAAGTCTTTTAGCATCCTCCCCGTGAAAAATATAAACCTTATTATCTTTTAGGAATGGCATCTCAATAAGCTCTGGTGCCCATTCATTAATGTGTTTTTGATACGGCTCTACACCAAGCTCACGGTATAGGGCATCAGTAAACATTTGAACATCCGTATAGTAATGAACCATATGGTTATGCTGAATAATTCCCTCAGAACATCTTTCAACGCAAAGATCTATGGCTGCTTTTAGTAAAGGGTGGCCAGCTTTAGCGGCAATTGTTTGAGTTGCTAGCCATGGAGTATCTCTTTCAATATCCAGAATCATATCGTATTCAGAGTTTAACCATGTATCTACTGGAATCTTGCAATGAGTATCCATATCAGCATATATACCACCGTGTATATAAAGAATAGCAAATCTCCACAATCCAGCTTTCATTACTCCCAAAGGTAGGTTTACGTACGTCTCGTATGTTTTTGTATCAAAGTGCTCCTTGAAGAAGTCTTCTCTGTCTTGTCCGCTCATGTATCCATGAGTCCATTCTGGATTCTGGTATGTCCATGTTCCTACGCTTTCTTTAGCGTAATCTGGTAGCGCATCAAAATTTGTTTCGTAAGTCTGCCAAATATTTTTTTCTATACTCATTTTATCTCCTTTTAATTAACTGAAACTTTTCTAAATATCTCTGTATAGTCATAGCAGAAACCTTGCACTCATCAGCAATTTCAGTCACTGTTTTCTTTTGTACTACATACCTTCTGTATAGCCATGTTTGACTCTGATATAACTTCATCGTTCTGTCAACACCTTATTAGCATAATGAGCAATTCCGAATGCATCTGCTACGTCAAAATCTGTTATAGATAAATCATACTTATTATTAAAGTAATCTACCGTTCTTTGCTTACGCATATTTCTTAACTGAGTTTTATACCAAGAGTCTGTGTATCCTGGATTCTTTACTCTAATGCCCGCCTTCTCTTCTTTAGTCGGGTTCTTATTACCAATATACGCTTGCCAAGAGCTCGGAGATATAGTAATAACTGAAGCACCCGTAGACATAAGTTCAGCAATGACAACGCCATAAACATATGATAATTTTATCACAGCATCTGGCGATCTGACAAGGATTGCTCCTTCTACAGCAATGTAATCACTCTTTAATTCATCTAACATACAACTGGTTTTAACTTTAGCGTCATGAATCTTTTCATATATATCTTGACCCACAAAATTGATCTTGCCCCACTTTAATGGCTTATCATTTTCCATTAAGCAGAAGGCTACGGAGTTTGTAGACGCATCTATGCCTAAGACTCTATTGGCTTTAGTCTTTACCAAATCAGCTAATTTCATCTATCATTCCTTTTATCTTAGACTTTGTAGTAATATCTATTTTCTTTTGGCAGGAAGCACACAAAGTAGTGTCATTGTATCTACTTAATTGTGCGCCACATTTTTTACATCCACGAGCAGCCCCATTTCGAATAGCTTTCTTTTCATAATACTTTTCCATAATCCTTCTATTAGTTGCAATGCGGCAACATTCGTCAGAACAATACTTTTGATTATGGGTTTTAGGAGTAAACTCTTTTCCATTTAAGCATTCTTTGTTGGCACAAATCACAGCTTTGGCACCTTATATGATTCTATTTGAACGGTGCCGATTAAACCTGCGTAACATTCTTTTTTAACAGGGCAGTACGTGCAAGGCATTTTTGACTTAGATGCTCCTGCTGGACGCATTGGAAGGTCTCCGTCCTTAAAGTTGTCCCATACTTCGCACATCCATGTGAATGCTTCCTCAATAATCTCTGTATTCTTTTCATTCATAGATACTGGGATTACAATAAGTTCTTGAGTGTTTTTATTCTCATACAGAAAAAAGCCTTCTTTAGCATTCTTTAACTTCATGTATGTAAGCAATTGAAGCATGTGATTAGTTGTAGGCTTCATCTCAGCCTGTCTTTGATCCCAAACCTCTTGTTTAGCCGTTTTAATTTCACCAATTACGGTCTCTGAATCATACTCCATAATTAAGTCTATAAAGCCACGAATTGGAGGATACTCATTTATAATTTCTTCTTCTTCCGCTCTCCACTCGGGCATTGTTTTAATTAAATTTTGCAAGCGTTCGTGAGCTTGTGTGCCCTGAGCCATGTTAGCAACTGCTACCGCATCGTTATCATCAATAAACATAGCACCACTAAAAGCCATGTACCAATATCTTGGGCATGTTCCGTGACCGTATCCGAGTGTGCTTGGACTAAAAGATTTCTTAGTCATCTCTCCATCTGCACGTTTTGTATTACGATATGACTCATCTAATAGCTGAGCAAACTTTTCTGGATCAAAATGTTTACCCGCATGTTTCTTAAACTTAAGATTCTTTACAATATCTCTACCCATTATGAATTATACCTAACTACATACTTAAGTGCATCCACAAGTTTGTCGATAGACTCCTTTGCTGAATAATATATATTTTTCTTATTATTGTTTACTGTGCCAGCTTTGTCTTTAGCAATTGTAGAATATACTGAAGCCATCATTGAAAACTTTGTAGACATAGCCTGTAGTTCTATAATTAGATAAGGAGCCTTAGCGGATGGAACATCTGGATTCATTAATAACTTTACCACAATCGCTAATGCTTTATCCAACTGATCATCTTTCATGTAGTCGTGGAGTTCATTAAATTCAGTAATAGAACTAATTAACTCTAAGGTATTTTTATCTTCCGCCATTTTTTGCCTTTTCTTTCTTGTCTAACTTGTCTATAAATAATCCCAACGGATATCCAATTAAAAACCCTATTGCTATTCCTGCAATTAAAAACATTTCCATTATATAAACCTCTGAACTAATCCATAGCCTATCCAAAGACCTACGATTCCCATTAGTCCAGCAAACACTGGCGGGGCAGGAATTGGTAACCTAAATATGCTAAATACTGCACCAACTGCAGCACCTACTACTGTTGTTAAAAGTATTTCTCTCATGGTTTTGCCTTTGTTTGTTTTACTTTGTAGGGGCCAAGATCGGCCTTTACGGTGCCATCTTTTCTAAGCCTGACAATCCTACCGTTTTTAATTTGAGTGTCATTAAATGGTATTTTGTTATTTCTTTTACCGCTTGACATTATTGTCCTCCCAGAACTGTATTAGTTCTTCTAATACCGCCCATTCAATTATTCCAAGTCTTACCTTAGAATCCGTTCCTATAATAATCTTTAAAGCTGGGTGCATGTCACGACTTACTTTAAAAGTATCTGTACATATTTTTGACCAGACAGGCTTGTTTAGCGCAAAGGACGAGGATGCTTCCTTATAGTCTACGAGAAACTGCTTCCATTTAGCGTCACCTTTTTGGTAATCGCCACGCCCACTGTTCTTTTGTGCTTTAGCGCCATCTCTTTTAACTTCAGATCTTTCTGACATTAGTTAACCTTAAATGAATTTTTATGACCATCTGGACATTCCCAACTCATAGTCAACAACACTGCATCCCAAAAATATTCTTCTGCATCCTTATCGCATTTAGCGCAAGGCTTCTTACCACCAAACTTTTCGAGTTCTACTGGCTTTATTTCTTCTTTATGAAAAAATTCATTAAGATCTGGCACGAATTTCCTCCTGTAGTTCTTCAACTACTTTAGGGTTATCACGAAGGTACTGTACTGCCTTTGCTCTTCCCTGAAATCTTTCTCCATTAACTGTATACCAAGCGCCACCCTTTTCTACAATGCCACACATCTCTGCAACATCTAGTGACTCTCCAACGGCATCTATACCGAGAGTGTCCCCTTGGTAATAAAAGTCGTACTGTCCCGATAAATTAGGGGGGCCGACTTTGTTGTAATCAATAATCCAGTTAACTGGTCTTCCGACTCTCTGCTCGATAATTTTGTCGCCAACTTTAACGCCAGCCTTAATAGCATTAGCCTCAGCTTCAGACGACCAAAGCTTAACGACTGTGGAAGAAAAGAACTTGACTGCCATTCCACCAGTGGGGATGTGCGAAGCATGCATAGATCCAAACTGATTTCGTTGTTGTGAGATGAGAACAAGTAGTGTGTTTTTGTTTGCATAGTTTAACATCTTGACTGCGTGGGTCATATCCTTTGCTTCAGCGCCGATTTGCTTTGTGTCTTGCAAATCTTTCATTTCATTTCCATCTTTTTCAAAATAAATAGCTGGAAGCAATGCTGAGATTGAATCTACTACAATCATATCAACGCCTGCATCCATAAGTTTAGTTGCAACATCAACCATATCGTTAACTGTTTTTGCTGGAGAATAAATTAATTTATTAGAATCAACTCCTAATTGTTCTGCCCAAGAAGGGTCGTAAGAATGCTCTGCGTCTATCCAAGCACATGTCTTTCCTTCTTTTTGAGCCAATGAGATCATCTGTAAACAGAAAGAAGATTTACCAGCAGACTTATTTCCCCAAACAAGAATCTGTCTTCCATAAGCAAGTCCACCCTTAAGGGCAAGGTTTAATCCTATGCTGGGTGTTGGTTGCTTATCTACATTTACATCTACTGCTGATTGAACTCGTGCCCTTGTTTTTGGATCTAATTTTGCTAATATATCATCTAATACAATTTCCATTATTATTCTTTCTTCTCTCTGCTTATTATATCATTAAAATAGGTTGCCGTGAAGTCTTGGACGCTCTTTATTTTTATTTATTTTTGCCTCTAATACTTCATCTAAGCTATGAAGAATTTGTTCTTCATTCCTCATTGCTGCGTAAACATCTAATAGTCGAATAATAACGTCAGCCATTTCTTCAACTACCTGCTCACTTCCTTTAGATTTTCTAATTGCTTCTAGTACTTCAGTAACTTCTGAATGTACAAGTGCAAGCTTGTTTCCAATCTTGTCATGAGAATATTCTCCATCCCAAAACCCCTTCTCTCTTGCTATTTCATGAAGCATTGCTGCTAATGCATCAAGTCCGTAGTCTGCTAAAATATCATTGCTGTTCAATTTTGTCCCTTAAACTAAATGTAAATGATGGGCCTTCCTCATCATAATCTATTACTAATTCTTTTTCTGATGCCCCTGCGTCTAAAAACCTTAGAGTAGGAACAGTTAGCTTTCCGTATTCTTCTAAAACAGCAACCAATACTTGGTTAATGCTTATTGAGGTAACTAAGCCCTGTATATCATCTGTCACTTTATCTCCTTAATATTTAAAGTACCGTCATCAAGTTTTGATATGATAACCTGACACTTCATTCCCTCACGCATTTTAGCTAGGGCGATCTTATATAGACTAGAAAAAACAATTGCTCTAGTTAGGTTTTTGTCCTTATCAGATAGTACTATATGTGCCATGGTTTTACCAGCCTTTGTTTTATAAGGTGTAAAGTCGACAACCATATATTCTTTTTCATCTAAGTCATATTCTTTTCTATATAAAAAATCTACAAATGTATTAGTTGAGTCGGGAGTAATATCCTGAACCTTTACATACTTAGCAATTCTATTATCTCCGACCAAAATAAAATACATCTGTCCAGTCTCTATAGGGGTTTGCTCATTATGGAATAGTCCTATGGCACCAGTTTCATCTACAAGTTCTACTCTCGCCCACCCAGTTCCACGCTTGATTGATTTAACCATTCCAAACATTACGAATGCCCCAAGGTCATCAAACTCAGATATGGGTCTGGCTTGAGATTTAATTCTTGGTGGAAGATCTAAGTTGAATGTAGGTATACCAAGGTACTCATAGTAATTCTCTTTTTCTTTACCGTCTCGTAGGTTATCATCAAATGCCGCCCCGCCAATTGCATTTAATGCAGAGATGGCTCTACTATTAATACCGCTACCCTTTACGGAAGCTTTTTGTATAAACTCAGCATAGTCTGCATAAGGTCTTTTTTCCATAATCTTATTAGCAATACTGTCTGATATAAATTTAACTTCAGCTAATCCAAATCTAATTGAGTCCTTCTGCAAAGAAAAATAAATATCTGACTCATTAATATGTGGCAGAAGAACTTTAAGTCCTAAACGCTTAGCCTCAATTAAGTATTCCGTACGAACATCTTTATCATTTTCATTTTTAAGAATCGAAAACATAAACTCAAGAGGGTGATAAGTTTTAAGCCAAGCTGTATAATAACTAAGCATGGAATAAGCAACAGCGTGAGAACGATTAAAAGAATAACCTGCGTGAGCCTCAAAATCATGCCATAGATGTTGAGCTTCCTTTTTACTAATATGCTTTTCAGCCCCTTGTATAAACTTATCTTTGAACTGATCGAATTCTTTTGCATCTTTCTTCTTTCCAATAATTTTACGAACCTTGTCGGCTTCTGCCCAAGTCATTCCACCCAAGTGTACGCAAGCTTGCATAACCTGTTCTTGATAAATAATAACGCCATAAGTATTCTCTGTAAAAGGCTTCATTATGTTGTGAACATACTGAACCGCTTCCTGACCGTGCTTTCTTTTAATGTAAGAAGCACCTACGGTATTCATAGCTCCTGGACGAACCAAGGCGTTAGATGCTGCAAGATCTTCAAACTTATCTACACCCATCTTAATTAATAGGTTAGTGTATGGTGTTGCTTCAGCTTGGAACACACCCTTAGTATATCCTTCGCTTAAAGTCTTATACACCTTACTATCATCTAAAGGTATCTCAGAAAGATTAATCTGTTTACCAGAACGATCTTTAATAGACTTTAATGTGTCTGCTATAACCGACAATGTTTTAAGGCCAAGGGCGTCCATCTTAATTAGCCCTATGTCTGCAACAGTATCCATATCGTATGCGACCACTGGTATTCTTCCAGAAACATCATCATCTGAATCCGCTCTAGATTCTACTGGTGCAAATTTTCTCAAGTCATCTTTGGCAACAACAACTCCTGCAGCATGAACTCCAACGCTACGGATCTTTCCTCTTAGCTTTTCTGCTAGCCAAGTTACCTCTGGATACTTTAATCTAAACTCTTTTGTATTGGGAGAGTCCATATAATCTTCAAATGTATCTACCTGCTTTAGTGCACGATTAACATCAGACAATGGGACCATAAATACACGAGCAGCATCCCTAATCACACCCTTGTCTTTAAAATAAGTGTAGGTGGAAATAGAAGCAACATGCTTAAACTTTTTCTTTAAATAATCTTTAACCTCTTTACGACGACGGTCTTCAAAGTCTGTATCAATATCTGGAAAGTCATTACGCTCAGGATTAATAAATCGGAAAAACAAAAGGTCATATTCAATTGGATCTACATCTGTAATACCTAGGGCATAGCAGACAAGGGAACCAGCGGCGGAACCACGACCTGGACCAACCATAATATTATTATCCTTTGCCCAATTAACCATATCGGCTACAACTAGGAAATAAGAGGCAAAGTTTTTTTCTTTAATAATTTCTAGTTCTTCTATAAGTCTTTGGTCATATACGTCATTTCCAAGCCAGTTCTCTCTCAGGCGTAGCCTTTCTAAGCCCTCAAAGGCCATCTGGGACAGCTTTTCGTCGGCATTGGTCTTGGGGACTGGGAGAAGGTCTAGACCCCTGTTAAAATCGTATTCTCCAATTTTATCGGCTATCTCCATAGTATTGGTATATATATCGGTTCTATTTATACCAGCCTTATTAAAATCCGCCTCTATTTCAGCCCTAGTCTGAATAAATAGATTATAGTCTACAAATGATATCTTTCGGTCAGGATAAAGATAGTTAAATCTATCTAACATATCCTTCATCTGACGAGACATTTCAAAGTCTGCCTCTTTGTCTGCTTTTGGAGATGTAGATAGAATAAGCATAGCCTCTTCTAATATACGGTCTTCTTCTTTAGCAAAGTGGGCATCTCCTGTTGCCACCGCCTTAATTTTAAGTTCATCTGCTAGAGACAGCAAGCCTTCATTTATTTCTTTCGGATTGTGAGCCTGAACCTCAATATAAAAATCTTCACCGAAATTTTTCTTAAAGTCTTTGAGAATGAGTTTAGCTTCAGAGAACTCATTCTTCTCGATGCACTTAGAGATAAGACCATTAAGGCATCCAGACAATACAATAATGCCTTCCGAGTATTCATTTAATATCTCCCTATCAATACGTGGCTTATGATAAAAGCCTTCGTTCCATGCAAGCTCTTGCAAAATGTTTATGTTTTCTAATCCCTTTTTATTTTTTGCTAATAGAATAATATGATTGTATGCCTGAATTGATTTATCTGTTTTAGATGAACGATCAAATCTGTCTGTGGGGGATATGTATGCCTCAACCCCAAGTATAGGCTTTATGCCTTGATCTTTACATGCTATCTGCATTTCACGATGTGAAGATAGTGTTCCATGATCTGTAATTGCTAATGCTGTCTGACCAGCATCCTTTGCTGCCTTTACAAGTTCGGCAGGAGAGTTAAGACCATCCATTAATGAATAGTAAGAATGCACATGTAAATGTGTGAATGACATTAACTCTCCGCCTTTAATCTGAACTTACCAGTCTACGCTGCTACTTGAAGCTGAAGACTCTTCTGCATTACCTGCTTCGCCCATATAGAAGCCTTCTTGCTCTGCATATGGAACGTGGCGTACTGCTGTTTTTTCTAGGTCATACAATTCTAGCGCAGTGAAATCAAATGGTGTTTCGTCTTTTGCTAATGGAATAATTGTATAACTTGTGTCTGTCTTTGAACCATTGCGCTTAATTCTCCACATCAAGTTAGTGATGCTTCCCATTTCGCCAGCGTATTCAATTAAGGTAGGTGTAATTGTTTTACCGCTTGTACCTTGTGAAAGAATTGCAACATATGGCTCTTCTTTACCATCGTCTACCAAGACGTTGATATATAGGCGGGTCCTGGCCTTCCAGCCAGCCTTTGGATCCTTGCGATGTTGTTCGTTTGCCCAGTCACGTCCCTCTGACTCCATTGTATCTAGAGCCTTGCGACGATAATCCTTTGGGTTAGTGTGCTCTAATGCGATAAATCCGCAACCAAGCTTATCATTATATGTTGGTGAATCTGGATCAAGTTCCTGAAGGAATCTAATCTTTACGCTTTCGCCGTCTTCAACTTTTAGCCAACGGCCTTTATTTTCGTCTCCGCCAGAATATGACGGCTTATCGAGTGCTTTGTTTAGGTCCTTTAGACCTTTTACTATACTCATATGTATCTCCTTATTTGTAGTTGATGGTATATATCCATCTGTATTTTCATTATATCATGAGTTCCAGGATCTGTATTCCATGTCGGATACAGAATTTTTAATACAGGCTTTTATCTCCTCGTCGGTTAAATCGCCAGCATCTTTTGCACCATGAGGATATATCTTACCATATTCGTACGAAGCCCACAAGAGGTCTTTGAATTTTAATTTATTGGCTATGCTATATCCCAATTCTCTGCCAGCAACATCATTGTCTGTCATAATAGTTATTTTATTAAAATGTCTGTTTAATAGGTTATGTTGTTCTGTTGATAAGAACCCACCTAGTGTTGCCACGACGTTTGGAAACCCAGCCTGATGTATACGTATTGCATCAAAGCTGGACTCTACAACTATAACCTGATCTCCAATTTTTTTGGCACGGTGAATATTAAATAATGTTTTGCTCTTAGGCAAATTTGTACTGTTCTTAAATGCTTTACCCTCAATTGATCTTCCAACAATACCTATAGCCATTCCATCTGGGCTATGAACTGGAACAGTTACCATGCCCATATTTTCTGAATAGCCTAATTCAAAGTAGGAGCATGCTTCTGATAATATGCCACGAGACTTAAAATATTCTTTGGCTTTATCGCTTGACATTAATCCACTGTGCAGTTTACCTAATGTGTCTTTAGAAAACTCTTCAAAGACAGGCTTGTCTGACATTGTCTCTGCAAGCAACTCGTCAAAGTTTTCTAGGGCTTCCGCTTCCTTTGAAGATATAAATCTCATTGCTTCAAACTCTGTCTTATTCATAACACGCTTGACTAATTCTTGAAGAGTACCTGCTTCTCCGCATGATGGATTAAAGCAAATGAACGCACCCTTTTCACGACTTACGCTAAAGCTAGATGTGTGTCTGTTGGAATGAAATGGGCAGTAACATAGAAAGTCATTACCCGTTTCACCAGTTACCTGCAATCCTATTGATTTTAGGATTGACTTGATATGTGCTGGCGTGTATTGCGTGGTATCGACTTCCCTTGTGTTATACCCTCTGATTGCCATGCCTTCTTCTTTCCCACATAAACACCATGAATGCTCATCAAGAACTTCCATGTCTCGCCCGTAAATTCTACCGAAAAGGCAGGGTCTATGTCAAGTACCCTGACGTATCCTTTTCCTCTCATGTCATGTGTTAATAAATTTTCATACTGCGGTCTTAAACTTATTAACTGAGAGTTATCCTCAAACTCTACCTCGATCTGAAACCTTTTAATTTTTCGATGGGTCATTATTTATAGATGGTAGGTTTTCATAAATCGGAGTAATAATACCTCGATTAATATCCCAATCGAGATAGAAATCAAAATCTTGACCGTGACGGTTTTTTCTTGAAACAACTTCAATCATATTGGTTCCTGGGTATCTGTGAATAGCCATTGCCATATCAGCATCATACTCAATTGCCTTTGACCAAGCAACTTGACTCATCATTGGAGGGTTCTCTTGATCTGAGATATCATCTGCTGTGGCTGCAGTAATATCTATTACGGGAATGTTATTTGATACCGCTAGAAGTTTAAACTCACGAGAGATATTACGGTTACGCTCTACCTCAGAGTTGCTTCTCTTATTGTCATTAAATAGCTGGTGGTAATCAAGGATGACTAAGTCTGGTTTATGTTGGTCAATCTTGCCTTGAATAGTTGCAGGTGTTACTTCTGCTGTTCCTTCATTTGATACTAGGATAAATGAATTCTTTCCAGCAAACTTTTTCTGACCCCAAGATTTAAATGTATCAACATCTACATCGCCTTTTGAGAAATCAGATGCTTTAAATAATCCAGAACCCATCATTGTATATATTCGGTCACGCATATTTTCTGGAGACATTTCAAGAGATACAATCATTGGCTTAAAGCCTTGCTCCCATGCTTTGCATGCCAAATAGGAAGTAAACCATGTCTTACCTTTTCCTGGCCAGCCGATAGCAACAATTAAATGTCCTGGAGCCATACCTGTAGGGTATGCAGCATCAATTGCTTCAAAGCCAGTCAAGATTCCTGGACTTCCGCCCATTACTGCAGAACGCTCTTTAACTGAAAGGAAGTGATTCTCTGCTGCCTCTAGGTCAATAACATCTACGTCACGAACATTGTTTGTAAACTTTGTTAACGATGCAAGCTTCATTTGCATTTCTGCAAGAACACGGGCTGCCGCATCTTCTTTTAATGCGGATCCAGATTGAATAAGAATTGATTTTAGTCTACTGGTTAAATACTCGTTCTTAAGTTTATCTAAGTAGTAGCCAGTCTCACCTTTGGTTGCAACTGGCTCAAAGTCCTTGAAGCGCTCTACTAATATTCCTACCTCTGGGACAGCCTTAAACTTATAGTAATATGACTTTAAGGAATTCCAAATGTCACGGTGTGATGTAAAGATATCGTCTACGTTATCTGCAAGCAGTGTACTGATATCTTTATTCTTACATACTGCAGAGATTAGTTCCGCCTCTGTATTCATTTATCTCCCTCAACCATTCTTTTAGTCTCTTCTCTTAAAATACTTCTGTGTACCTTATCCTGCTCTGTATCATGCTGAACTCTATCAATCTTATCGAAGTTGTAATAAAAAAATTGTAGTGGGTGTCCATACTTAGATGTTTTAAAGTAATATATCAAAAGCTGTTTAGCCCTCTCAAATCCTACGCTATCTATAACATCTTGCATAGCCCATTTTTCTCTAAATTTATTTAACTTAGGTTTTTTATTATACTTCTCTAAATAAAGAGATTCGTATAAGCCAATAAGAACATATGGCTGTTTCTCATTTGCCACTGTTCAATTCCTTTTCAACCTCACGAGTCTTTTGAATAAGCTTGTTTTCTACAAAGGCGTATACTCTCTCGGTAGCCGTCTCTACATTTTCTCCTTTACGAACGTCGTCTTCAACTCCAACATTAATCCTAATGCTTTCGTAATTTCCGAGGTTACGTGTAAAAGATAGATCTATCTTAACTCTTGTTTCTGCCATTACTCCGCCTTCCATACAGGGACAAATTTACCGTCAGTGGTCTTAGTATACAATATTAAATTGTGTTTGAGAAGGGCCTGCAATTCTGCTCTTGAAGGAAGATCTCTTATATGGCCAGCATCAATAATAAATTGATGAATGTCCAAAATGTCCGATTCGCTTAACATATATTTAGACCAGGTGCTTTCTGGATTACTAATTGGATATACTTTCTGGGGCTGTTTAATTTTTCCCTGCAAAATATATTCTTCAATTGTTACCCTATGCCTGCCTAAAATTTTGCCTGCCTCTAATACAGTATATGCTCTTTCCATATTTTTATCTACTTGGACATATGAATACATGACTCTTTTTTTATCTAAATAGGACCACGCTACTACTTCGTCTTTAGCTCTAGATAGTCTTAGTACTTTATGTACTTTACCATTTAAGAAGAAATAGACGAACTTTTTGCGTAATCTCTGTCTGTTTTCTCTAGCCATTTACCAAACGCACTTGTCTCCTTGTTGACCATCCATCGCTTACCGCAAAGAATGCAAAATAATTCTGTGTGTAATTTTTGAGAGAATACTCTATCAACAAATACTCTACCACTACACTTTTGGCATTTCATCATAGCGCAAAAACTTTTCCGTCCACGACACATGAGTAATCTGGGGCAACGTGGATCATTTGAATATGAGGATAATCATTTACAATATGCGCTATTGCAAATCCCTTTTGCCAGTCGTGATGCTGTGTATATTTCATTCCTGGACCCTTTTCATCACACATGTGTCCAATCTCATATCCACGAAGAGTTTCTCCTTCTCCGCCGTTTCTTAATTCATAGGTTACAAGGTGGGATGCAATTCTGTGAGAGTGTCCCCTAATTAAAGATACCTGTAGGTCTTCCATATCTTTTCGGACTGAGCCTGTTGCTGCAATTGAAATTCCATGATGTACGTGAACATCCCCGAAGCGTTTCTTTGGCAATGAGTCATAGTATATGTATTCATATCCTAGTGTGTCCAAGTTCCACAATGTTTCTGGGGTAACTTCTTTTAAATAATCTGGAAGCTTAGCATCCATATAATTAAAAATACGAACGTCGTGATTTCCTAGCGCTGAAAATAATTGTGCATCTGGAAGCATCTCACGAGTCTTTGTATAAAACTCTCTGGCGCCTTTAGCCTCATGCCTCATCATAGGAACAATTAAATCTTTACTATCTGTCTTGTGTAAATTTAAAAACTCTGCTGATCTGCCTTCGGTATATTTGCTATAGCAAGCCTGGTCGTCGGTATCGCCAAGGTAATCTACTACGTCTGGCTTAAACCATTTAAGGACCTTAAACCACAGAGCAATCATTTTATCATCTTGATATGGGAATTGCTGATCTGAAGATAGCATCCATTTTAAATCGTTAGCCATTTATTTCCTTACGTAAAAAAAGTCACGAGTCCGTGACTTGATATTTAACAAATTGTAGCATATTTAACCAGCCTGTCAATAGGCTAGGATTGATTTTGAATTGCTAAAAAATATAAACTTACTTTTTTAGAAGCACTGTAGGCTCTAATTTGAGCTCGTGCCCCTGTTTTTGAAACCGAACCCTTTATAATGCTTGCAGAATACATTGACTCTTTATTGTTTTCTGCAATTGGAGTTAAAATTATTGCATCAGGTACTTTTTGAAATCCTGCACCTTCATAATTAATAACAAACTCTGTGCCTCCACCAGCAGTAGTTATTGTTTTTTCAGCAGTTACTCCGCCAAAAAATCTAGGTGGGACAAAATCGGCAACTTCTTTTTCTGTAAGATTTTTAATATCAATATTAGATCCAGCACTAACTTTTGCCCCAGCCAATGCAGTTGCTTTAGCCACCTCTGTTTTTAATCTTTGTAGCGTTGCTGCATCAATCGGATCACCATCGTTAAAGGTATCGCTCATTATATACTTTCTCCTAAATCATGTGCTGAGATTTCTTTTTCAGACACCTCGATCATTTTTGACCTATCTAGACCATATCGATCAAACGAGTCTGGGTCTACAATGTGTCTTAGTTTATTCTGTGATACTAGATACATTTTACCATCTGCAACACTCTTAATCAAGGTGCCGTCTCGAAATCCTAATTTACCTAATAATTTAATTCCTGATAATGCCGCCTCAGTTGCCAATACCGTAGTAAAGCACCAAGACTGGGCGGCCCTATCTGAAATCAATCTGTATCTCTTTCCGTCTTTAATCCAATATGTATCTTTATCTGTTTTAACAGCAATACCTGAAGGGAAATTAGTCGGCTGTAAGATCGTCAAGGTGCTCTTCGTATGCTTGAATAGCTTCAACCTTTGCATCCTTTTCTTCCATAAGCTTTGTAATTTCTGCCCTAAGTATTGCAATTTGAGTCTCATAATTTGATACGATCTCTCCTATACGCTGTTGTAGGGCGGTTATAATTAATTCTGCTTTTTCTGCCATTTTTATTCCTATTCTTCTAGTTCTAGCGCTTCTGCGGCAAGGACCACTCTTTTTGCAGTTAAAGAAGTTACTCTGCCATTTATTGATGAGATATTCTCAGCATTAGGAGTTGCTTCAGCATTAGCCTCTAGCAAATCCAGCTCTAGGTTATAGAGTTGGAAATCTATACTTTTAATATGCTGATTTACTACGCTTAGCTTATCTGCATTTGTTAATAGTGTTGTCATTTTGTTCCTCCTTTCATATTATAGCATTTAGCCTTGATTAGTCAAGGCTGTCTTTTGTATCTCTAAAGCATTAATAATGCCTAGAATATCATCTAGCACGGACTGCCTGGTTGGCTTTTCAGCATGCTCTGCATAGGGTGCTTGTAAAATGTCTTCACGAAGAGACGTTACGTGTAAATTCATTGTATTAATTCTATTTTGCATTATTTCTATTTTTTCTATATTAGTTATCATTTTATGCCCATCCTGTGTATCCAGAGAAACTGCTACTTAGTCCAGTGCTGCTATTGTTTGCTCTTACTCTTGTTCTAGCCCATGAGTATTGCTGAGATCCTGTTGTTCCGCCACCAGAGCTTGCTCCAAAGAAGAAGGTCTGTGTAGAAAGAGCTGGCCCCCCAGATTGGTTTGCAAATTCAACTTGAAATTCAAGGTTTGTTGCATTTGAAGCGCTTGCCGATAAAGTAAAGTTGTTGCCAGAAGCCCAACTAATATTAGGACCAGAAGTTATTGCTGGGGTTGGTGATGGTGGAGAATATCCGCATTGACCGTTTACTTGAGAAAATGATCCATAAGTTCTAACTGAAGTGTTTGCACAACTATAGTCGTATGAACCATTCCAAACTCCATTAGACAATATTTGTCTTCTTTGAAAATAATAGTTATCGGTCCATGCATAACTATAATCTCCATAACAATCATAACTGCTATTAGTATAGTAAGGACTTCCATAAATCTCACAGTTACCATAAGTAATAACTACTGCGGGTGCTGCTCTAGTTCCAGAATCTGGCCCACCCCATTCAGATTTAGTTCCAGTGGGGTCTCCAGATTTATATGCCTGAACGTAATAGTCTCTAGTAACGCCAGACCCAATTGATGTATCTAAATATGATGTTCCAGTAATTAAGCTTGTGTTTCTATTCCCACCAAAATCTGCAAGGCTGTCGTAGCTCGGTTGTGGTCCATACCAAACTCCGTAGTATGCTGCACCAGAAACTGCATTCCAAGTTACGTTGACTCCGTCGGTCCTAGTGTCTGTAGCATTTACTCCAGTAGGAGTTGATAGCTTTAATGAAAGTCTATATATAGTTAAAGTTATGTTTGTACCACATCCTGGCTGAGATCCTACTGGTGGATCTATTGCAGCAACTGTTCCAACTATTGAAGCATTAGTAGTGTCAATGTAATCAGTATACTCATATAAAAATCCAGCAGCGTTAACAGCATTTGATGCATTAATTTCTGTCATTCCTATAACATTTGGAATAGTACAGACATTTATCTGCCATCTTGCATACATTGTAATATTTTGAGATGGAGGAAAAAAAGTTCCTCCAGTAGTTGTATAAGTATAATCTCCAGATGGGGTATCTGTCCATCTAAGAAATGTGTATCCTATTCTGGTTGCAGAAGGAACTGTAACGGAGCCTCCTGCAGTAAATGACCACGGAATACCTTCATTTCCTGAAGACCCGCCATTTCCATTCCAGCTAACATTGTAAGACTGGACTGTTCCAACCGCAGTGCTGCTTACGGTGTAGGGACTCCAAGTAGTTCCGTCTGCAGAAGATGATACGTGATAATAATAAGCAACACCAGAAAAAGGAACTGCCCCATCTTTATCTGGGTCAGAAGGACCCCAATTCCATGACCCAGAAGTTGAGCTAGATGCTGTTATCTGTTTATCATAATAAACTGCGGGATCAACTGATGTATCTTGAAAACCAACCCATCTAACTCTATAGTAAACAGCATTAGATGCGCCAGACCAAGATATAAATACAGTTGTAGCACTTCCATTATTTGTAGCAGTAATTGATGTTGGGGATGTTGCAGCTATGCCTGTTCTAGCTGTTTTATTAGCTTGGGATGTTACGGAAGATTTTGGAGTAAATCCAGTTATTGATATGACTGCATTTTCAGTTCCCGAATTGTTTAAAGTCATTCTTACATAATAATACTTATTACCTATTGTTGGAACATGATATGCTGTTCCAGATTTTGATGTTGTACCAGTAACTGCAATAGAGGACAAATACTCTATCTGAACACGATTAGAATTTGTAAGAGAGTCTCCAAGATTATCTACGGCGAACCATTCTATATACGAATTAGAAACATTTGTTTTGTTATACCAATTGTTACTATATGTAAATGAGGCTGACATTGTTGAATTTGTAGCAGCTGTTCCTGGAGAAACCATTGTAATAGATCCAGTAGGTATTTGTCTTACTATATATAATTGAGTATCACTTTCTTCAGCCACACTTCCCGCAGAATTTGTAGCCACCACTCTAAATGTTAAAAAGTTTTTATCAAAATAGTCCCCGTCAGTTCCTGATTGTCCTGGGAAACCTCTTCCTAAATATGTAGAGTTGTTAGTTAACATATCTGCTCTACCAGTAGAAGAAGTATTGCTTGCATTTGTTGTTGATGAATATGCTGGGCTAAAGGCTGGGTCAAAATCGTTATCGTTTCTGTCTCCACTTAAATTATATAGCCATTGGTAGGTGTAGCTTATTGCACTTCCGTTTCCAGATCTCCAATCTCCATCGTATCCCCAAAGATGGTTTCCAATAGTTCCGCTTGGCCAACCATTTGTTGGAGTAGTTATTGGGGGCCCCATTTGTTGAACAGGTGGTGCTTCAACTACTGGGTTTACTGGATCATTTGCTGTTCCTGAAAAATCTATAGAGCTATTAGGCCTAAAGGTGTTAAGTCTTATTTTAGGTCTATCGTTTCCTTCAATAAAAGGCCTATTGCTTGTTGTATCAAAAAACTTTCTCCATGTAGACGTTCCAGTTTTTATATAAGCTTTTCTTATGGGAGCCCAAGTTTGTCCACCACTTTTTATATATATTCTTTTTACTTTGGCCCAAGTGCTGGTGCCAGTTTTAATATAAGGTTTTCCTGGCATTTTTAATCCGCCGTACTAAATATTAAATCACCAATGCGGCCTACATGGTTGTGTGTTCCATTTGTAACAATGCTTGTTTCGGTTGTACCAGATTTAAATATTGTTCTTCCTACAGATAATGTACCATCAGATTTAATCATAAGCATTGCTGGCTTATCAACATAATTATAATTAAGGTGAGTTCTTGATGTATCAGCTAAATTTTTAAATACGTAAGCTCCAGCAGTTGAAGAGTTTAATTCTAGACCTGAGCTGGTTACGGTAATCGATGAGGACCCTGCTCTTAAAACTGCTGCTATTGGAGATTGACTTAGGTATAAAGCTCCTCCATTAGAGACCCCACTAGTTGATCTTATTGCCAATGTTGATGAAGTTGTAGAAGCAGCCGCAGCACTTGAGCTTGAGTAAAGGGAGTCTGGCACATCGTCTTCTGATCCAGAGCTTCCAGTATTGCTACTAGCACCAACTACTGCTATGTTTGTAGACTCTTGATCTATTTCATACCCTTGTTTAAATGTAATTGATTGATCTGAAGAGTCAATTACCATTCCGCTAGAAGATAAGCTTGTGGCATTAATAGTCCATCCGCCAATTTTCCCAGTACCATCTTTCGCTAATTGAAATCTTGGATCAGTAACTCCGCTAGCATATGCTGCAATTCCTCCTGAGTTAATTAATATTCTGTCGCCAGAAGATGCGCTTGATCCTATAAAAAATGTTCCAGTAATATCTAAGTTGCCAGTAATGGTTCCAGAATTTGCTGTAATTTTTCCAGTAATGTCTGCATCTGTCGATATAAGTTTTCCAGTAGATGCTGCAATTGAAGATGCTCCTACGGTTAAAGATCCGCCTGTAATTGTTATATCTGAAGCTGTTACTGCTCCAGCTGGAGTAACAGAAAATTTAGCTGATGAGTTTCCAGCAGATACTGGAGATCCTGCCCATATTGCGTATGTTCCAGTTGAAGATATTCCAGTATATGTATTAGTTGTGCCTCTTTCAAATTTAGATGAATCAATTGTCCAGCCAGCAATTTGTCCATATTGAGCATAAATGCCGCCGTCTGAAGTATCAAGTCTTAGTTGTACAGATCCTTTTTTAATTACAAGCCCGCTGCTATTTAATAAAAATCCGTCTGATGCCAAATTTCCAGAAGACAATGTTCCCTGAAATATAGATGCGCCAGACGCTCCCATTGCAATATTTCCGCCAATTGTAGTTCCGCCTGCAACTCCAAGATCTCCATCTATAGATAATTTAGTTCCATTCCATATCACATAATTGTTTGATGACCCACCTATTTTAAATAATGCTGATTGAGCCGAATCAATATACCAGTAGTTGCTTGAATTTAAAACAAGGCCTCGTTTGCCTGTGTCTACGCCGTATCCAAATTTAAATGTTCCAGTATCTGTTCCACTTACTCCAGCTTCAAAGTACCCAGTGGTTGAAACATTTGTACCAACAAATGGGGTTCCGCTTACTGCAATATTTGGAGAAAGGGCTGTGTATGCGGAAGAAGTATTATTAAATTCATCATACGAAGCAATACCTACTTCATAAGTAGTTCCTAAAGCTAAACCTGCAAGCCTATAGGATGTTCCAGTTCCTGGAGAATCTACATAGGAATAATTTTCAAATGGGGATGAGGCTTTATACGGCCTAAATCTAATTCTATATCCACGAAGGGTTGAATCAGATACCGAAGACCATGAAATATTTACTACTCCATTAAATCCAATTGTTCCAGTGCTATCTGTTCCTGCTGTTGCAGATATTGTTGAAGGAGCAGCAGGTGCATTTACGTCTGCAGCAATTGCATCAATTGGAGTGACAGATTGCTCTGCTGACCATGAAGACGTAAACCCATCATCTGTTATATATCTAATTTTGACATATCTAAGAGTATATACAGTCTTCTTTATAATTGCTGGGCTTGCTCCGCTAAAAACTAAATCTAATTCTGTTGGATCTCCTGCTCCCCAAGAAGTTCCGCTTTCGTAAACCTTTGCATATGAAGCTCCAGCTGGCAACGTCCAGGTTGCAGTATATCCATTTGTAATTGCAGTTAATGTAAATGTAGGAACTACTCCAAGCAAAACATTTGTTTTTTCCGATACAGTAAACGATACGCCAGAGTCACGATTATCTAATGAATCTGCCGAAACAAATAAGCCAGTAAACGATGTAAAGTACTGTCCAAATGTGTTATATAGTTCTTGCTGAGTAATTAAAATTGATTGTGATGTTCCAGATGTGCTTGGAAATTTTGTAAAGAATCCATTGTTAGATCCGTTTGTTAATCTTATAACAAACTTTTTAGCGTCTGCAGATACTGTTGCTGTTATTAATATATTGTTTCCAGACCACGATGCCACAATGTTGCTTGCTGCAGATGGTGGGGTAACGTCTAATGCTGCTGCAACTGGGTCTACTGGAGTAACTGATACTGGATCTGAGTAAGGGGTATTTCCTAAAATTTTGTCTATAAGTTTTACACGAACCCATCGCTTAAGGGTATCTCCAACGGTTATAGTTGTTGGATTAGTAGAACTTACTGAAACTTCAGTCCATCCAGATGTAGGAGCAGTGTTTGAATTAGAAACGGATTCTTCAATAATTGCATGCTCAAAATTTTTATCTGTTTGCTTGGTATAAGAAACTGTATATCCGAGAGATGCTGGTGTTACTGTAACAACTGGTTTTGTTAATTGAGAAACATAAGAGGCTGCTGTTAAAGTTAATCCGTCTGACCATGGACTAACCTTTCCGCTTGGATACACCCATTGAAAATTAAAAGAATACTGCTGTCCTATTTTTAAATCCACAACAGGTATTGTAAAATAGTCTTGACCAGTTTTGACCTTATTGTTTTTATTTAAGTCATCTGGAAAATTCTTTGCATCGTATTCTGCGTCTTTGCTCATTTAGAAATCCAACTGTAGCTTATATTCGATATCTACTGGTCTACCAGGCTTTTTAGTTAATGGCGTTGACAAAACAGATCTGCTAATTAGTCCGTAGCCTGGGTCAAATGTATCCTCATCATTTATTCTTATTGCATCAAAGTATACCGTTGTGTTTCCTCCAGTTGCTGTTGTAGCCACTCCAATTTTTGTAATAGATGACGGGTCGGGTAAATTTGGAGAAGCTGTATAGTTGTTAAAAAGATTACTTAAAGATAGCTCTTGTATCTTATCTCCAGTTCCAGACTCTGGAGTAAAATCTACATAATAATATGCTAAATCAGAACTGTAAAACTTTACCCTAATTTTAGATACATTATTATCTGATTTCTTATAAGCAATCGCAATTGTGTCATTGATGCTATATCCAGATATATCATCAGATATCAAAGAATTAATATATTCTTTTGTCTGGCCTGAAGTAACATCGACCTTTATCATGCTATCGCTAACCTTAGATAAAAATGTATATGCTCCGCTAGAATTTTGCGTATTTCCCTGAGATGTTGGATTATCTGATCCGCTAAACCAGTTAAACTCATTTGTAAAAGATGTAATAAATTTGCTATCAAAATTATTCAATGATTGTCTTCCACCAGGATACAATCCAATTTCAGAAACTACACCAGAAACATCTTGCGGAATTGTTGATTTGTAAGTAACAAAATATTCGTATATAGGGTCACCGTCGCCATCGACTCCGTTTTGCAAAATATCAAAGCTCGATAGCTCCACTGGAAGTCTATAGAACTCAAAGTTTAGTCGTGTGTCATTTCCTTTTGCGTTAGGAGAAGTTGATCCAATTCCAAGGGCTATTTCTTTTGACGAAAATGAGTTGTTGCCAGATAAGTAGCTTGTTAGGAATCTTTTACCAAATTTAGTTATCATTTTTTCTCCACTCTTACGTTTATTGCTTTCAATTCTACACCGCTGCTATTTTTAACTTTAAAAATTATTTTTGCGGTTGGGAGATCTCCAACTCCACGAATTACTTCGTTTGACACGATTTCAATGTCTGAAAGGCTTGGTCGACCCTTAGTTTCTCCCTCTTCACCCTCTTCTTCCTCTTCCTCTTCTTCGGTCTCTTCTTCTTCGGTCTCTTCTTCTTCAGACAAATCGTCATCTATGTCGTCGCTTCCAAGTTTACCCTGTCTTTGTGCCGCTGCAAATTGAGGTAGCTCGTAGGCTAAGTGTTTTTTATTAGTAAAAAAATCTAACTCTGACCCATCAACAGTAACCAGGGCAGCGGCATCTGGCTGACCGCTTACTGAAAGTTTTTTCTTGTCTGAAGGTATCATTTTTTTATTATACCATTTATAGACTATAAATAGATCTAGTCGTTATCTTGGTACTTAGCCCCCCATCAAATGAATTATTAATGCTTGAAACTATAAACTTTTGTGTGCCATCTAGGCCATTAGATGGATAGTTAATTGTAACAATATCTCCTACAGAAATCAAGGGGTTTGAGAAAACTTCTAGTTCGCAAACAGATTGCTTTTTTGACCATTGATCTTTAATAAATTTAGAAAGGCTTTTTGCGTCATCCTCCCTTTGAATCCATATTGATTCAAAAGTTACCTGCTCTGGAACGGTAAATTCATTTATTGTTTTATCCAAATACTCATTTTGGCCAGACTGAACTATTGTATTTCCAATAACGCTAAATGAGGCAAACCTGGAATCGTCTAAGGGCACAAATGTTCCAGCATTATTTAAAACATAAACTTCTGCGCCAAACGAAGTAAGCCTGTATCCAATTAACTCTACAAATTGATTTAAACCAAGGCTAGTTATTATTGGAAAAGCAGGTCTTGAATCATATTTAATATTTACTTTTAAAAGTTCTCTTGCAACCGTCCCAAACTCGTCTACTTTACCGCTAGGTATAGCGCTATTGTCAGATCCACTTGATAATTTTTCACCGTATAAAAAGTCTAAAGTGGTAGATCCAAATCTTCCAGAATATTGATCTGATATTATTCCTTCTGAATATTGTTTTTCGTTAAGGGGAATAGCGTGTACGTAATCAAAAAATGTAGAATTAGAGTTTGAAAAAACAGCAACGTTGCTTGTTTTAGAAAGTGCGTTTGATGAATCAACTGCTGTTACTTTAAAGTTATTTATACGGGCATCTATAACAACAACGGATTCTTTAACCTGTACACGAACATCAACTCTATAAGATACTCCTTGTGCTAGATATGCCAAAGACTTGGTTTTATCTGTTTGACTATCTTGTAAATTAGTTATTATTCCATTTTTTACTTTGAATATTGATAGTGGCTTATCAGATCCACTTTCTGGTTGATTGCTTGTTGTCTCTAGTTTAATATAATATCCATCTAATCCGTTTGCACTTGTAAAGAATGCTATACCACCAGATCCCCTTGTATTATTTTCAGTTCCTTTAAAAAATAAACCAGTTCCAAAATTATAATAATTTCCTGAAGTATCTATTTCCATGTTTTTTACTGCAATAGAATATTGTTTACTTTGTTCGTTTTTTGACCCTAATGCGGTTATTTGCAAAAGAGACTTTTGAATTACTTTAGTTCCAACTACTGGGTCTTTAGATTCTGATTCAGGTGGAGTGTTTTCTAATGAAGGAATTGATGCTGTACTAGAAGTAACACTTTTAGACTCACTTACGGCTGGCGAAGTTTCACCGCTAGATCTAAGAGTATTATCAAATCCGTTCCAGCCAGTTATTGATCCAGTTTTTGCATGAGCAACTGCACTAGTTCCAAATGCTCCTCTGGCTTTTACTCTAATTTTTCCAGTTTGTGCAATTATTTTATCAGCAGATTCTAAAGCATATAAATTATTTGCTATTTTTTGTAGATCAGAAACTTGAGTAACCCATAATTTTTTTAATGTCTTTTGAGTGTCTAGGTACTGGTATTCTATTGCGTCATATTCTATAATTTCAGAATCTATAACTAGGTATCCAGAATAATTATAAATAATTTGTTTAACATCCTGTACTGTTATTGGAAATAATTTCATTTCTGTATTAGCACCGCCGCCGCTTGTGCTAGCTGGAATATCGTCTACTAAAGAATATGCACCTAGGTATGATGTTCCAGATTTCCATATCGGTTGACCATCTCCAATTAGTTGACTAGATGTTACTGGATTCCACAAAATTTTTACTTGATTTACTGCTGGTAAATCTCTTTTTTGAAAAGACATAATGTCTGGCAATACGTTGCCATTTTTTGCGTAGTTAAAATTCCAATGAGTTGTTGTTTGTTTAAACAAATAGTCTCTTGTGTAGAATTGCAAAATATTATTTTCATCGAAGGTGGCAACCATTTGAGAATCTCTACAAAGCTCTTGAATAGCATTCCATACGGTTTCTCCGTCATCTGTCCACCAATAAATTGGGTTTAAAATTGATTCATCTTTTATAACCGTTATTCCATTTTCAATTTCTGTTTTATAGTTTAAGTTATAATTAGTAAATCCTACATTGTCTAAAAGTCTTCTAATAATTCCCGCAACACTTGTATCTTTACAAACCATCCCAGGACAAATTATATCTTGCAAATACTTTGCTCCATCTAGTGCATCTAAAGATATGTCTCCAAACTCTGATGTGCTCCAGTTATCAATATAAAATGTTCCTTGTTTTACTCTCTCATGCAATCCTTTTGAATCTGTATATGGGGCCCCAGAGTAATATACTTTAATATAAGGTTTTAATTCTGCTGATTTATACATATATAATTTAGTGGAATCAAAAGCTGTTCCCTTTTCGTATGTAATAATTTTTCTAGTTGCTTCGTATGAAACTAATCCCATAGAAATTGAATTTGCTGAAACCTTTCCTACTGGTAAAATATCGTCAGCACTCGTAGAAGATTCTTTTGATATAGAAAAATCTACGATGTGGTCTGTTAAGTCTACTATCCATCTAGGCGAAAGTTCAATTACTCCTATATGAGCATTAGTAACGCCTGGCGTTACTAACTTTAATCCTGTAATAGATACTGGTGCAGATATAGTAGCAGGCTCTGTGGTTACCCAGGATGTGCCGTTATAGTAAAGAGTCAGTGTTCCAGCATCATAGTTTTTTGCTCCACTAGTTGTAAAAGGTTTTATTGCAGCGCTTGTTCCTTCTGCAAGAAGACTGTTGCCCTGTTTATACACAGACCATGTTGCAGGAATAGAATGAGATATTTCAAATCTAACAACAATTTTATTTGTTAATATTGTTTGTCCATTATAGGTAATTTCTATGTTTGTCCCTACCCCTTTTTGAGATAGCCAGTATTTGTAATACGTATCTATGCCAGGATAATAGGTTCTAAAATTTAATGGGTAGTCTATATTCTTAGGATTTTTCCAAGTGTGTGAGCCTACATCTCCAAATACAGCGTACTTAACTCCAGCTCCCACTGGCCGAAATGATTTAATAACAGAAGATGCTGGAAATAATTTTTTATAAGGTTTAGCATTATCTGAAGATCTAACATAATCTGTTCCAACAACAGTAATGTTGTCAACCATTGAGTTCATATTATATTCAATAGTGCAACCTACATTAGTTTGTATTGTAGTATGTTCTTCTAATAAAGTTTCAACAGCTTGATACGAAAGCATTATACCTCTTCCAGTTCAATCGAAACATTCCAGTGTGGCTGTAGACCACGTTTTACAACTGAAAAATTACAGCCTCCAAATACCACCGTGTATAGCTCTGATGATGTTTTTGCCATAGTTGTCGTATATGCGGCTCCAGTAGAAGATCTATCTGTTCCGTCCTTTGCTAAGTTAATTCTTATATTAAATTCTTTTTTTCCGTCATCGCTTAGATAAAAAGATCTTAAATCTTCTGCTCCCCATCCACCGTCAACAGTTAATGTTCTATATGAAGGAAGCATTGTCCAAGACATGGAGAACTTTCTTTTATCGGCTATGTGGTTCTTTCTCAATGTTCCATTAGATGTTCTTACGATCTTTTCAATTCTTTCTATAGATATGCTAATGTCTGATCTGTTATGCTCAGTAATCTTATTCCAAATTTTAGTTGTTCCTTCAGTCGTAGCAAGTAGGTCCTTTGCCTCTATATTTAAAACGGAACCTCTAGGTAAGTATGTAGTCATAATTATGCCCCAACCCTTCTATTTATTCCTTCTTTAGCATTAACCAAAGCCATCTCTCGTTTCATTTGAACTATAACATCTTCTGCCGTAACATTTGTTCCATTTAGAACAATATTTATATCATATACGTTATTGCTACTTGGGCTATTAATTATATTAGCGCCCATAGATCTAGTGTTAGTAGGAATATTATAAGAACCGTTCATTTGGTCTAGCAAAGGTATTCCAAACTTTTGAGTTGCCGCCGCATTTAATACATACTCTCCATTTGAAAGCATTGCTGGAATTGAGTCTGATGTAGCTGTTCCTGCACCCCACACTCCGCCTTTAGAGCCATCGCTATACTTTTTAACTGGTCCGCCCATGGCTTTACCATAAGGATTTTTTGTTCTTGTTACGCTTCCGTCTTCTTCTACACGGAATATAGATTCTTTTCCATCTTTATCTACTATTGAAAAATATGAGCCAGATGGGATACCCTTTTCTTTAGCAAGTTTTTCAATTCTTTGCCCAACTCCCATTGGTCCAAAGTCTCCAAACTTACCGTACTTGCTAAGTTCATTACCAGGTAAAATTTTAGTTCCAGCTCCAGCACCGCCTAGGCCTAGTGTAAATGGGCTTTGAGCAGATCCTTCTCCTCCCATGCTTCCCATCCTAACTCTGTCTGTGTAAATTGTAACGTCTTTTACTCCTGATAAACTATTCTTAATACTATTAACAATATCTTCTGGTTTTGTTTTAATTCCAAGGTCGCCGCCAAGTTTTCCAAGTGCAGTCATTGTTGTTTCAAACTCTTTAGTTAATTTAAACTTATCTCCTTCTACTTGAAGCTTAGTCATTAAATTATTTAGGTTAGTAGTATACTCTGTTAGACCAGCATTGTAGTCATCAGCTTTTGATCTTAGACCTGTTAAACTTTCTCCAGCTAGGGCTGCCTTCTTGGCTAGTGCTTCTTGCTTATTTCCTATAGCATCTAGTGCATCTTGAAGAGGTTTGATATCAATTTCTGCCTTAGCAATAATTGCTTCTTCTGCATCTTTACGGTTAGCTTCATTCATCAACTGCTCAATAGTCATTTGCTCTTCGGCATATGCAGACATATTGCCTTGAATTAATTGTTGTTGAGCTCTTAATTGAGCCTTTTGAATTTCTAGCTGAGTATTTTCCGCCTCAGTTGCTTTGCGAATTCCTTCAATTTTATCTTGAGCAGCTTTTTTAATATCTGCAATTTGTTTTTGTAATCTAGCTGACTCTTCTTTAGCATTATATTGAGCTTTTACAGACTGGCCCTTTTGGGCTTTTTCAAGTCTTGCAATCTCATCAGTCATACCCTTGTATGTTTTGTTTGCGGCTGCAACAGCAGGATTAAGTTGAACCTGAGCCTTTACTATTTCATTTAATTGATTTGCAGCAATTGCTGCGTCTCCAGTCATAGACTGTAAGTTCAAGGAAACTCCGCTAAGAGTTAATCTGTATTTAGCCCATGCACTATTTAAAGTATCTGTATCATTTAGCATTTCAGCTAAAAGAGGATCTGCTTTTCCTATTTCATCAATTACAGATTTAGATAGGCTAGCCTGGTTGCCAAACATTGTGTTTATCTGAGCAATTTTATTTTTAACTGCTTCTCCAACTCTGGTAGCTGCTTCTTCTCCTTCTCCGCCCAACTTTTTTTGCTCTTCAACAGTTGACTGTAGGGTTGCATCCATTGCCATAAATACGCTATGCAATGCTCTAGCTTGAGATTCAGCGTCTCCTGTTTTCATTGCCGCTTCAAATGTCTTTACTGTTTGAGCAGAAGCCTGTTCCATATTTTGAATGCTTTGGAAGGCATTAGAGCTAATTGCTGACGCTGCCATATTAGCATTTTCAGACTGCTTAATCATTGTAAATATTTTAGCAGTAGCAACTTCTGCAGAATCTCCTGCAGCCATAAATTGAGCTTTTAATTGAGTAGCAACCTGGCCAACATCTTTTCTCTCTGTTTGACTAAATAAATCAATATAGCTTCCCATTGTTGATTTAACTTCTTCTTTGAGTTTTTTGTATTGCTCAATTGTCATGTTAATTGGAACGTTAGCTTTTGTCATGCTTTCGTAAATCATCATGTTTTTTTCTTTTAATGCTTGAGCGTCTTCAATTGCCGCTTTAATCTTTGCATTATAGTCTGTATACTTAAATCCAGCTTTTTCTGCAGCTTCTGCATCCATGCCAAACGCTTGTCTTCCAGTTTCTAGTGCGGCTGCTTTTTCTCTTTGAGCTTTTACAAAAAATCCAATAGCCGCAGTTATGCCAGTAATTGCTAATCCAAGTGGACTGGTAAGTCTTAGTAGTGTTGTAAATCCTCTTAATACAGGGCCAAAAATTTTGCTTACCCCGCCAAGATTTCCTGAAAGCTTTTTAGTTGCATCAGATAAATTATTTAATGGACCAATTGGTGTTTTTAATTTACCAGCTGTATCGGGGCCTACTGCTCTTTCTAATTGTCTTGATAAGAATCCAGGGCCTGTTTTATCTCCTCGACCACCCATTCCTCCAAATCCAACCATGGATCCTAAAATAGAAGATCCAAATGATATAGCGGTCCCAAGTCCGCCGCCAACTTGATTTCCAAGCATTTGACCACCACCGATAATTGCGGCGCTGCCGAGTAAACTTCTAGCAAATCCCCCACGGTTGTATCCCTGAACCATTCCACCCATATTATATTTATTACCATTTTGTGCTGGAATCATTCCGCCAGCATTCATTCTAATTCTTCCACGACTTGCAACTGAAACTGCTGCTTCTGCTCCGCCTCTTATAAATCTAAATATACCAATTGGAGCGGTTTTTCCTCTAGGAGCTTTACCAGTTCTAGCAATTTCATTAACATCTCCCCTTCTGATTAACATGTCGTCGTAATCATCAAAGCCTAGTGTTTTTGCAATCATGTCTGCTCTAAGCATTGCGCTTGCACCAGAAACAGGAACTCTATCTGGAATTTCTGGAAGTCTTTGAGATAAAGTATTAGAAAACCTATTCCACCTATCGTGTGCTGCTTGACCGTAGTATCCTCTATTTGTTTCTGTGTACGCTACTGAAGATAGGTGTGCTCTGTCTGCAAATGGCTGTATCTGTGTATAGCCTCTGTTTGCTAATGCTCTTGCTATGCTTTCTCTAGTTTTTGCATCTGTCCCAGCTCTTTTGCCTACAACCCCCGTGCTCATGCCCCTTTTTCTGGCTTGAACATCTCTTATTTGACGATATGTAATTTCATCACCTTTAGAAAGCCTTAAAGCATTATCTACATCTCTACGTGCAACATTTATTGCGTCATCTATATCTTTAACTTTACCTGAGCTTAATAAAGCCGTTGCATCATTTAAAATTGCATTTTGTCTAAATCGTTCTTGATAGGCATCACCATCTGTTAGATTGTCCAAGTAATCATATAGCATGTCTAAATCACCGCTATTATAATCAGCCATCGCAGCAGTCCTGCCGTAATTTCCTCTTCCCATAGTAGCTTGACCGCCTTGAGTGCTGCTATTTATTGCTTCTAGTAAAGGTCTATTTTTCTGAGTTGCTTCTTTGTTTACAACGAATTCTCCAGGCGTCAGCATTGCAGGAACAGTATCTGTATTTCCAGATCCTGGAACAATGTTTCCTCTATTAAACTTTTTAGGTACTGTTGTTTCAACATTATAGCCAGCGCCAGATGTTCTTACTCCAAGTACGCCAGCAATTCTATTAATAAAATCTCTTGTCTTACCTTTTTTGAATAGCTCTCTCATATTAGACTTACCAGTAGGATCTACAACTGGCTGATTTAATGTAGGAACCATTGTTGGATTAATTGTTCTTCCCATTGAAACCGCCGAAGCTGAAACAGAAGAAGCAATCATCTGCTCAGTTTGCAGATTAAGTGCTACAATTTTTGCTCTAGCAGCCTCTACTGTTAACTTACCTGCACGAAGTTCTGCTACAATCATTGCAGATTCCCTTGCGGCATTGTCTGTAAGTCTTGAAACAACTGGAAGAATATCATCAAATTGCATCATAAATTCTTTACTTACAGTTCCAGTTGCTGCTATTGTTTTCTTTAATGTTTCAATTTCTGCCTTTGACTGCATACTAAGCGTAGCCATCATTGCATGCCACCTAGAAGCTTCTCCAGAAACAATACCTGTAGATACCCCGTTAATTGTTGTAAGCCCAGGAACATTTGGCAAAGGCTCGTTCATATAAATTTGTGGGTTTTGACCAATCTTTTGATTTACAGGAATTGATCCTGGAACCATGCCAAACATTGTTTGTTGTAATCTTTGTGCTTCATTCATTCCAGATCGTGGAACCATATGAGAACTTGCCCTTGTTCCTTCTTGACCTGCAAGTGGGTGTTGTGGATTTACTATTCTTTGTCCGCCTATTATCATGCTACCAGCCATTGTTGATACTGCTGGATTTATTGACATTGCTCCTGATTTTGCTTTTGCTTCAAGTAATGCAAACTCATCTAAAAGATTTCTAAGTGCTTGTTGTAATACCGCCGCTGCCTTGGCATCGCTATAAAATGATTGTTCAACTAATTTTCCAGCTTTTTCTGCCGCCAAAATTTCTGGAGTTAATAATTTCCATCCTTCTCCACCCTTAAGGAATGATTTCATGGCAAATGCGCCCTTTAGCAAGTAGCCAAAGAAGTTAGCAAGTACACCAGTTAACATAATTACTGGTCCAATTATTGCTGTGAATCCTCCAGCCAAAGCCAGTACTTGTTTTACTGGTCCTGGAAGATTATTAGCAAACTGGACAACCTTGTCAATAACTTGAATTAAAACTGTATTAATCTGAAGGAACTGTTCTCCTACTTCAGCCAATGACGCTCTTAAGCTTTCTATTGCTCTACGGTATTTACCAGATGCTGATTCTGTTACTGCCGCCAACTCTCGATCTGCCACAGAAGCTAATTCTCCAGTAGATGCTTTCATAAGATCTAATACCTGTAAAGTCTGACTTCCTTGTCTACCTAAGTTTTCAAACAAAGCGTTAAGTCTTGAAAATTGAAACTTACCAAATAATTGTTCAATTGCCTGTTGTTTTTGAAGCGGATCTAAATTATCCAATGCTCCTTGTAGGGCCATTAATGTGCCAGTTAAATTTCCAGCATTATTATTTACTATTCCTAAAAGATCTATTCCTAAAGCTTGGAATTTTCCTACAGCAACATCTGTTGGGTTAATTAAAGAAGCAAGTGCTGACTTTAAAGCATTTGCACCTTCTGATGCGTTAATTCCGCCTTCACGCATAGCGGTTAAATAAAGTGCAAGGTCCTGTACGCTTCCACCTAATCCTTGAATTACTGGACCAGCTTTTGGAATTGCTTCTACTAAATCATTTAGGGTTGTTGATGTTTGGTTTTCAACTGCGTTAAGAAAGTTAATTGATTCTGAAAGTTCATCTGTATTTTGTTTAAATGCAGACTGAATAGCAAGGGTTGCTTTCATAGCTTCTTGTCTGTCTACTTCACCAAGTACTGCAAGTCTGGTTGTTTCTTTAATTGAGCCTAATAACTCGTCTCCAGTTTTACCAGTAGCCGCAATATCCGCTGCAAGACCTATAGTTTCTTTAAATGAAACACCCATTGCTGCAGATATTTCTTTTGCGGTATTAGATACTTCTTTTCTAACTCTACCTAATTCTGCTGACGATGTTCCTGCAACATCTCCATAAACCTTAGTTAGACGAACTAATTCTTGATCTGCCTCTCTAAATGCTTTAGATGCTGCTGCTCCAAATGCTACAAGCGGAACTGTCAAACCAACTGTTAGCTGACGACCTGCCCACTGAGTATTTTTACCCCAGTTAATAAGTCCAGTTGCACCATCCTGAATAACCTTATTCAGAATTTGCATTTCTTGTCTTAGTATTGCTGATTTATTTTTTACTTCATCTAGCCCTCTTGGAACATGCACGTTGAACTGCATAAGTCCTTGTGCGTTTCTGCCTAGCGGTTGTAATACTGAATTTTGTAGGGCTACTTGTTGTTTTGCTAACTCTCTTATAAGTCCGCCAGATGTTCTGGCATGATCTCTAAATGTATTAAAGTATTGATTTAACTTTAGTTTTCCGCCATCTAGATTTTTGCCAAACTTTTCTACATCTGATTGTAGGCTTACAAAGTGTGTGGAGAATTGTCCTGTGCTTCTTAAAGTGTCTGCAAAGGACCTATTCATGACGGCAATTTGATTTGCCATCATCTTATTAGAGTTAGCTAATTGTTCTTGTAATTTTGATAGGCTGGCAGTAACCTTATGCACGTCGGCAATAAGGGCTGAGAAGTCGGCATTAGCGACTATTCGGGTACTAATTGTTTCTTCAGCCATTTATATTCAAGTTACTCCTTTGTGTATCCTAGTCCTTCTCCAATTCCGAATCCAGCTTGAGCTGCGAATCTTCCTTGTAGTGAAATAACATCGTTAGGACTAGCATGTATTCCTGCTGCTCTCAACTCTATCTCTTCAAAACTAGAACCCTTGCTACCATCTTCCTGATAATCACCTATCTCTACTCCCTTTAAAGATGCAAAGAACTTTTTATCTTCGTGGTCTTTCTTCTTTAAAGCCTTTAAAGTATTTATAAGTTCTGGCATTGATAAATTTTCTTCAAGTTCATTGTAATTTTTCCAATGTCCTAAAATAAAAACTTCTCCTTCTAAAGCGGCTAAATCTAGTTCTGACCAGCCAGAACCGCTGCCGCTAGTAGGTTTGGGTCGTCAAGTTTAATCCCTCCGCAAACTTCAAGAATGCGATTCATTGTTGGAACATCGATTGCATCTTCAAATGCATCTCTGTCTGCTACTAATTCTGGTAGCTGTTTTTCTAGTGCAATTGCACAAGCGTCGATAAGGATGTTTAGTGTTTCATCCTCTGTCTGAGATTCCCCAGTCTTTTTAATTGCGATCATGAACTTACGAAGTTCTTTAATTGAAAGAGGCTTAAGCTTTACGGTCTGTCCGTTTTGTAGCGTTACCTCTTCTACGTCATATACTGTTGTTGCCAATTTAGGTCCTCCTAGGATCTATTCATAATCATTATAC